>Ga0065720_1019050_pt1 | contig 41607 bp, 38 predicted proteins | sample Thericmetagenome_FD_59107 | JGI IMG/M metagenome (GOLD analysis project Ga0065720, IMG submission 59107) | Thermophilic microbial communities from the Joint Bioenergy Institute, California, USA of rice/straw/compost enrichment - eDNA_2 v2... | ecosystem: Engineered > Solid waste > Grass >... | reverse complement strand
TCCTTCGACCAAAATTGATGGTGGGAAGGTTGTAATCCTCCACTTCTTTTCTTCGACCTTCCAAATTCTTATGTCATATTGAGAGTTTGTGTACCACTGGAAATCAGTCAGCTCAGTACTTCCAGCATTGGGTCCAGTCTTAACCATCTTCTTCAAACTGCTTACAGGGCTGATTTCAGGAGGAATGGGCACGAATTTCTCATAACTATACCCCGCTAGGGTTCTAAAAGCCATAAATACGTCGGTGTCAATATTGTTAAGGTTTGTAGCGTCCATAGTAACCGGAGTGAAATAAGGTGTCGCCATTGCGTCACAAGAAGGATTTATCTGTGCTAGAATGAATGGAGTTAATACGAGATGTATGATTAGTATGAGTTCTAGCTTCATATGATTGATTCCTTTAAGATTTATTGTTAATAAAATTCAATTATCTGAGATGATTTGAATCAAGCTAATACCTAATTAATTAATATTAATCGATCAGGCCTTTGGCTCAACTATGATAGATTTTTCTCATTTTCCTTAACTCCTTTCTCCGTAATTGTAAACAATAACATGGTGCTCACTTAGCTCCTCTACTTCGATTTGGGGTTCATGGTCTTTTCTTGGTTATGGACAATAGAAAGACTTTTTTCATGAAACTGTACAACTTACTAGGTAATCACCCAAACTCCAATGCCAGATATCAACTATATGCTATACTGCTAGAAAAGTCCTCATTTTTCCTTAAACGGCATGCCGTAACTGAAACCACCCCTGATCACTAATTTGATTAAATCTGATCTTGAAGCTACTTTGAACACAGGACTTCTTAATACATTAGATAAAGATAAAATCCGATCACAATCAGAGGTTATCAGGGGGGCCATATCTATGGAATCGTCACGTTGGATGTCTGCGCTTGATAAGATTCAGCTCGAATGGTTAAATGAAGTCGTATATTTAAAAATTTGTAACTGCATTATCTTTCATATACAAATAATAAGAGCAGTTTTACAGTTTGATTTCTTCATTCTAATAAAAATAGGCTTCATTCATAAAGATGTCCCAAATTGCTTGGAAAAGCTCCTTGACACATAGTAGCCCTTGTAAGCTAAAGTACCTTAATAATCACTATTAATAGAAATAAGTTCGATTCCCAAACCCGAAGCCGTTAAGTAAGTGGTTTATGGACCTATAGATCTATTGGACTGATACAACCACTGAAAGAGGGGTCTTGTTGATACTGGATTAAGTCATGCTATGAGAATTGTAACATACTATTTAGAGTGCTAATCTCTATTCTATGAGCTACTAGATTAACAATTGGCTCTAAAGTGATCTTTTGCAGAGTTTGGAATCAAAAGATGATAAAGTATAGTGAATCTGGTTGGTTTCACAAATTAATTGAATTCTTAATTAATTTGAAGATAGGACAAGAATTGAAATTTTGCCCTAGAGCAAGGGAAAAATACTTTAATTTCAAAAAAAAAAGCTGGACTGCATTCGAGTAATAATCAATAGCCATTTTCTGGAACAAATTAATGAGAATTCCCTATTAAAGCTTGGAGAAAACAAAAAATCCTAAACTGAAAATATGAAAAAATTGAAAGATAAGAATTGAACAGTTTCAAGCCTTGCCATACAGGGCCCTCAATGAGAAACTGAAGTGAGAATAGTTTTTCTTCAATATTTAAGAAGATCCACATTGTATAGGGAATTCTTGAAAATATTGATTATAATTAATTTCTTAAATTTTGAGTGAATTGCAGATATAAAAGTCTTCCAACACTCAAATATTACAAATTAAGAAAAATTTCTCATCTAAATGAAAATCTTAGTTCTTACCTCTCACAGTTCTAGTCGTCAGGGTTATTTTATTTATATTTTGCCATTGAAATTACATACCAAAAAACTATTTCCTTCATAAAGGATCAACATCATATCAGATCAAATTTAGATCCTTCAGGGATCATTTAGTGTAATTGATGATTTAGCCTATAGACTCTACAACATGAAAATGACATTAATGGGAAAAATGAAACGAATTGATATTATCACATATATTACAAAAATTTGAAAAATTGAAATCATAGAGCTTCAGACTCTGCTCCTTTGTCTCTTTTTCTGTGAGAGGTCGAGATGTCATAAGTCCTTCCAGTGGGTCCGCCTAAAATGTAAAATCAAATTACAAATATGTACTTTTCATGTCCTCAATAGGACTCATCATCACAGAGTACTTCCTTTCAGTGTCCTCGCTTATAAAGTCCCCCTCAGTCAATTCCTGTTGGAGTTGCCTGTGGTTGTACTCCAGAACATGGTCGATGGAGGCAGTTCTGCCATGTCCTAAAGCATACAAATTATTAAATAAATCTCGTTTAAGGAATTCTCTCTCTCTAGACAGTCTGGAGACCTCTTCCTTAGTAACTGAGTTATAGGAGTGCTCAAGGAATGAATTATTGATCTTATTTGACTTTGCCATGATGGTGGAGGGTTTAGGATTAAACAAATCCTTGCTCTCAGATGGTTCCAAAAAATAACTCAAGATCTCCTCCTCTCTCTTTTTCTTTAAGATGTCTAACTCCCTCTCTATCTCGCTCATTCTCTTCATAGTCTCAAAATCAGCTGTGGAATCCGTCCTATGGTCTGAGGGTATAAAGGAAGTGTCGAGCCTTTCCTTGGGCTTAGCCTCAGGCATAAGATCAATTTGGATTCCTTTTTCACCAACCTTAGGAGCAGGCTTCTGTTTTTTGAGAAGCTGGTTAACCTCATCTTCTAATTCTGCTATTCTCTTCTTAAGAGTGTCTTTCTCCCTTTGAACCTAAAGGTAAATAGTAAACCCAAGAATAATACCTGTTCAACTTGAGCCTGATATGTCTCAATTTCCTTGATATACCTTTGATTGAGTTCGATTTGTTCCTTGCGTCTTCGCTCCATAAGATTCTTAAATTCTTCCTTAGAGGCCTCATGATCCCCAATCTCGCTCTTATATTGAGCAATTTGCTTTTCAAACTTTCTTATATGCTCTTCCTCTCTAGCCAAAGCCTGTTCTAGATTTTCAATCAGGGCGCTCTTCTTGTCAAGTTCCAACTCAAGGACTCTCTTCGCGTCTCTGGCCTCAGTAAGCTGTCTTATCAAGTGGGCATTCTCTTCTAACAATCTCTTGTTCTGGAACTCGGTATTCTCGGCCTTTTCTTTAATTAAGTGGATCTTATCGGCTTCTATCTCGACATGAGTTTTCAAATTATAAATTTGGATTCGGTCTCTTTCCATCTCCTTCATCATTTCAACTTTAGTCCTAAGGAATAACTAATTTTAGGCTGCTAGAATACGCTCTTCTGGTATTTTCAAGCTCTCTTCTAATTTGCTCTCTTTCTTCTTCAATTGCTTCAATTTTCTTATTGAGCTCTCTCTCAAGCCTTTTAACTCTATCTCTCTCAGCTTGAAGATTCTCTTTTTCCAGTTCGAGCAGTCTCTCTTTTTCAGCTGTCAGGAATTTTTGATTCTCAATTTCCTTAAGGAATTTCTCAGTTTGAGCTTGGCTTCCTTGCTCAAGTAACTGGGCCTGAGCCTTGAGCTTCTCAAGGGCTTCTCTTTCCCTGTCACGGAGCTTTTGGAGTTTTTCCATATAGCTATTTTCAAGTTCCTGTCTAAGCTTTTCATTTTGGGCTCTTGCTTTTTCGGCTTCTTCAATCCTAATATTCACTAATTCGAAAGCTTTAATCCTCTCAATCTAGAAAATGAATCCAAGAAAAATAATATGATACCTCTTCAGCTATCTCCTGTCTCATTCTAAGCTCAAAATCTCTCTTAAATTGGTTGAATCTCTCCTCAGCATTCAGCTCCATGGAATTGTCCAATATACTGCGGTCTTTCATGATACTTCTGTCCTTGGATTTGGACCTAGAATGTCTGCTGTCATAGCTTTTATCTAGTTCTGATTTCGAGCTATTAATAGGAGGTTTTTCCTTAGATCTGCAGATGAATTCCATGTATTCAATAAGCGATTGGATTATTGGTTTGTCTTCTTTGATGCTGAAGATGCTTTTAAAATTAATATTCTCGAGAATCTCAGCTCTTGAGAGAACCTGTCCTTGGGCCTTGGCCTCAGGAACGAAGATTGAATTTGTATAATGAAGTCCTGTTTTCTCAAGATAATCCGAAATTAGGCTTATTATAACTGGGCGGACTGTGTCTTTGTCTTTGACTGGACTGATATTTTCCTTATTGGTTGAGCTAGCTGATGAGGAAATTAGGGAAGAGAAGAATGAGATATACCTTTCTGGTTCTCGCTTGTACTGCGCTTATCAGCTAAGGATGCGCTAATTTGACTCTAGAGAGTTAGGGAAAGGAAGGAAAGGTGTACTTTGAACTTGTCAAGAAGGCCCTTGTCTTTAAAACTCTCGAGGACCTTACGCTTGAAGGATTCGCGCTCTTTTTGAGCTGACATAGAAATTATTGCTTTTAAATGTTAACAGCAAAATATTTAGTTAGAAATTAACTTATTTTGAGAAAAATGCATCAACTGCATCCTAACCACCTCCTAAATTGAGGGTTTTATTCTTAGCATATAGATAAGCTCACTCTCTAGCTATCCTTAATTTTCTGAGAATTAATTTCTTTCTTTTCAGAGGAAATTTCAATTTTAGTTCAAAAGCTAAAGAAAAAAGCCGATCAGATAATATTATATCAAGAGAAAGATAAAGGTTCATTAACATCATCGTAATGAACCATTTCACACTATTTTAGACCATATATCAATTTTTGATACTTTTCTGGCTTAAGATATTAGCAATAAAATTTTAGTAATAGCCTCGTTGAAAATATGAGTTACTTTGAATGCGATAAAATTTCCTGAATACTCTTCCATTTTTCTCACATAAATTTCAAAATTTTTTCTCCTTCTCAACATGTTGATATTTCTCTAGGTCAGAATATTAAGAAAACAAGACGATACTTTTGCTACATAGAATAGAAGTTCATACCGGTTGGATATCTGTTGACAATTTTGAAAATCTCTGTGTTCAATATGCAAATTATCTTAAAAACAAGAATAGTTAATCTTGAAAAATTAAATCTATAGAAGTTTCAGAAAATGGTAAGAGCATCCCAAGAAGACCCTAATTTCTAGTCTGAAGTCGAGGAAACATTCAACAGAATAAAGACCCACAAGTCCGTAAAGGGAATAGTTATTTGTAATGACGACGGCAAAATTATAAGAAGCACATACACTGATAAAAAGGAGGAAGGAGAAAATCTCGCTAAATTAATTCCTCCTCTTTGCCAGAAAGCTAAGATGACTGTCCTTGGACTCAACAAGGAAGTACCATGAATTTAGAGCATAAGAATCTAATATTTACTAGGACAAACTCACTTTCTTGAGAGTAAAATCCAGACAACAAGAAATTATGATTGCCCCTGGTAACTATACCACGAATTTAAATTTCTGAGTGTCTTAGATGAGGAATATATGCTCATTGTGGTCCAAAGATCTAAGGAAGAAAAGAAAGAAGAAGAGCAATAAAAAAATTAGTAACATTATTTTGAAAAGAGTAATCTTTATGATCTGTTGTTGTACTACGTAGTGAGCGACTCTTGTCTTAATTTATCTATTTCTAATCAATTTCGTTAGTATTTAAGGCCGCTTTAGAGTCTAAATCATAATAAATATTAATATACCCCAAAAATAAGAAATGTTCGAAATCGTTGCTGAACACGGTTGGGTTTTCCTTACCTGCGCTGTTCTCGTCTTCGAAGTCCAACTTACCGCCTTTTTGGTTGGTAAAGCCAGACGTGAAGCTTTCAACAAGGACTTCTTAGACAAACACTTCGGTGAGGATCATTTCAAGGCCTTCAGCCTTCAAGTTGCTGACGGTGGATATCCTGATATGGGTTGTGGCAGATATGCCTCCAAGCTCGAATACAAAGATTGGGTTCTCTTCAACAACGCTCAAAGAGCTCACCTTAACTTTGTCGAAAATATCACTGTCTATGTTGTCCTCCTTTTGTGTGCTGGTCTCTACTACCCTATTGAAGCTTCCATTCTCGGATGGATCATCATTCTTGGAAGAGTTGGATATGCCTTCTACTTCACTGAGCAAGGAGCTTCTCACAAGTTGAGAAAAATTGGATCTGCTCTTAGTGGCCTTGCCAGCTTAGTCCTCTTCGTTTATGCCATCATCTCCTCTGTTAACCTCATTAACTCCGATGATGTCGATGAACCACTCGTCGAAAACATCGAGGCTTAAAAGTTATTCATTTTGCATAAAATCGTATGGATACATTCCTACATAAGGATCTTTTAAGCATTGAACATTTCAGTTAACAAATTTTTAAAAAGATAATTCTTAGTTCTATAGTCCTACTATGTACCAGATCAAAATTAGCCTTTTTCTTAGCCTACTTAGTCTAACTGTCACTTAATAAAAATTTCGCTTCAAAAAAATCAATAAAATTAATAGCCCTAGGATATGCTAATTTCAACATCATTAAAGCGAATAAAAGCTTTTCTCCATCTAACCAGGTACTACAACCACGGCAACAACATAGCTTTTCTCGGACTATCTAACTTGCAATTTCAGCCTTTTTCTACTCATTCAGCTCCTCCAAAAACCCCAAGATTTGGAATTGACAAAGTGAAGAAAGTATTTGAGCAAGAAACTGTAGATAGTTATATGGCATTTTTTACCAAGCATGTCCTGCCCTATTCTACTGAGGAACCCTGGGATAATTTTGTAATTTACATAGCTAAACAAGCAGAAACAGACTCAAAAGATCCAAATAAGCTCATAAAGATCCAAAGAAGCTTCCAGTCTTTTCAAAAACATCTCAGAGATTTCCAGAAATCTAAAGGACCCATCCTAGTAAAATTCCAGCAAAAGGAAGGCCTAATAGCTTTAATTTCCTTACTCAAGGGAACTGCCCTTGGCTTCCCATTAATGCTGTCCTCAGAATTGGTATTAAACTCCTTTGCTGCCCTTATTAAGAATGGAAAGATTACAGCAAGCGATTGGAAGGATATAGTCCCAGGGCTATTGGCCGTGGGAAATAAAAGAGTATTGCATAGTAAGATGTTCCCAAAAGAAGCTGAAGTAATTATCAACGATTTTTTGAAAAAATATCTTTCAGAAAATGAGGATAAAATTCCTGCTGACATGGTAGTGAAAACCTCAGAATTTGTGCATACTTTTGTTGACCTGGAAAAATTCAAGGAAAGATTTTCTACAATTCGTGGAAAACTATTCCTATTACATAAGGCAAAAATTGAGAACTTGCTCAATTCAAAAGACACTGCAAATGAGAATAGCCTTGGAAGTCTATTTGTGTCCTTGATGGACTATTTTGACCTTTCTGACAAACAAATAATCGGGCTTACAAGTCTAGTGAAATCAAGTCTTCAAAAAATAACCTTGAAGGATAACGAAAAATTGCAGATTATTATAGGGACATATAAGAAATTAAGAACTTCAAACCTCTCTTTTGTTCAAGAACACCTATTCCCACTCTATGATGAATTATTGGCTAAAGAATTGATAAACTTTGAGAATATAGCTATTGATGATATCAGCATTCTGGGTGATATTTTAATAGAAAATAAGCTGTCCATCACCTCTGTATTCAATCTTCTTAAGTCCATGCTTACATTGAATAACGAGCAAAAGGAGAGCATAAAATTGGGTAAAAAGGAGTTTATTTATGAAATTCTCTCTGCTGAAAGTGCCCTGACAACTCCTTATTCGGACCTTCTTATTGAGAATTCCTCAAGTACTAATATCATGAATTTAAAGGAATTAATGACAGCTTTCTTTGTCAAATTCTGTGGTTTCATTAGTCATAAAGGCCTATTATTGCTGTTATATTTGGATCTAGAGAAATTTATTTCTTTGGGAAAATATGAGTGCTTCCTCATGTTCCAGCTCAAAGAACAAGCAGAGAAGCTGTCACCTGAGGATTTGCTTAGTACCTTGAATTTCCTAAAAAACTCAGCCAAGAGCAAGAAATATCTGGCCTGGGTTGCTCCATTCGAAGAAACTATAGAGAAGAACATGAAGAACTTTGACCAAACAAAGCTGGGAAATTTTCAACAATTTATTGAGTTGTTGGTCAGAGGAAGAAAAGATCTTGTCTATTATGATAATAGAACCTTTGATTTGAGAATAGACCAGAGTCTCATCGACAATTTCAACCTCTTGAACTCAAGAGAAATCGAATTTGTCATGACTAACCTGGTCTCCTCAAGAGTGGAATGTGAGGGTTTTTATGAAAAGGCCCTGGAGTTCTTTGTAACTAATTACCAGACAATGCCTCTTAATGCAGCCATAAACTATCTTTTTAGATTCGCCTTCTTGGGAATCAATGTTCCAGATGAAGTCTATGAGAATATCAATAAGACTTTCATGGACCCCACAAAATCTAAATACCAACTTGCTCATATTACAACTCCTTTCAAACTTCTAGCCTCAATCATTTTGTCTAGAAGGTTTGGAATGTATGACTTCAAACTCTATGATGCCATTTTTGACTCTATTTCAAGAAACTGGGAGGATCAATACACTGAACTGGACAAGGAGTAAAATCTTTCTAACTATTTTTATAACTCCTAGGGAGATTTTCAGTACTAATTTCGTAAACAATCAGCTATTATTCATGAAGTACATTGAGCTTTTCCACCCAGAGTACTATTCCCACTTCATGAAAAGCAAGAACTCCAAGATCATTAGGCTAGTAAAGACCAAGCCTAAGAATGTTTTCGCCCATGGGATCAATAAGACTGAATATGAGATTGTCCAGATTCTCAAGAAGATCTTTCCAGAGCTGAAAATAACAGAAAATTCTTTTATTTTCGATGGGCTTTTAGAATGTGATATAAAAGTTTCTAATCCCAAGAGCAAAAAGGAAGCCCTTATTGAGTTCTTTGGGCCGACCCATTTCAGGAGTAACTCAAGTTCTTATCTCCTGGAAACTGGACAGCTGATCTTGGATCTTAAGAGGAAAATTTCTTCTGTGGTGGTGATCCCGTATTTTGAATGGAATGAGTTGGGTACAAGTGCTGAGAAAGAAAATTATGTGAGGAATAAAGTGTATAGTCTTTTGTTTTAATGTACATAGAAACCTACTTGGGGCCTGTAGATGTATATTGCCTTGTGTGCAGTTAATTTTATGGGGAAGAATTTTTTATTCCTAAATTTTATCAAAATTCAAAACTTCGCTTAATTACAACAGTTTAAATAAATTTCATATTCATAAAAATGGCACTTTTAGGAAAACTGCTTAAAGGAAGGACTACAAAGGTATGTTCAACTCCATAATTGAGCAAGTCCCCTAGGCGAATGCCCAAAACAGGAGAAATCTCAAGGTCCGCCAAATCAACAAAACTCAACAAGAATACGACAACGAAAAGAAACTCTCTAAAATGAGAAGAGAGGCCCTCAAGGTAAGGACCAACCCACCTCCTTCTTACGATAATAGAACGCCATTGCTGCTGAGCAAACGATCGTAAATCGTAATAGAAAGATCGTCCTCAACAATTGGAGGAATATAATGCGTGCTGTGAAGACAGAAGAGCTTAGAAACGAGATTGAGATCCTTTCCCAGAACAATCAAAGGGAATTGGATTCGAAGGAGGCCTTCCTACAGATGCTGGACAAGGCTTTGGATGAATCTGATGAACAATATCAAATAGCCTTAAGGAATCATTTGCTGCATGTGCAGCAATTGATCACCCTGCAAGATACGAGAATTCAAGACTTAGATGAAGAATTTGAGCGAGACTTGAAAATTTTGAAGGACGAATTCTTAGCTGTAACGGAAAATTATTTCTGTATATGTTTTAGGAAAGGGAAGAAATCGAGAGGATTCACTTTAGGCAGACCGAGGAGCTCAGACACATGATCGCTACTATTAACGAAGATGACAAGAAGAGGGCTGAGCAAGAAAAGAATGAATTCTCTAGGTTCATATGAGAATTACCTGTATAATGTTGTAGCTTTAGAGAAGAAGTTAAGAACAGAGAAATGGAAGAGCTGGACACAATTAGGGCTGTCCTTGAAGCCAGGCAACGAAGACTCAATACTGACTTAGAGGCACTGCACCAAAAGTACTCTAACGATACATATGCTAAGTAATTTAATTTTTTATGAGTTTAATTACTAAGGAACCAGGAGCATGCAATTCTCTTTATGAAGAATAAGGAGAATGCGAGAGAGATTGACAATCTGGTCAAGGAGATTGACAGAGTCAAGATAAAGAACAATCACTTAAAACTGAAAATTCACCAACATACAAAAGAATTCAGAAGGAGGAATGATTACCTTAGGAGAGAAAAAGAAAATATGAGCAGAAATTACCAGGAACTCAAGGCCAAAATGACGAAATTCAGAGACGAGGAAGTAATATTTTGTTAAGTATTCCTTATCTTTAGGCAAGTAGACTTGGTGAACTAGTGACGAATAGCAAAAACGCAATGACATACTTGAATGAGAAGATAACTCTTGGAGAGAAAATTCTGAAGACAGCTGAGCTTTGCAGAAGGCTTGAGACAGAAAGAGAAAAAGTAATTCCATTTTATGAAAGTACGGTTGATGACTCTCAAATTCCTGAGGAGCTGAAATTGGAATATGAAGGTATTATGTTAAGATTGTTAGTGATTTTTCAGAACTATCACCTGAACAGCTTGGAGAGTTTAGTTACTTGAATAATTTTTATAAGAGATACAACAAGGTCAAACTAGATACTATTGCCATCGCCAAGCAAAAAGAGCAACTTGTGAAAGAGAACCAGATCCTGAAGACCATGCTGAAGCAATATTTGGATGGTATTTCTCTTAATGATGAGGTCTTGAAAGCTGCTAATCCCTTGTTAGTTATAAATGATAATCTGGAAATCAGAAAGATTCCTATTGAAAGAATGCCTCCTCCTAGCACTACGGTTGAGGGTGCTAGGGTCTATGTCACATATCAGAAGCAAAATGCATAAGGAGATTAGGTGTTAATTGTTTCAATGCACTTTGTGCTTAGTTCTGATGAAAAGCCTCTATAAAGGGATTTTTGTACCATTTAATCCATTATGGATATATAACTATACACCGTACATTATCATCGTTATCCTGTTTTGATACAATTTAAGCTTATAAATCAGAAATTCGTGAAGATACACTTGAAAAATGAAATGCTTCTATTGGAGCTAGGCCCTTGGAATTTGAGAACTTTTAATATTAGATTAAGAAGTTGTTAGACTTCTTTTTTGTTAATTGTAAATACATAGAATAATATGCATAAATAGTCAGTAATGAACGCAATAATCAACAAAAATTAAAATAAACACTGGCGAGTATTAATTTAACATTGAAATCAGCTCATCTCTCAAGAATGTCCTCATAGCTTCTTCACTATCTTGTCCTTCTTATCCTTTCCTACCGCTGCTCCATAAATATTGAGCGCCGCAAGATTCGCCTTCTACAAAATTAACAATCAACTCTCTCTTTCTTACGAATTTCCCATCTTTGCCAATACCGGAAGCAGGTAAGGGCATAGGGCTGACACTCTTATTATTGCTTCTTCTAGAGTCATCAGCTCTGTTATTTGTTGATCCTGTTTGAATTGGTCCATTTCTCTTAATCTACAAACGTTATAGTATTTCCTATACAAATTTACCTTTTCTTTGCTTGCTTGGATTGTTGAGTTGTCTTTATTAATGTTGTTATTGCCAGAATAGCTGTTCACTACTGACACATTAACAGCCTTATTCGAGTTGCTCGAGTCATCAAATTCCTTGGTAATAGGAAGATCTCCCTGTGACAGTACTCCTGCTACCTTCTGAGAGTTGATCTTTTTGGCATCAAAGCCGTCTTGGTTCATTCGATCAGTAACTGGCACTGACTGGATTTCAAGCTTTGATTCTTCATCTGTGGGAGACTTCTTCTCAGATTTTCTCTTGACTTTCTTTTCAGGAGAATTGTTTTGAGTTTCGGGATTCTTTATTTCAAAGGAGTCTGAGTCCTCTTCTTGTTTGGGTTCGGGGTTGTCATCGTAGACGAGGTCATCAATGTCTACGTCTTCTTCTTGGTCGCCAGGTTCGGAGGGGGCATCTGAAAGAATGTCCTGACCATCGTCCCATGGCATTTTGATCTGGGTGTCGAGTTTGTTTTCTGCGAGAAGCTTTCTCTGTCCGTAGATGATATTCTTAAGATCGTTGATGATCTTTTCCTGGATTTTGAGATGGATTTCGAGCTCGATGTTCTGGAGCTCAAGGACGTGGTTCTTTATGACTACCTCCAAGAACTCACGCTTGTCTTGGTGCTTCAATTTCTTGGGAATCATCTCTCTTATCCTCTTTGCCTCTTCAATATTTTCCTGTAACTGGTAATTAAGAGCATCTCTGGTCATTGCATTCCTGTCTGTAGAGCTTCTCAGGGTTTGAATGCTCTTATAATGTTGCTGAATCTCCTTAGGGAAGGCACTAAGAGGTCTCTTTTGCTTTTGCCCATCCCCAGAAGATTCCATAGCCTGTTGTTGAAGTTCTAAGTCTTTCATATTGGCGAGCTTAGCCTGAGAAGCAGTCATTTCATTCTTTTCCCAGACCATGATTTCAGCCTTCTTCTTTCTCATTTCGAGGATGTTGAGGGCATTCTGTTCTTCTAGTTCCATAAGAGCTCTTCTAAGTTGGATTCTTTGTTGGAAATTCTCAAAGAGATCGTCTTGGATCTTCTTCATTTCTAGATCATCCTCCTGTCTTCCGCACCAGCAGGGGCATTCTTTGGGATCTCTTTGGCCTGGTTCTACTGGCTTAGCATTTTCGTTGTTGGCCTTCATGTAGTTGTTGGAAAGGGGCTGGTATCCCCCGATGTAGGAGTTATCGGTTTTCATATCGGCCTCGTGCATTTTGGCCTTAAGCTCTTCGATTTCATTTCTAAGGTCATTGATGATATTCTTATATTCGGCGATGTGCAGGGCCACCATCTTTTTGTTGGAGATGACCTTGGTCTTGATATTCTTGGCACGATTAGCGTACTTGAGGGTGTTCACTGTTTCTTCAATTTGAGTTCCTGCTGGGGAGATATTGGCAATCATGACAGTCTTGCAGTTTCCTCCAAGAGAATCCTTGAGGAGTCTAGTAAGCTTGGAGTCTCTGTAGTTGACGAAGAAGCCTTTCTTGGACTTGTCTCCGAGGGCGTTGATACAGTTTGCCAAAGCCAAAAGACTCCTGTTGATCTTAGCGCCTTCTCGAAGTCTAAGTCCTCTATTCTCGGTGACAGTACCTCTTTCAGAGCCGGCCAGATCTATCAAAGACAGTTTGCCCTGAAGAGTTTCTATGGATGTATTCTTCGTTCTGGGGGTTGAAGTGACAGTAATTTGGAAAACTGCATGAGAACGAGAGGAGGTCTGGTTAGCATTGGTTGCCTCAGTGGTTCTTCTTTTATTACCAGTAAACAAGAGGTTCATGATTTGTTCCACGGATTCGGCTTTGTGTTCAGTAACTCCTGCAATAGTGACTCCCTAAAGTTTGAGAAAAGTGAACTAAACTATACTTTAATAGGATCATCACGGAGCTCGAGGTAGCTAGAGGAGGGGACGAGGAGATCCCTGATAGTTTCATTATAGATTTCGACATATGAGACGATGATGTTATACTCTTTATCTCGCATAGTCTTGATTGTCTCGAACATATCCTTAACGGTAAGGACCATGATACCTGGTACGTCTTGATAGCCTAACATGGTATGGGTTTTACCTGCTCCCTAAATATCTAAGAATTTTCGATTATTAGATTTACTGTAGCACCATAGGCAAAAACGCAGGCATTGTAGCCCTTGAGGACTGGTTTAATAAGGCTCTTGCAGGTCTCGTTATAGATCTAGGACAATTAGGGAAGAGGAAAGGAAGGAATTACTTGTTCCTGACTTTGGTTTGTGAAGATTTTGTCAAATGCGTATCTTTGTTCCTTGGAACGGTGGAGGACATCAATGGGCTTGTTGTTTGCTTCGTGTTCAAGCTCGACTGGATCGAGGACGATCTGAAGTGAATCAGTAACTGGAAATGATATAACTTACGATTAGATTGTCCTCAACCCTAATAATATTCACATCTCCTTGGGCTATTTCCTTGGGGATCATTGGTCGAACACGAATGGCGACCAGGATGTTAGATTCTTCGCCTGAGGAGCCTTCGATAGCAGAAGCATTGTGTGCAGATTGATTATTGGCGATGTTAGAGAGGTTATTTTTGGAAATATTGTTTTGGAGGGTTGGAAGAGAGGCCTGGGATGGGTCAGTGGCGAAGGGATCTTCGCCTTTCAGGTTGGATGGCTGTTCTCCTTGACGTTTGTTCATTGACAGTTTTCGTTTAGATTTAAATTTTTAAGTTTTCTCAGATAAAAATCCGATTTACTAGACAAAAATAGAACCTATGCAAGTTGCATTACCAAATTAGTCCAATAGGAATTGTTGGCTTTTCTTCATGAAGACCATAATTCCCATAATATGTCAAGATATTGAAGGTAAAATGACCCAGATGGGATTAGTGAGAAGTTTATTTTTTGAATTTTGGTTCTAATATTTATACAAACGTAATAATACAATAACAGAAAGGTTTAATTATGATCAGGTATTAGACTAGTAGTCTCGAGGGTGAGCTCGAAGGGATTTACTGTTTGTTTCCTTAGAGAAGGCAGAAAAGCGTGGAAGATATTTCTCGTTCCAAATATATGGAAAATTCGAGCCCTAATAAATTCTTCAGTCCAAACGATAGTTTTCTGGGTCTGACCCTCTCCGAAGTAACCTCCATTTTGGTTAAGCCTATGCCTCTTAAGTAGATCGATAAATTGTTGATCAGATAGTGCTATATACCTTTTCTGATTAATTAAACCCTAGAATTTTCTTACCAAGACCAGAGATTGAAGCAGAAAAGGATCACCATCATAGTTCCACTGAGGATCAGGCTGGTCACTAACATCATTGGGATTTCCTAAAGATGCTATACACTTATGTCAAAGAGCAATACCTCATAGTCTGAAAACAAAATAGGTAAAGCCAAACAAAAGAAAAAGAGGCAGATGGCCCAGGTATAAAATAGGAAAAGGAGGAAATATCTGTGGTTTTTGAACCCAACACAGTTGTTGATCCAAGCTATGGAGATTAAGATAACAAGGATATTCTCTTTACGGCAATGGTGATCAAGATTAATCACACAAGCATTGCAAGTGGTACAGTGGTGAACATTTTGTGGCTTGGGTAGGTTGCAGTATTGACAGTTGAAGGACTCTTCACTATCACTCTCAGCACATCTATACAACATCTCCTATGGGGTCAAACATTTTTTTAAATGGGGAAACTCTATATTCAGGATCTTTTGTTCTTCCAGGCGAGGAAAACATGGCTGTAAGGTAATTGAAAAAGACATTTATGACAAGAATGGCATAAATGATTGTGGAGAACTAGAAAAGTGAGAAGAATCAAAGCTTTGGTTACTATGACGATTAAATAATGTCCTTGTTCTGAATAATAATCCATTACATTATTTTTGAAAGAGAGTGTGATGAAACCTGCAAGCCCAAAGAAGAAAAAGAATAAAGCAACACCACAGGTTTTTAGGAAGATCCTGGAAACCCAGATTAGGCATTTTATGCAGAAATTTTTCCAGTCCATTTTTTCCCTATATTTTATTTAAGTTTTATTTCAAAAACGAGTTCACTTTCACACCAAGTTATGATTTTCTGCCGGGCTTCTGATATGTCTAATTCTTCTCGATGAATTGTAACTGACCCTGATAAGGTCAAGACTTGACAAGAGTCATGTTTAGTGTCCATACAGATTATGAAATTGGTATATTTTATTCAATGTACAATGGAGATTATACATGGGTTTATTCATATTTCATTAGATAAGGATCATCAAATTTCTTAACCTTATGAAAGTTAGCTGTCATCAAGCATATTCTCTATTGCTGATCTCGTCAAATGGAGTCCTTAACTTAATATCCTTCAGGATCTTTGATCTATTTATATCTGTGAAAATCTTCATAAAGAACATGAGAAAGAACTAGAATTTTCAATATGGTCCAAAGATCTACTGATATATTGGATAGAGTTATATCATTTTCATTTTCATATAAGAAATGAATAGCATACTATATTGTAGACTAAATTTGTAAAAGCTTGATAGAATACAATCTGTCAAAGATCCCCGATTTCCCTATATTCTTATATCTTCTCTCCTTAAATTCTATATCAATGGAGATTGAATCAAATTTCTTCAGCTTATGTAAATTATCTCTCATCCAATCATACCCTCTTTTTCTGATTTCATCAAAGGGTGCAGCCAGTTTAAAGTCTTTGATAGACTTCGATCGATATATAGCTGTGAAGAACTTCATTAGGAACAAATCGTTCTTCAAAAAATCGTCATCAGCAGGCAGATGGAAGGTTTCAAGAACCCTACAGTTTCTTATCATTTTGATAATACTGTCAACCTCGCAAGTATCTGACATCCATAGGTCCCAATAGAAGCGCTTCAGTAAAGGAAGCTGCTGGACAGTCTTAGTAATTGCATTAAATTCGTGGGTTAGGAGGTCTGGAGGTAAAGAAAATTCAAGCTCTCTTAATTTCTGATTTTGAAGGACAAAGTCTCCAATAACTTGAACCCTTTCTGGATCATTGCAATTCATTCTGAACAAAATTCGCAGCCTTTGTAGATTTGTAATATGTGTAAGACGATCAAACATCTCTTTTGTTCTAGCATTCAGATCCATATCACACTGAAGGGATAAATCATTAAGATCTTTCGGGACCAGTAATAGATCGCCTAGAGCTTCAAGTATATCATCAGTATAATGAAAACTTTGGGGTGCCTCGAATTGTAGCCTAAGACATCTGAGACTATCCCTTGAGTTCTCTAGTCCGAGGGCAATTTCCTTCAAAGCTTTGACAGTAAGAGTCATGTCATCATCCTGAAAGAGATTAAATTCAAAGTTAATAAGGCTAAGCCATTTAAGAGATTTGAGAAGTCCCTCTTTAGTTCCTCATAATCGACAGAAATTTGGAGAGTCTGCAATCTTGGTAGGCTTTGAAAAAACAACGATGCAGCTTCTTCAAAGGAGCTAAGTCCAATTTGAGTCAGACAATCACAAAATATTCCAACATTTGAAAGGCTGAGCTTTTCAATATTACGAGTCGCCTTTAAAATATACTCAATCATATGAGGATCATCAATGATTAAACGCATTCCTCTCAAGTTCGGGTAAGCTTTTAGCATATTTAACTTGGTCTCAGAAAAATTCTGATTACTCTCGATATACTCTATGCTACTTGAACAAACGACTTTGGTGTATTTTCCAATATTCATATGATCCCATCCTAATTCTTTCATCACGAGATTCTTAATACACTTTCTGGCAATCACCTTTGGCAGGAGAGGGTCGAAAATTTTGTTATGATGGCTTAATCATAATGTGGATATCGGTTTTGGTAGATATCTGAGAAGAAACTTTGATAAACCAAATGTGATTTTGGCTCCTATAGTTTCATGGAACCAACTTGTTCAGTGGCCACTGCAATTATCGGATGAAGCATACCGAAGGTTTCGTAACCAGCGTAATAACTTTCTCATATGATATCATTTCCAGTCGAAATTTGCCCTAAGAGTGTACTTAAAAGCATATCTAAGAGAAGAACCCCAAGTCATCTTAAAAAATTCCTTACCACCAAACATAATATTGGATGGAACATACCTCCCAGTGAGTGAGCATTGTTTTAAATCAAAGCTAAGAATGCGACATCTCTTGATCCTCACAAGGAAGATCTTGGTACTCCAACTCAGATCTTTCACTTCCCATTTTCCACATACCCCTTTATTTTTCCTGATTGATCTAGTTCTTCAATTGGATCAGGCTCGTCAAGTATATTAAAAAGTCCATCTTCATCTTCAGTTGCTTCTTCATCAGGCCCTTTTTCAGATTTCTTTAGTTTCTTCAGAGATCTTTCATGAGCTCTTTTATTCCTGTTTAAGCTATTCTCTAGAACTGACTTTGAGGTCTCTGTGGTATCATTTCTCTCAATTTTGCTCCGATTTCTTGTCATTCTTTGGGCTGAAAAGTTAGTTTGGTTAGTCTTCTCCTCTTCAACTTCAATTTCATTATCTTTTCTACTCGATTTGGACTTTTTGAATCCTTCTGTCGTCTTCTTAGTAGTAGTGCTTAGATCAGAGACCTGTTATTTCTTGTTTTGATTTTTCTTTGGTTCTAGTTCTGGCTTTTTAGAGTGGTTTTTCGATCTGTCTCTTGACTTAGACTTTGTATTTGGAGTCTCTTCATCAATAGATTCTAAATTTGTTGTTTTAGGCTTTGAACGTGATGCTTTTTTTAGGTGGCATGATGAATTCTGATTAATTTATTTTATTTGAACTCTTCAAGAATGTGAAGGAGTTAACTTTGTTTTCAATAGGCACAATTCTACTAAAGGCCATGGATTCATATCTTAAGAATCTCAATTTCTGACTGTGCTGAAAGTGGAGATATGTAATCCTTTGTAGAAAGATTTTGATCAATTTATGACTCTCTATAATATCTACTTCTTCAAGGATTTTGACTTAGATTTTAAATCTGACTGGATAGATCTCTTTGGAGACATTACTCAATATGTATAAATTTAATTTGGAATTCGTTGAATTGAAGGTCAATGGGTAAGATGTTGCTAAGGAAAAAGCTCTAATTTACAATGAGCATTAAAATGATATTAGAGTTTAGTTGTTAAGCTATCCAATTTCTTACAATTCGTTGTAAATACATTATTGGAACAATTTTATATCAAAGCCTACACTTGAGTCAATTTAATCAGATGTAGCTTATCCATAACCGTATTATAAAACTCCAATTTCTTGTCTGATGTATTCTTGAGATATACTCTATCAAATTTTTTCAATTTGTGAAGATTCTCTTCCAGCCAGACAAAGCCTGCCTCAGTGATCTCATCAAAGGGAGTTCGAAGTCTAAGATCTTTCAAAGTTTTCGAGTGGTATATAGCTGTAAATAATTTTACCATCAGCTGATCGCTGTCCAGAAATAATCCTTGTGTACTTAAATCGAAAGTCTCTAGAGCCTTGCTATGATCTATCATCTGTATAACTGAATCTACAGGAATATTTTGGTTCTCTCCAAGTTCCCATTTCAATATCTTCAAATTAGGGAGTCTTTGTATGGTTTCATTTATCACACTGACTTCATCCAATTCTGAATCAATTGATTGGTAGAAAACCTGCAGCTGCTTTAGCCCCTGATTTTGCGCTATAAAGCTAGATAAAGCATATGCACTATCCGTGAATATATCCTCAATCATAATAGATATCGTCAATTCCTCAGGCTGAGTAATTCCCTCAAATCTACTAAAAAACCTGCTAAAGTCAGCCGAGGCGTTCGAACACCAAATCCACAGTGTTTTAAAGGCTTTTGGAATTATAACTATATCCTGGAGAGCTTCTATTACCTCTTCTTTTAATGGATGATATCCACTACCTGTAAGCAATAACTTAAGAGACGTTAAACTATCTCTTGAGTTCTCCAGCCCCACTGCTATATGCCCCAACCCTTTAGCCTGAAAATTCGCTTGTGAGTCTAAAAAAGTGACATCCAAGTTTACAAGTCGTAGTGGTTGTAGGGATTCGAAGAAACTCACCTCCATTGCAACATCTAAGACAACTTTTAGAGATATTAGGGCAGGAAAGCTTCCAATAATCCTCCTAGAGACATCCTCAAAAGAGCCTAGTCCAGCCTTGCGGATACTTTCAGAGAACCCTTGGAATTGATATAAACCTAGGTGTTCTATGTTAACTTCGTTGGTGACCAGATGTTGAATCAAAATAGGATGATCAATGCTAATTACCAGGCTTTTAAGCTTGGAGTTAAGCTCCATAAGTTCTATTTTGGTCGTTGGTCCCAGATATTCAGCTTGAACATGCTCGAGAGAACTGTGAGGAACAATTATATAGTTATTATCTTTGTATTTGAGGTGAAAATCGGAGCGTTCATTGAAGTATCTACAGGAGAAATTTTTGATATTTTTGCATGAAATGGCCTTAAAGATACCTGGATCCCAATTTTCAGGGAATGTGTTTTAGGCAAATATCTCTTAATAAAACGCGAATACTGGAATGTGATGTCAGGCTCCTCTATTGGCTGTCTTAAAAATGCAGGTTTCCTAGCAGATACCATATATGTGAAATCTGGATGAAGCTGTTTAATATCTAGTCTACGAAGATTCTTAACAACCTTCAAAAATTCTTTCATTTGAGGAGCTGCAACATAGCTAAAGTTAGCTTTGAGAGTGTACTTGAACACATGTCTCAAGGAGTGAGGAATAGATTCCAAGGCTGGTGGAAGGTCCTCGTTAGCAATCCCGAAGTGAGCTTGAACTGTGGCCTGATAATGATTGGCACTTAATATACGACATGCTTTAACCCTGAAAACCAATTGCTTAATTTTTGATTTCAGCTCCATTACTCCGCTTCTTCCACAATATCCTTTTATTTTCCCACTCAACTTGAGTTCTTGGATTGTTTCTGGTTTTTTTAGGGGCTCTAAAGGAACTGAGATTTTTTTCCGAAGAGATAGTCCCTTCTCTTCAATAGGATACGATTTTTCTGCCTTAGTCTGTGGTACAGGTTTTTCTTTGTTGAAATTCTTTGGAAACATCAAAATGTATGAGATGTTTTATTCTAAATCAAAATTAGCAGACTGCTTAAATATTTATCTAGTCAATCCAGTCATTATTGGGATGGAAAATACTGAACTCTCAATTAGGATCTGGATCCTCTAAATTCATTATTGTTAAAAAAGTGCCACATCTGTTACTGAATACTGTAATTACCAGTATTAGGGTTAATTTACACTAGGAAATTTTGTTGAAAAGGTTTAGAAGCAATCGAATAAACGTAAATTGATGACAATGAGTTTTCGAGACCATCACTATTGCACTAGCTTCATATAGCTCCCTAAATAATCATCGTATCTTGAATAATTCCTACAGTACTTCACGACGACTAATATACTTCTCCTTATGTTATTTTTTTAATGTTAAGCAAAGCTGCGGTTGTCCTTGCGCACCATGTTGCCCAGAGCAGCCTAAAAGTCCAGCTACAGTGGATGCACAGTGTTTCCAAAAATGAAAATGCATAACTGATAGAAATTGTCAATCTTAACGTTTTAATAGCTATGGTTATTAGTAATTTTGTTATACTAATTTCATCGAAATATAAATTTTGTGATTACCGAGCTTAACCAAATAAAAAAATTGAAGCAATTCATATTAGGGTCTTATATTTACAGAACTCTATCTTTGTACTTCTTGATATTTTTAAAGATTTGGAACGATTCTACCTCTGTATTTCTGTTTTTAAGTTGGTGCATACGAATATAAATCCTAATTAAGCTAAGCCTTCGCAACTTATTCATATTCTCCGCTAGCCATAAAAAACCATCATCTGATACTTTATCAAAATATGTGTCCAAGCTGAACTCCCTAAGGGTCTTCGATCTCTCAATTGCAGAAAAGAGTTTCATCAAGTCACTATCATGATTCAACAGTCCTTCTCCTGTGTGTAGGGTAAACCTTTCCAGGACTTTGCTATTAATGAGTATCTCCTCAATGATATTGACTATCCAGTTTTGACATTTATCAAGTGTAGAAAATTCAAAGCTTTTCAGCCTAGGAAGGCTCTGGATCTCTTGAATTATTGCAGTAAATGAAAGCTCTTGTACACCAGCAAAATTGTTTGCTAGCAGAAGTTCTTTGAGTTCCTGATTTTGACGAATAACCTTAGACAGACCTCCTAGCATCTCTGTCGAAGTGATTTCAGATCTAAAACCAATCTTGAGAATCTCTAAGTTGGTTTGGCACCTGAGAATGTCAAACATGTGTACTAAATCTCCAGTTATCTTATAATCACACCAGAAATTCAAGACTTGAAGGTTTCTAAGGATATTAAAAAGAGCCTTTAATTCGTCGAAAACTTCCAGCGGCAAGGATTTGCCTGGCATTCCTTCAAGTTTCAACTGAAACCTGGTTAATCTATCCTTTGAGGTGCTCAAACCAGCAATGATGTTTTTTAGACAGGCAAGATCAAACTGATCATCAGTGCACTCCATGTCAAAGTTCGCTAAATTTAGGTATCTTATTGCTTCAAAAATCCCTGGCTTTGCGCGATGATACATTAAAATCTGCAAAGAGTTTAAGTATGGAAAACTCGCAAAAAATTGTTGGGAAAGTTCTTCAAGGGTGCCTGGGCACTTTTGCATAGATGTAGTCAATATGTCGAACTGGTGTAGGGTTAGATGTTGAACTTTTAATTTAGAGGATAAGATATACTGAAAGACTTGGTGGCTGCTAACAGGAAGGGAGATTGAACGAAGATTTTGTGAGGATTTTAGAATTTTTATTACAGTTTTAGGCTCTAAAAAATCAGTCTGAATGGACTCTAAGTTTCTAAAGCGAGAGATTGGATAAGGGTGAGCTTTTGGACTGAAGAAATCAGTTTGTTTTTGTAGCAAAGAAAGACTAAGCTTTTTTATATTTTTAGTGGCAAATGCTCTGAATAAATTGGAGCTTCTAAGATGTACAAATGTTGTGACGGTAAATGACTTCAATGTTTTTGGTATGAATAGTCTGATAAAGTTTGAGTACCGTTTGGTATTGTAAGTAGAATCCTTGCCTAATCCTGAATAAAGAGCATAGGGAACATTTTCAATGCTATGAGTGATAATTGATCTCAAAAGTCTCGTTGACATCAGAAACCTTTTCAGGTCTAGTAACTGCATATAGTGCATATTAGCCTTTAAAAGCCACTTAAGCACAGTCCTCATTGAACCTCGAGTATTTTTGAGAAATTTAGCTGCCGAACTATAGTCGGTTGATAGACCTGTTCGGGTGCCCTCTAAGGAATCTGCACCATAGTTAAAACTTAAGATCTTCAAACATTTTACACGTATATTTCGCATTTTTCGCAAAGATCTTGTATCCAGCACATTTCTCCTTCCACAATATCCTCGAATCTTTCCTGAGCAGTTGATTCCTAGGTTGCTGAGACACTCCAATGAAATATAGGGTGAGGGGGCATCTCTTCCTTGGGCTATTATCTTATTGCCTGCTATTAAGTAATTTTCTCTTGACTTGGGTATTTTTTCCTCTTTATCTGGACTGTTGAGAGATTTCATAGACATTTTTAAATGGTCAACATTCTGATCCTCGATTACCTCTTTATTAACTCTCAGGTTTGGCTGTGATTCCTCCTTTGAAATCATTCTTGAAAAAAAAAAAGATTTGTTTATTTTTAATTATTCTCATATAAGGAAGACATTCAAAACTATCAAATCTTTTGATCCTATGTTCCCCAAAATAACAGAAAGGGCCTCGCCAAGCACTATCATGAGCCGCGGCTTCTTAAATTAATCTCTTGTTAACTACTCTGAGAATTTGGATATCACAACAAAACTTCGCATATTTCGATTAAATAAAATTTGAATTGATGACTTGCAGATTTAAAAAAGGCTTCACAATTTGCAAGACCTTGGAGAAATCTGAAGGTGCCTATCGATATCTCATCAAGGAAGGTACACAGGAAAAGCAACTATACAGTATTTTCCTCAAGACCCAACAAGAACAGATGATATTACTTAACTATTTAAAGAAATTGCAAAACCTCCAAGGAGAACATCTCGTCCGGGTCTACAAATTTGCAGGATTTGAACCCAGCCCCTCTGTATCAGGGTATAATGTTCAGATCATAACTGATCATTTCAAATGCAATGTCTGGGATCATCTAAGAAGAAGAGCTGAAAGACAAATGGAACTCACACCTAGAGAGACCTTCCTCATCGTAAACAACCATATACAGTTTCTAAATACTCTCCTGACAATAACTGACAATAAACTTTTCGCCTATTTGGTCCAGCTTTTAGATGATGAACTTGAAATAATGACACTAAACGACACCTTTCTAGCCAGGATGTCTCTGCTCCCTGTCCTTAGTAAAATCAAAGATTTTAAGTGGGGGTCCTTGCCAGACTTGCCCGAAGTAAAACTGGAGGAATTGATAACTAAATTGAACCAAATGTTCTTCAGAAAGATATGTGGAATAATGCCAGTGAAGAAGAAGCTGTCAGAGCTGACTACTTATATCACAGCAGCTCTAGCAGATAAGGGTGCCTGGGATGATGTCTTCAAGGTTCCTAGTGATTTATTTTACATAATTACTGATCTGCTAAATACTAATAATGAAAATGCCATCGAAAAAGTAAAATCATTGACAGAGCACCTTAATAAAGAATACTTCCAAAATGCTATTGAGCTAATTATTGAAGATCCTCCCCAGCCAAACACCAATAACTCCGAGAAAACTTTAAGAATTACCAGTGATGATAACTTCTTCAAGCTCCTCTACAACCTAAGATTGGACCATATGATCGAGCTATACTACCCGGACAAGATCAGTAACACCCCTAGGAAAGAAATAAAGACTGAGAATATAGAAAACTTCATTATTCAAGGCACAGATGTCAGTGTTCTCATCTTCTACGAAATTGGAAAGTTGAACTTTAGCTCTCTAAAGAAATTGGCTTTGCAAGCCTGTGGAGTTACAGCCGATTCTCTGAGTATAGTTCTAAGATGGGAGGCTCTTCAGAATCTAGAAACTCTAGATTTCAACAGTCTTCAATCCTCCCAAAATTTGATAGGAAGTGTAGGATGCGCAAGACTGGCCTGTTGTGAGTTCCTGAAGAATTTGAAACAGTTGAACCTATCCTATTGTAAGGTGGATGATGCAGGACTTGGCTGTCTTAGCGAGAGCAATTTCTTGACTAATCTTGAGTCTTTGGACCTGAGCAACAATAAACTAATAACAAAGGCAGGATTAAAATTGCTCAATAAGAGCGAGAAGCTCCAGAAACTCCATACTTTGAATCTGATGTCCAATGAGATCGGAAATGAAGGTCTAGAGGAACTCCTTTGTGATTGTCTGTTCCCCAAGAAATACAAATCCTTGAACATTTGTGAGAATAAAATTACCAAAGAAGGACTTGAGCTCATCGCACTTTCAGAACAATGCCAGGAACTAGAGTCCCTCTACCTTGATGCCAACGACCTTTCTAAAGCTGAGGATTGGATCTCACCAACAAAGCTGACCAAACTAAAGAAACTTAGTTGTCAGTTTTGTGGTCTAAAAGATGAGTCCCTGTTGGGTTTATTGACTCTAATAGAGCCACAGAACCTAACTTACCTTGATGTTTCCTACAATGACAATATCGAGCTGAAGATGAAGGACCTCTCCTTCATGGAGAACCTTGAAGAGCTTCTTATAGAGTCAACTAGAGTAGAATCCGACTTATTTGATAATTTAGCAGCAACAGGAAAGAGCTATAAGCTGCAGAAAATATCACTTAGGAAAGCCTTTTACAACAGGCTGTTTGAAATCATGTCCGTTGAGAAAATCTTTCCGAGAATGAAGAATATCAGCCTGAGTAGATCTTCAAACTTCCAGTCCATCCTATTCTTTACTTACTACCCCTTTGCGGAGTGGTCCGTCAACCTTCAAAGTTTCACTTTGTTCAGTGCTCCAATAAATCTCATGCTGTTAAGGTCAGATCTCTATCAAAGCCTATATTTTAATGGACTTATTGAATTATCACTATGGGGTGTCCATCACAATGGAAACAATGTCTTAGTTCAAATATTAAAGAGTGATAAATTTAAGAACTTGGTTACTTTAGATATGACTTCTTGTCTGATTGATGATAAGTCTTTTAACTATCTGGGAAAAGTTGACTCTCTGCCTAAAGTGAAGACAATCAAACTTCTTGCTAATTGCATGAGCTTTAAGAGTATAAGGAAATTCATACAATCTAAGCTCTTTACTCAACTGGAGGTTTTCGATATAAGAAGTAATAATAAACTGAAAGACAAACATAAGCAATATCTCTCGAGATATGCTGAGAAATACAATCCAAAACTGGCTTTCGAAGTATAATGAATTTATAATACTTATACTAACCTTACATATTGATGTGTTAAAGATATCTTCTCTCAATCTGGTTAAGTGACGTTTCTTTTACTGTATAAATGCTCAGTGAAAGTTAGTTGCAATAGAGAGATAAAAGGTTAATTATTAAAATGAAAATTGTGATTGGTGGTGGCAAATCGCTACCACCCATACAAAATCATCTTCTGATATGGATTCATGTTCGTTATAAAGGATTGCGTGATTCTAGTAGTATTCAATATATTCTAACTTCAATTCTTCATGATAGCGATTACTTCTTAAGCTGGTTTAACCTTGGTTTACTCTGAACAAAGCCAGAAGCTTGATCGTATTTGAGAACAGCTGAAATACATGATGATAATTGCTCTCATAATATAGAGAAATGAAGGGAACGGGATTGAAATAATTGTGATAACAGAATATAATAGGAGATTGCTAATCTGTAAATTCAGTCTCCTCTTCCTTGAAAGAATACATCCAGACAAGAACCTTAAAAGCAAAATATTATGTAATACTTTGAGTTTGGGAATTTTACTGTAAATATAAGATAGTAATAAAGGTTCTACAGTGTTTCTATGTACTTATATTGGCTTAGTTCCATTAAATTCTAATGTTTTTCATTTCAAATAATAGATTGTATGGTGAGTTGCTTATTTACCCTATAAATTAAGTTTGGTAACAACCATATACAGGTGTATATAGTGTGATAAAAATAATATAACCAATTGGTCCCAACAATCGGACAATATTGAAGTAGGAATAATATGCCTTTCTCTGCTATATTAACAACCATAGCCCATGGCTATTAAACAGTTACAGGCACATTGAGATTGGCAGTTTCTATCAGTTCTACATTTTTATTTTTGAAAACGATTCACTGTGCAATCTAATCCACTGTAGCTTGATTCTTGGGCTCCTCTGGGCAACATTATGTGCAAGAACAATTGCAGCTTTGCTTAAGATTGAAAAAAAATATCATAAGGAGAAGCATTAGTCATTCCATTTTCCATTGCCAAGCTCTCAAGGAACTTTTCAAGCTGTTGAAGGTTATTTGAGAACTTATGTGAAGCTTGGACAGAAGAAACGGCTAATGCCTAAAGAACAATAAAAACATTTTTATCTTCTTAGGTAGAGTTGAAGGCTCTAATGTGTTTCCACTTAAAATACCTTTTCATACTGTTAATTAAAGCCTATAATTTAATACATTTGGACAGAGATGTATGGCTGTCTGTACCAATGATGAGCTTGTATGATACAGATCCTAACTGGCAGCGTACCATTTGACAACGTTAATATTCTTAGGCAGAATCAAATCAAACATATAAACGAGCTATAAACATCCGCAGGACTCAAGCCACTGATAAAATAAAAGGAGGCAGTCAGTTGACAACAGTTTTAATAACGAAATTCCCTTTTATAACACTGATATTAATTTTTTCTGTATTCAAAATGGCTAAGCTTTTCGTGTGTATGAAAGTGTGGTCTATTCTAGAATGGTAAGAGTAAAAGTGATCTTCGAGCCATGGAGGATTATGCCAGCTCTTGAACAGATTTTCTTGTTCGATAGTCCTCATTCTGATTCGGAAAATTCAGCTCTAACTACGTGAGATTCGGATTATTCTTTGGAACGTTTTGTCTAATTTCTTTTTTAGGTAAAATTAATGATATATGTGTATTAAAGTGTCTCACTATAACGACAGAATTAATCAGATCACTCATTCACCCCTTTATATACACTAGTTAATTAATATAGTTAATCAAATCATAATGGAACTAAACACAGTAATTTTTCTCCCTTCTAACTTAAATGCATAGACCTACCAAACCGTAGAGGGTATCTATATTGAGTCCCAGCGCCCTCCAAATTGTTTAGGAATACCCGAAGTTCCATCTTGGTATGAGTGCACTGAAGGTGTTTGTGAGATCAATGAAGATGCAATAGATTTTGAAACCAATCCTGAACTCTTGGACTCTATTCCTCAAAATCTCACAGTTGGGATGAGACATCTCAAGGAAAGTCAAAACGTTTTTTCTACAGATGATTCAACAAAAGCATCTGAAAAAGAAATTCCTACCTGTGATAAAGATCAAATAGAGCAAGACCAATTCGAGAAGTGTGTTGTCAATGACCAGACTCTATCTCTGGAAGCAGTTAAAGAGCAAGTTTCCGACTCACAATACTCTGGCAATGACTCTTTTTCTATTCAAAATACCCACCAATTAATGTATACCAGGGAGAACAACTCGTAGGAGAAGCTGAGGCTAGCCCATCAAAGAGTCAAGCAGGATCTCCTATTGGATTGAATCTCTCCTTACTTCCTATAATTGATCCTTTTTCGCTTCTCAATGGAGAATATAGAATGAATCTTTATTTTCTTGAATTGTGTGCCTTTCAGCTGCTCTACTTTAGAGACCAGAAAGACGTCAACAGAAATAATAATACCTTCTATATGCAGCTTAGTAGAGGCTTGAGTAGATTTTTTGATCATAAATCCTTTTATCCAGAAATTTTAGAAGAAGCGAAATTATATGTTGGAATTACTAAGACGGACTTGACAAAATATGAAAAAAGAAGCTTAAAGTGCTTTCCATCGGTGTTATTTATGTTTTTAGAGGCTTATACAAGCTCAAAAGACAGAAACAAATTATCAAAATTCTAATACCAAACACATTTATCAAATCTAAGAATAATGCTCGCATCATTGCCATTTCTCTTGTCAACAAATATCGTTCTACCAAAAAGTTCCTTTGCTTTCTCGTTGTCTGGATGCTCCTATCTAAGCGATCAGTATATTCTTTTAGGGAATGCTATGAAGAAAATCAAAGAGGGTTAACCAAAATTCTTACTATATTGAAGATTTACTTAACTAAAAGGGAGAAACAGCTCAATGAAAGAGCTCCTTTGCTTAATGATCCATTGGATAAGTTATAGAAAACTGTTGAACATTGTATGCTGCTTTGTTCTTCTTATTCATGACTACTCTCTTTAATCAAAAATATCATGAGAGTTAAGAAGAAGGGAACATATTTAATTGTTGAAACAACTTGGTTAACACTGATAGTTATTAGTATAGAACTTATCTTTCTAGCTCGGAAAGCCTAATGGAAAGAATTGGTTCCTGAAGATTGAGGCTCTTTCAAGGATCTAATGAGTAGGAATAATTCTAATTCTAAGATATCAGGAAACACTTACCTACCTTTTGAAAATAATAAGGAAGATCATTTTCAAACTTTAGTAAGAAGTCGTAATCCGAAGTAGTATAGTGGTTAGTATATCTGCCTGTCACGCAGATGACCCGGGTTCAATTCCCGGCTTCGGAGTTTTTTTTTAAAAAAAATTTTTGCAGATTCATGCTGCCACAGGATCTGATGGCCTACACTTTGATAAAGCATATTGGTTAGGGTTCTAGACTTAATTATTCTATCTCTAGACATTCATTAGGAGAAACTGGTGATAAAAAGAAAATATTTTAGCATACAGTTGCTTAATCCTAATTACAATGTATTTGTGTATATGATTATTGAGATAGAGAGAAGAGGCTTTGACTTACACATCTACTTCCATTCCTTAAGCGTTTTTGTTAAATTCAAAGGATATAAGAAAATATCTCTATTCCATCCAATGAAATATCTTCTATATGAGCAAAAATCAAAAGAGGTTAAGAAATGACTTCATAGCCTGAAGAATCTACTATTTAGATCTGATAAAAGTACCTTTATGTATCACTACAAGAAAATGAAAATTAGATAGCATGATGCTCAGATCACTCTATTTTCCTAAAATCACATGTAGTTTAATCGTAGATTAGCAACCCTAAAGAAAGGTATTCATGGTTGTAAAAAGCAATGAAGAACTTTTTCTAACTTCAGTAAGAAGTCGTAATCCGAAGTAGTATAGTGGTTAGTATATCTGCCTGTCACGCAGATGACCCGGGTTCAATTCCCGGCTTCGGAGTTTTTTTTATAAAAATACTGAGATTCAGAGTTAAAATAAGCAACTGGGCTTGCCTAATAATACAGAATACGTAACTTTAAATCATATTTTCTTTCAGTCTTTCTTCAATTATTTTGAGTGATCAGTATTGTTCACTGTTGTGTTCAGAATAATAATGGACTGAGGACTAGCAGGTGTATCAGAGAGTATATGTGGATTTATTGTATTAAACGATGATTTAATAGCTTCCCTAAGTCTCTAGGACATAATTTTCAATAGAGATAGAGCTGAGCTTGTTATTTCAGGATCACAAGAAAATTTAGAATACAGAGAAGAATTTATCGAGATATTATTGCTATTGTCAACCAGGAACCATCCACTGTTGAAGATTGTAATAAACAAACTACGATGCTTTAAAGGATACTCTTAGAAAACTAAAAGAGTATTTGACTTATGAATTCAGGATTAGAAAAAGAACAAGCTCTATGTCTCTAACTGGACACCTGTTGCATATTATTAAACAAAATTGTATATGTCTATGGTGACTTCAACTCGATCTAGCTAATAATGAGTTCTTATATAAGATTGCAAGAAAAAATAATGTAAATATGTTTCCTGATATTTGATCAATCTAAGATTACTTGAGTAGCTTACTTTCAAGACACTCAATCATTATTCTCGTTTTCAGTTAGCTCTCTCTTTTCTTTCCCCGAAGTTTTCTTCCTCGAAACTATTTTCCTAATCTAAGTACTATATCCCTTCTATAAGATCTCTGAATATGCTCTAGCTCTAAGAAATATGTGGCCAAGCTTCAGACATTTTAGGTATGGGCTATAGCTTAAGGTCACTCTATCTGTCCTGTCCTAGAGAAGACAATAAATATAAATTTATTTCAAGTCAGACTGAGAGTCTAGTATATAAGTATTATCACTATGAGAATTGGATATCTATTGGAAGCCCAATAGCTATTTTACACTGTAATGAAGAGCCGGATTTGATTCAAGAAGGAGGGCAATAAGGCTAGCTAATAATAGAAATTGTGACTGATATTAAAAGCTTTCTTAAAATATAAGTGAAAATAATACTCCAAAGGAGAAAGAAAACTGCTATTTTTTAATTGATAATGCTAGAAAAAAAAATAATTTTTTTCGAATTTCGAATTCAATAAGAATCTGGTCTTCGAAAGTTCCCAAGTTTAAGCTTAATTGTAACTTAATCCGATTTTCTAATTTAAAGCCTCTTCTGATAAATAGTCGTAAATTCAACCTTGAAAACATTTGGACCCTACATAAAGGACTCAACTCTGACTTAATTTGTGTGATAGTATTTCAGACAGAAAAGAATTCTGTTAAAGCACCAAGAAATTTAGTAGTCTGTTCAGATAAATTCTTAATATAATGAAGTTTCATAAAATCTGAGCAAATAAAGCATAGATCTCAATATTTGTAACAAATTGAATTAAATAACTATGCAAACACCTTTGATAAAGAGGAGCATGTTCTCTCTATTGGATTCGCCAAGAGAAGAGTCTCCAGAACTCTTTCAAGAGCCACGTAAAAAGCTCAAGAGCTGTCTGAGGATAGAAATCCCAGATCCCTTCTCAGAAAAAACTCAATCACCTATAAATTCGACATCGGCCTCCAAAGCGAAAACTTTCTACTTTGGACCTAAGCCATTACAGACCTGCAAGGTCTCTACGTCCACTCCTCCTAGATTGGATCCATCCTATAAAGGAAAATTCGACTTTTCTAAATTCCTAAACGAAAATGATGCAAAGTATGACGAAGTGACCATAAAAGAAGATTCACATAATCTCACTATGCGAAAAGGCTATAGGAAAACCATGGAGGACAGGGTACAACTCTTTTTTTTGCATTTTCCTAAACTTTTCATAGGCAACCATTGAAAAGCTCAATGAAAATACCAATTTCTTCGCTGTGTATGATGGCCATACCCACTCATATACCGCAGACTATTTGGCTAAAAATCTCCATAAGACCATATATAACCATGCTGAGTTCCATACAAACCCTAAGCAGGCCATCAAAGAAAGTACGATTATTCCCTGAAATGCTTAATGCTTTTAGGTATCTATACGACCGACCAAGATGTCTGCAGGAACCTTGATAAGCTAAATCTTACCGGTGGAAGCACGGCTCTCCTCAGCATTATAACTCAAAACAAGTTGCTTCTTGCCAATGTGGGCGATAGCAAAGCTATCCTCATCCGTGGCAACCAAGCAATACCTATAAATACAGAGCATACAGCCCATGATGAAGAAGAAAGAAAAGCTGTAGAGGCCAGGGGTGGTTTTATCTTTGAAAAGAAAACCATCACTGGTGCCAGAAGAATTCTTGTACAGGGATCCCTCGAAGTCACCAGGGCCATTGGTGACAGGAATTACAAGAAATATATCACTTGCGAACCAGATATTTATGAGTATGAGTTCAGTCAAGATGATCAATATTTGATCCTTGCCACTGATGGACTTTGGAAGGTAAAAGATTTGGATTTTTGGTTTAATCTGGATAGGAAATGAGTGAACAAGAGGTGCTTAATCATGTGAAGATGCATCAGGATAGCCAGGGATTGTCCCTGCATTTAGTTGAAGAGGTCTTGAAGAAGCGAAATTACAATATCGACAACATAAGTGTGATCGTGATTGACATTAAGAAACTCTGTAATCCCAGAGGTTCTTAAGCCAACACCCTGAACATTCTTTTAATAGAACGAAGACGGCATCCAGAAACCCTATTTATTTGTAATTATTGGTTTTCTGTCCAAATGCTGATAGAGCATTTCTTGAGTGTATATATTTGTTTAGTATTGCACTGGTTCGAGTCATTTTTTAGTCGTACAACTGTATGCTGCGTAATGGTCTCTTTGGAGATCCAGCTGTTAGCATCATGTTCGAAATTAAATTTATCTTTTGATTTATTTCGAATAAACACCTCTGTATTTAGGACCTTGATACCGTCCAAACCTGTCACGAAAACCAAAATTAAACTTTCCAGAATTTCTTTCCACTGTATGAAACCTATCCTAAAAATAGAGTCACTATTTTTTATTTTATTTTGTTTCTGGACAAGACAATAAACATCTTCTCAATTTTTCCTTTCTAGAAAAGACCACCATAAATACTATATTTAGTGGAAACTAAACCCATGAATCTTCTGAGTGATGCCCTCTCTGGCTAGCAACAAAAAGACAAAATTTATTGAAATGGTCTGCCTATGCTATGGTAAGCTTGGAAACTTTTTCTAGAGGAATCAATCAAATTAGTATAAAAGAAGTGTACAAGGTGAGAATGTAAAATATGCGATATTTAAAGCATTTTCAAAACAATGGAGAAGGATTCTTCTCTGAAGTTATGAAGTGATTTTGGCTTTCTCTTTAACAACATTGAGACTAATTGCCAGGATATTAGTAAAGAACTCAACCATAAGTTCAAAGGAATCGTCGATTCCAATATTTCCCAGCATTTCCTCAGACCCAGCAGGATCTTCCTCCTTTTTAAATTTATTGGATTTCATGACAAGCTGGAAGATTCCTATGACATCATAATTTTCCTCAGACCTAAAAGCCTTAGAATTTCAAGCACCTGATTACCTCTTTTGCTTTATAGGAGCAAAATAGACTGGTAGTAGGGAGGAAAGATCAACCAAGTTATTAAAATCTTTAGACCTTGACACATCAGGAGCTATGACTCCTTTCTTTGTTCTGAAGGCTTCTCCTGAGAGGCCAACTCCTGTATGATATTTCTTGAACCTAGGAAATTATTTTGGCTCAGGAACTAATCTTACTCATTTTCTCCAGTATAGCAGACAAATTGGTCACCTTCTACAAAGAGCAGATTTGAGGTAGAGACTCCAAAGATCGAGGAAGCCCACTTTTTGGCAGTTAGCATGAAGCTGTATAAGGACTTGCAGTTACAGAGATCTATCTCAGCATCTAATAATAGATTCTTTATTCTATTGAGATTTTCTATAGCACGTTCTCTGCTTATTCTCTGCATCAGACTGGTCAGGAGCTGAGTCAGGGCAATCGCAAAGTACTCCTCATCGAACCCAAAGTGAGAATCGACTATGTTACTGACCTCCAGGATACCTAAGATCTTGTCGTTGACTCCCTTAATTGGAATGATTAGAGTGTTATCGGTCTTGTATTTCGTATTAGAGGTGGTCAGCTCACAAACAAAACTGGCTTTCATATTCCTCTCTAAAAATTTTATTTTTTAGTATAAGGTGTTTTACTGTTGTAGGGCTTCTTGAATGTAATAACTTCATTTATTAGCCCCTTGGTTGAAAGGCATCTTATTTCCTGTCTATTGGAGTCCAGAGTGTAGAAGATACCTGTAGACCTATCAGGTAGCCATAAATGGACATGTTCCGAGGTGAAGGTTTGCCTAAGGTATTTATTCACAAATGCCATAATTTCATCAATCTCTTTCATTCTGCTGAGGTCAAGGGCCTCCTTCAAGAAAGTATGCATCCTTTCAGCAAATTCCTTATAACTGACAAGCTGGTTGAGCAAGAACAACATAATTTCATTTTTATCTTTGCCGTCTGGAAGGGTACTAAGCTGATTCAAGAATGGAGTGGCACCCTGGTCCATGATATCGTTAAGCATCTCGACATAATGGTACTTCAATGAACTCATTCTGAAGTCCAGAGTCAGTGGAATACTTCCCTGTTGAAGAAGGGTAAGATCAGTGTTCGCTGTTAACGTGTTAGCCAGAATCTTCTCTTTTTCTTCTTCCGTTGTAGTCGCTCCCCCTCCCTTCTTGCTCTTCAGCAGAGATTCTATTTTTCTGGTTTGCCTGTTAATTTTCGTTTTATGCTTTGCCAACTCGTCAGTTAGCTTTTTCAATTCTGTATTCTTGATACTTATCTTTCTTTTGAGTTCCTCATTTTCCTTGACTAGTTCAGCCAATGCTTTTCTGATTTCATCATTGTGAGAAGAGTAGTCCACTTCTAGAATTAAAGCTATTCTTTTTTCTAAAGTTTCAGTCTTTTTCTGAAGCTCTAATCATTATTAACACATAATAGGCTAATATACCCTGGGTTTCGAACTTAGAGCTTTCGTATCTCATTTCTGCAAGCTGAACCTTATTACTAAGATCGGCCTTGATTTTCTTAATTTCGTTCAGCTCATCATAAATATGCTTGTAATTTTCTGAGAGCTTGTTATAGTCACTTTTCAGCTTGCTGAGCTCGTGCATTCTCTTCTCGTATTCTCTGGATTTCATACCAAGCTAAGAATCTATTAGGACAAAGATTATATTGTTATACTTCAATTTCGGTTTTAGAAGCATTCACAACAGTGGCCACTAGGTCATCCAAAGTACTTCGGACTTTAATTAGGTCTCCTTCACTAATACCAGACATCATTCCTGGCTCAAGAAGACTTGCTATCCTTGATACATTGTTACATCTTTCCTTCAGGACTTTGAAGGTCTCATATGTTTTCAAAATAATTGCGTATAACACTTGCTTTTGCTTCTCTGGGTCTTCCTTTTCAAGTCCCTCAAGGTTCATACTCATCTAGCTATTAGGAAAATTTTTTATGGGCAAATACTTGAGACTCGTGATCCATGAACAAATAGGACTTATTAAGAATATTTTTGTTGTGGACTTCTCGTTGTAATTCCTGGTATTGAATGAGAGATCGCAAAAAATTTACACTTATTCTCTGTTTTAGATGTTCAATTTCCCTTTCTTTTTCCTTAAGTTCATGCTTAAGTCTCTTCATCCCCATCTAAAATTCTTATTTCTCTTCCAACAATTTTACTTCCATGACTCCTGTGCCTATTCTAAATTCTGGAGCTGCTGAGTTACTCGAATAAAAACTCTTGTATTTAGGATCATCTGTACCTCCATATGAACCCTTTTTTGAAGGCCCTTGGGTTGGACTGTTTATTCTCGATCCATCGAATGTATCAATAATACTATCCTTTGAGAATGCAGGAGAACTCATCATAAGGCCCCTTGTTGAAGGGGCTTCGATATTAGAAGTAGGACTATTGACTCTCAATTCTAAAAATGATTTTAAAACAAAGGCGCATACGTGTTTCTTGATTAGTATCTATTGGGTTTGGGGTCTGGGATTGTCTTAGACGAAGTTTTGAGAAGGAAGGAGAGATGGTACTCATCAGAAACATCTTCTTGGTTGCTCTAGATTCATTCAAATTCTTTTCGAAGGTCAAACCTTCGACAAGTGACTGGCTCTTTGAAGATTTAAGGATCTTAGCCTTGTTCTTGCTCTCCAATGGCTGTAAAGTCACTCCTGATAAGCCCTTTTTGTGATGAAGATCCATAAGCGTTTTATTTATTGCCAATTAAATATTGAGTTGTTAGAGCTATTCTAGACAAAAAATGTGCAAGAGAATCGGAAGAGATTGATGAATGAATTAAACCATATTTTGGTTCTCCTTAAAAGAAGTCCAAGATTATATTAAAAAGAAATATCCCCATATAAAGATAGACAAGAAAAATAAAGAGGTTGAATTCATAATGTATCTCTATGTATTTATCCCCTTAACCTTTATTTCCCACATTAATGGCCATTTCTTTCCAGTGACAATAAGCCTACAAATTAGAATAACAGATCCAAATTACCTTTTAGTTTTCTGATCATAAGCAATACCATTGAGAACAAAATCTCTATTAAAACTTAGCTTCATTTCTTTGGCCTTTTTTTCTGCCAGGGGCCTCAGAGTTCCCAAGTCCAAGAATCTATCACTTTTACAAACTTTCTTGTTTATATTCACTTTTCTATAAATCCTGTCTCAGGGTCTATTATAGCAATTCTGTTATCATAATAAATATTTGCCCACAATTTTCCCTCCACAAATTCAAGCTCATTCAGATTAGCTATATTCACCTTATCTGAAGTTGTCGCCTAAGAATATTACTCAATGCCAAAGAAAATACTTTACTGTTAAGGTCTTTTGAACTTCAAAGGTCTTGGGATCTACAACATAGATATGCGCTGTTCCATCTGTGATATATACTTGTTCTACTAACCCTGTCTTAGTCTCTACAGTCCTAGTGGCCAGGCCCCACCCTTGTCGGATCCCCTTCGGCAGGTCAACGGTTCTGATAAGGTCTAGGGTCTCAGCATCCCAGATGAAACTACGCACATTATTCTCAATATCTAAGTTTACATTTTTCTTTCTTGCCAAGTTAACTGAGCAATTTCCAATCCATCTTCTCCGGTAATGAAATCAAGCCCCTCTCCGAAATATTTCTCTCCCAAAGGGGTCTGTTTTATGACTTGTAAATCCTTCAGATCTAGATACTGAACATAGGAATCTCCATAAAGTCCTGTAGACTCGAGAAGTGTATTTTCATCTTTAAACTTAAGTCCCTGGCTAGAAAAATTACCAGAAAATCCAAGAGATGCTACGTATAGTACTGCCGACCCTCCCTTGTGTAGGTCTTGACTATTTCAAAGTTTGAAATAGTTTCTGTAACACGTTCTATGGCAATATCTGGAGAATTGACCTTAGAACGATGCGAAAACACAAATATAACAAATATAAACAAGGATAAAACTCCTATTATGAGTATCCAGATCCTCTGTCTTCGTCCTTCACTTGTTGTTGGTGTGCCCAGAATATCGTATTGCCTCATCTATTCCTAATAAATATTTATTGAATTTGGACTTTTTATTTCAAAATACCTTACAAGTTGTAAAAAACCATAGCATAAATGGGATAAAGTTTTTAGATACGCTATTCAGAGTTATTGAGACATAAGCTGTGAAGATTAGTCTCCTTCTTAGATAATCATTCGTTCAACAATTGAAGATAAGTACCACACAAGATTCAAACTGCAGAATTCTATCCCCTTAGAGCATTTGGACAGGCTCTGCCTTTAGTCAAATGGACTAATTAGATAAATGACTTATTATTGCATTCTCACTCATTAACTAAGAGTCTAAAGATAATCTCTTGGCGAGTACGAACTCACCTCCAAGTAGACTTAGACCTCCAATTTTAAGAGTTTTCAAAGAAAGACTTTATATTCTGTAATGAATTTTCTTCAAATCAAATAAAAAAATGTTAACTTGCTTAGTAAAAGTGTCTTTGGCCACTCTTATAGACCCCAAGATACCAGAAATTGATACACTAATTAAAATTTTAATATGGAAGATTTTGCTGAGTAGTTTCGTATTCAAAGAAACTCAACTGTAGCTAACCTTGAGCTAAAAACATCAAACCCTTTTAGAGTTTCAGATATATGCATTAATATGATTTAGAAAATCTCATAGAAGTTGGCTTATACTCAAAGAGGGTTAGTAAAGGTTTCAGGAGCCCTGATTTTGTTTAATACGATAATGCTTAACTTCAGATATTCCAATTTGTAAGTGAGTTTGCCTGAAAAAATTAATTTACACTGAAGTACTTCATAAAAGTATCTGCGATTTTTTTGAAAGAATCTCTTATTAGATTTGAGCTTATCAGAATCTTCTTCCCGCACAACAAGGGCTTCCCTAAAGCCTGGAGCACTTTGAATAGCCTTCCGCTTTATGGAAGCATAATTTAAGAGCTCCTACAATCAAAAGTTTTCATATTTTGAAGATCATAGATAGGGAAGCGAAATTTCTGAGCTGGCAAATTGGCAATGGCTCTTCCAAAGTTTTGACAGCGTTCTTAGTTATCAGTATATTCTTGTACTCTTTCGTGGTTCGCTCTTCAGGGGGTTTCAAGGGGATCTAGAACTAGATTTCGGAAGGATTTTGTATGGAGAAGTGCTGGGATTCCATTCAGAGAGTTGGCATCTTCTCCTGGAATCGAGTTGAAGGAAGGAATCTTTGATGAGGAGCGGCTCGTTATTCTTCAGATATGGCATAGTTTATTTTATTAATGTTCTATAAAGTTATATAAGGTTCTTAAATATTAGTCCATTAGGGGCTCTAGTAACTGAAAGAAACTGAGATAAACTTGTCAGCAGCCAGATAGTCCGATAAGTTGATTGGACAGAACTTGACCGGAAGGGTTCTTGGAACGTACTAATTTTTACTCACATAGCCTCTCTCGATGAAGATGGCCTAGCACTTGTTTAATCCTTTATACAATCAGACCAGCATAACGTGTATCTAAATCAGTATAAGCCGGACTAACAGATATGCGATCTATTTCTGAGGCTCAGAGAACCTCTTACTCGGAAATCAAGCCTTTCATTACGGATTGCTGAAGTTTTAGAGAGGTAAATATTGCATTTTTTTTCCCCAATTAAACAGACTGGGTTGCTTTTACTGCGTAAACTTCTACAAGTAATCCAACACGCCATCGCTCAAATCTAATTCTCATCACCAATATCTTGGTGAAAAAAACCTTATTTCTAATAAAGCATGAGAAATGCCTGAAGGAAATCTAACAGCTGGCCTATAGTAGGTTAAATCTTGGAAAGGATTGATTCATTCACTTCAAGGAATAAAATTTAATTAGAAGAGGATTTGAGTTTATTTTTGTAAATTTGATCATCTTAAAAGGTCAGCTTAAGATCCAGCTGATTCGAAAAAGATCTCTCAGTGTATTGATCATATAACATGGAAGGCAGGTTACTGAGATGCTCATTGATTTTTTGTGCTTAGGCTTAGCAAATAGTTACCATATAAATCATGTTCTCTAATAAACAAATTTCATGAAAGCTGAATTTCAAATATTCTAATTAAATATTTTGTCAGTATAGTAATATGAATTGAGTATTCAAAGTTTATCACCAGAAAAAAGATTAATAGAGTCTTTCTATACACACCACATATCAATCAATAACATCCCTTTCGAATTTTCTATGGGAAAATTTTGGCTTATGACAAAACATTCTTTGAAATGCTCGAGAAATCACGAATTAAGATGAACACATAAAAGTGCAATATTCGTGAACCACCCATAGATTGATCATTCTCACAAGATGATTTCCTCGATCCCACACCCCTCTATATCTTGGAAACCTGCTGCCTTGAGTCCTGGCAAATTTCTTTGTAATTATTCAAACATTAATCTAAATAGACAAAAAAAAAAAAGGAAACTACAATTGAGAGTATATGATTGTGCTGCACTAACCCATTTATACTGAGAAATATATAAGAATATGTCTTGCTTTCTTGTTGTGCTTAGTCATAACTCAGATAGCTCATTTAACTGTAAGAGTTTTAGAAGCTAGAGTCTCTATTAGTCTCTAAGTTTCACTCGGGGGTTGTGGCAGTGAGATCCTTTCTTTAAGCCAGGTTAATGTCCCCATTATATTTAACAGCGGAAATTATAAATAGCGACCCAAAGTACAGAATTAATAGGAAATATCATCTCCAAAGTGTATCCGGTGAATAAAAATAGATATGGATTCGATAGTTCAATTTAGGATCAGTCACTAATGTAGACTAGTATAGGTTATTCTATTTTTCCTCACACATTAATCGATTTAATTAAGACTTTAAGAAAGGAATTTTCGGTTAACAGGACCTTTTGAGCTCAAATCAGGTCTAGGCCATATAATAGCTAATACTCCGCCATGAGGCCTTCTGAAGATACTTAAGTTAGGCAAGTGGCAGCTTCTTTTAGTATCTTCTTATCGTTTTCTGTACTGTTTCAAATATTTGGGCTATCCTAGAGTGGTTGAGTGTAAAAAAATTCGATGAGCTTAAGTCCTCTGAAAGGCATTCTTCCAGAAAGAGTACTATAGTCCAGATACAATAAGGAAAAGTATCTTTTGCCTAATTTTCACTTCGTTTGAATTTTCAGATATTTTTCTGATGGTCTTGATTCTAACTGAAAACTTAATATCATATCTCAAAGACATCATGTGATGCATTGTCGCTAGGGTTGACAACAATATTCCTAAATAAAGTTTTAAGATTGAATGAGAAATATAATGTGGCCTGAAACAATTTTTAGTAATGAAAAGGGCAATCAAGACCCAAAAAGTTGCCACTTTGCACAGGATTAGCTTGCTTATTTCCCGTTGAAATTGGTAAAAAAAATTATTTATATTTTGAAAAATTATCTTTTCTTTGTTTAGGGAAAAAAACAAAATTGCCGAAATTGACTATATAATGAAAGAAAAAGGCTGGGCTGTTTAGAATGAATTTTGAGAGCATATTCATGGATTTTTTACAGAATATTAAAGGCCTTAGATGGCAATTGCCTCTTTGTGAATCATAAAGATGATAAATTAAGCAATGGTTATCATGGTATATAATAAAATAGGTGTTTACAGGAAATAAAGAATTCATCTGGAAGCCAAAGGTTTAAGAGAAGTAAGAGTATTGGGAGCTTTTATTTTCTTGAGCATGATGCTTCTTAGCTTTAAATATTCAAGCTTATAAAGAAGTTTGCCAGAGAAGATCCAATTGACGCTAAAATACTTAATAAATATTTCGGCAATTTTCTGAAAAACCAATTTATTGGTTTTCATTTCTACTGTGTCATTCTCCTCAATGAGGATGGCATCCCGGAAGCTGGGAATGCTTTGGATGGTATTTTTTAGATTAGAAGCATAGGTGAGAAAGGACTGAAGATTGAAAGATAATTCTCGTTGAATGTTGTTAAGATAAGGAATTGATAACCGAGAACAAGCAAAGCTAGAAATAGCTCGTCCATAGTTCTTCACTACGTTTTTGATGATTAGAACGTCTTTGTATTCTTGGCATGTGAGCTCTTTTCTTCTTGTTTGTACAG
>Ga0065720_1000365_pt1 | contig 41738 bp, 44 predicted proteins | sample Thericmetagenome_FD_59107 | JGI IMG/M metagenome (GOLD analysis project Ga0065720, IMG submission 59107) | Thermophilic microbial communities from the Joint Bioenergy Institute, California, USA of rice/straw/compost enrichment - eDNA_2 v2... | ecosystem: Engineered > Solid waste > Grass >... | reverse complement strand
GTCATCGCCGCCGCCTTCGCGGCGGTTGCGCCGCAGACCGAGGTGGAGCCGCGCGGGCGGGACCTGCTCGCCGCCGCGGCGCGGGGGGAGGAGGTGGTGCCGGCCTTCCCTCTCTCGGGCGGGGATGTGGTCGCCGCCGGGGTGGAGAAGGGGCCGCGCGTCGGCGCCGTGCTTGCCGCCGCGCGGGAGCGCTGGCTCGACGCGGACTGCCCGGCGGACAGGGCGGCGCTTGAGCGCATCCTGNGCGAGGCGGTGGCTGCCGTGCGAGAGGGCTGAACGTTCCCTCGNCCGGCGTCCTGTTCTAGCATCGGCGGCGGGCATCACGGCCGACGCTCTCTGGGAGGGACGGCGATGGCACGGGCAGGGCGTGGACCGGCGGCAGGAGACGGACCGGCAGATGTGGCCCGCCGCCTCGCCGGGCGGCGCGACAGGGCCCAGGCCGGCCGCCCGAGCGGCGAGACCGGCGCCACCTGGCGGCGCGAGACTTTCGTGCTTGAGCGCGAGGCCGCCAGGGCCAAGGCGCGCGAATGGTTCGCGCGCTTCCCGAAGGCCGCCTACATGACGGAGGTCGAGAGCTGGCGAGACCTCGGCGACGGCCGCATCGAGTTCACGATGCGGCGCCTGCCGAGCGCGGATTGAGGGCGCTTAATCCAATGCGGAGGCTGCTGTATTTGTTCGGATGTTTTGTCACCGTCCTGTGATGAACAATCAGGGTCAGCGCGGGTGCAGTCCGGCAAATATTCCGCAATTTCCGGCGTTGTCCCTTCTCTCATTTCCCGTGATGGCGGCAGTTTTTCGGCAAGGTCTCACGGCCACCTTACCGTCGGGGGCATCGACGACAGGATCGACGCGACGTTGCCGCCGGTCTTGAGGCCAAAGATGGTGCCGCGGTCGTAGAGCAGGTTGAATTCCACATAGCGGCCGCGGCGCACCTGCTGCTCGTGGCGGTCCGCCTCCGTCCAGGGTGTGGCCCAGTTGGCGCGAACGATGCGGCCGTAGACGTCGCGGAAGGCCTCGCCCACCGCGCGGGTGAAGGCAAGGTCGGCGTCCGGGTCTCCCGACCAGTGGTAGTCGTAGAAGATGCCGCCGATGCCGCGCGGCTCGTTGCGGTGCTTGAGGAAGAAGTACTCGTCGCACCAGGCCTTGTATTTCTCGTAGGGGGCAACGGCAGCGTGCGCCTCGCAGGCCTGGCGCATGGCGGCGTGGAAGGCGACGGAGTCCGGGTCGTCCTGCGTGCGGCGCCGGTCCAGCATCGGCGTCAGGTCCGCCCCGCCGCCGAACCACGGCTTCGTGGTGACGACGAAGCGTGTGTTCATGTGCACCGTGGGCACGTTGGGGTTCCACGGGTGGGCGATGAGCGAGATGCCGGTGGCGAAGAAGCGCGGATCCTCGGCCGAGCCGGGGATCTGGCCGCGGAACTCGGGCGAGAACTCGCCGAAGACGGTGGAGACATGCACGCCCACCTTCTCGAAGACGCGGCCGCGCATGATGGCCATGGTGCCGCCGCCGCCCGGCGCGCCCGTGTGGTCCGTGCGCTGCCAGGGCGTGCGCTCGAAGCGGCCCGGCCCGCCCGCCTCGGGGAAGAACGGGCCCGGCGCCTCGTCCTCGATGGTCTCGAAATCGGCGCAGATGGCGTCGCGCAGTTCCGCAAACCAGCTTCCCGCCTCCTCCTTGAGGCGCGCGACGAGGGCAGGGTCGATCTGCGTGGCGTCGGTCATGGTGCTTCCTTCCGCGGCTTCCTGGTGCGAGCGGCGGCCCTGGCTGGGGGCCGGTCAGCGCCCCGCCGGTGTAGAAGCCTCCTGCCCGCCGGGGAAGGCGTCCAACTGGCGCAGGGCCTCGCCCAGGATCATCGCCGCCGCCACGGCGACGTTGAGCGAGCGCAGGCCGGGGCGCATCGGCACGAGGATGCGCGCATCGGCTGCCGAATGCACCTCCTCTGGCACGCCGGCCGATTCCCGGCCCATCATCACAATGTCGCCGGGGGCGAAGGAAAAGGCGTGGTAGGGCTGGGCGGCGCGCGTGGTGGCGAGCACGAGGCGCCGGCCGGCGGTGGCGCGCGCGGCCTCGAAGGCCCTCCAGCTCGTGTGCCGGGTGATCTCGACCGCGTCGAGATAGTCCATCCCCGCCCGGCGGAACGCCCTGTCGGACACGGGAAAGCCGGCCGGCTCAATGATATCGAGCCCGAGGCCGAGGCAGACGCACAGGCGCACCATCGTGCCGGTGTTCTGCGGGATGTCGGGCTGGAAGAGAGCGAGACGGACGGGCATGGCGGCGTCGGGCAAGGAGGCGCGGGCGCGGAGAAGACCGGCCCGACGACGTAGCGCACCGCTTTGTCGCGGGAAAGTATGGACATGCTTCTGGAACCATGCCAAACAGCGCGCCGCGCGGCGACTCCCGGTCGCATTGCGGGGCTGTCGCGTCCATGCTTTGAAGTCGGCGCGCCGCCGTGACCGACGGATTCCGCGAACCCTGCCGTGTGCGGGTATGCGAGGGGCCGTCGCGGCGGCAACGCCGAGCCAGGATTGTGAGACTGGGGAGCCAACGTGGCTGAGACCGCTACCGCCGAACCGACCCGGCGAGACTTTCTCTTCATCGCGACCGGTGCCGTGGGTGCCGTTGGTGTTGCCGCGGTGGCATGGCCCTTCATCGCGCAGATGAACCCGGATGCTGCCACCATCGCTGCTGGTGCTCCGGTCGAGGTCGACCTCGAGCCCATCGCCGAGGGGCAGATCGTCAAGCTCTTCTGGCGCGGCAAGCTCATCTTCGTCCGCCATCGCACGCCCGAGGAAATCAAGGCCGCGGAGGAGGTGAACGTCGCCTCGCTGCCGGATCCGGAGGCCGATTCGGCCCGCGTGAAGGAGGGCCATGCCCAGTGGCTGGTCGTCTATGGCAACTGCACGCACCTCGGGTGTGTGCCGCTCGGCCATGCGGGTGCCTACGATGGTTGGCTGTGCCCGTGCCACGGTTCCGTGTTCGACACCTCCGGGCGCATCCGTCAGGGGCCGGCGCCGACCAATCTGCCGATCCCGCCCTACACCTTCGTGAGCGACACGAAGATCCAGATCGGCTGACGCGCTTCCAGCATCACGCCCGCGATACCGAGCAACATCAGGCGACCCAAGACCATGAGCGGACATTCCACCTACGTTCCGAAGAGCGCAGTGGCGAAATGGTTCGAGAGCCGGCTTCCGATCATCGGCCTCGTCCATTCGTCCTTCGTCGCCTATCCGACGCCGCGCAACCTGAACTACTTCTGGACGTTCGGGGCGATCCTGTCCTTCATGCTCGTGGCGCAGATCGTGACGGGCGTCGTGCTCGTCATGCACTACACGCCGAATGCGTCGCTGGCCTTCACCTCCGTCGAGCAGATCATGCGCGACGTGAACTACGGCTGGCTGCTGCGCTACCTGCACGCCAACGGGGCCTCGATGTTCTTCATCGCGGTCTACATCCACATCTTCCGTGGCCTCTATTACGGCTCCTACAAGGCCCCGCGTGAGGTGCTGTGGATCCTCGGCGTCATCATCTTTCTCCTCATGATGGCCACGGCCTTCATGGGCTACGTGCTGCCGTGGGGGCAGATGAGCTTCTGGGGCGCCACCGTCATCACCAACCTCTTCTCGGCGCTGCCCATCGTTGGCGAGCCGATCGTGACCTGGCTGTGGGGCGGCTACTCCGTCGGCAACCCGACGCTGAACCGCTTCTTCTCGCTGCACTACCTGCTGCCCTTCATGATCGCCGGCGTTGTCGCGCTGCACATCTGGGCGCTGCATGTCGTGGGGCAGAACAACCCAGCCGGCCTCGACGTGAAGAACCTGAAGAAGGACACGGTACCTTTCACGCCCTACGCGACGATCAAGGACTTCTTCGCCGTCGTCTGCTTCTTCATCTTCTTCGCATGGTTCGTGTTCTACATCCCGAACTATCTCGGCCATGCGGACAACTACATCGAGGCGAACCCGGCGGTGACGCCCGCGCATATCGTGCCGGAGTGGTACTTCCTGCCCTTCTACGCGATCCTGCGCGCTATTCCGGACAAGCTCGCCGGTGTGCTCGCCATGTTCGGCGCGATCGCGGTCCTCGCCTTCCTGCCGTGGCTCGACACCTCCAAGGTGCGCTCGGCGACCTACCGGCCGCTCTACAAGCAGCTGTTCTGGGTCTTCGTGCTGTGCTGCATCGGCCTCGGCTATCTCGGCGCCAAGCCGCCGGAGGGGGGCTATGTCATCGCCGCGCGCGTGCTGACGGCCTACTACTTCCTGCACTTCCTGGTCATCCTGCCCATCCTCGGCCTCATCGAGAAGCCGCGTCCCATGCCGGGCAGCATTGCCGAGGATGTGCTGCGCAAGCATGGCGGTGCGCCGGTCGGCCTCGCCTCGGGCGCCAGTGCCGAGCCGCATTCCAAGGGCTGAGATTGGGGCTGATCGCGCCTAGCGGCGCGGGGGAAATGACGACATGAAAAAGACGACCCTTCTCATCGCCGGCTTCCTCGCTGCCGCCGTCGCAACGGCGGTGCCGGCCTCCGCNGCCGAGCAGGCCAAGCCGCCGCGCCAGAGCTGGAGCTTCGCCGGCCCCTTCGGCACCTACGATCGGGCGCAGCTGCAGCGCGGCTTCAAGGTCTATCGCGAGGTCTGCGCGAGCTGCCACGGTCTCACCCGCGTGGCCTTCCGCAACCTCTCGCAGCCTGGCGGTCCCGAGTTCACCGAGGGGCAGGTCAAGGCGCTTGCGGCCGAGTACCAGATCCAGGACGGGCCGAACGAGGCCGGCGACATGTTCGAGCGTCCCGGCCGCCCGGCCGACCACTTTCCGCCGCCGTTCCCCAACGAGAATGCGGCGCGTGCGGCCAATGGCGGCGCCTATCCGCCGGACTTCTCGCTGCTTGCCAAGGCGCGCACCTATGAGCGCGGTTTCCCGCTGTTCCTCATCGATGCCATCCCGTTCTTCGAATATGCCGAGCACGGCGTGGACTATATCTACGCGCTGCTGACCGGCTATCGCGAGGCGCCGGCAGGCACCACCCTGCAGCCCGGCCAGTACTGGAACGAGTACATGCCGGGCCATGCCATCGCCATGCCGCCGCCCCTCAGCGACGGGCAGGTGGAATATCCGAAGGACGAGGCCGGCAACCCGGTGGTGCCGGAGACGGTCGACCAGTATGCGCGCGACGTCGCGGCCTTCATGATGTGGGCGGCCGAGCCGCATCTCGAGGCCCGCAAGGCCATGGGCTTCAAGGTCATCATCTTCCTCATCGTCTTCGCGGCTCTGCTCTACTTCACCAAGAAGAAGATCTGGGCCCGCGCCTACGCCGAGGAAGCACACGGCTGACCCGGCCATCATCGACAAGAAAGGCGCCTTCGGGCGCCTTTTTCATTGGGGGCCTGGTACTCCTTGACGAGCGAGGCCTCCGGGCGGATGACTTCGGCGAAACCAAGCGGTGGAACGACGGCATGGACGAGCGCAGCGATCTCAGGGCGGCGGTGCGGACGATTCCGGACTATCCGAAGCCCGGCATCCTCTTTCGCGACATCACGACCCTGCTGGGCGATGCACGTGCCTTCCGGCGTGCGGTGGACGAGCTGGTGCAGCCGTGGCCCGGCTCCAAGATCGACAAGGTGGCCGGCATCGAGGCGCGCGGTTTCATTCTTGGCGGCGCGGTGGCACACCAGCTCGCGGCAGGGTTCGTACCCATCCGCAAGAAGGGCAAGCTGCCGCACGAGACGGTGACAATCGCCTATTCGCTGGAATACGGCGTCGACGAGATGGAGATGCACCGCGACGCGATCGCGCCCGGCGAGCGAGTCATCCTGGTCGACGATCTCATCGCCACCGGCGGCACGGCGACGGCTGCCGTCGAGCTCCTGCGCAAGATGGGGGCGGAGGTGGTTGCGGCCGTCTTTGTCATCGACCTGCCCGATCTCGGCGGCGCGGAGCGTCTGCGCCGCCTCGGCGTCACCGTGCGCACGCTCATGTCCTTCGAGGGGCACTGAGCTTCACGGCTCGCAGGCCTTTTCGCCGGTGCGGGACGCCTGCTGGTCCGATTTCGAGGCGGTTTTTGCGGAGCGCCGCCGGCGCGAAGGGCGTCGCTGCGGCTGCCCGTCTGAGGCGGCAGGCGCGCCCTTGCGGGCTGTGTCGCCGTCGCCTGCCGCGTCGGTCGCGAGCCGCAGGGGTGGCGCGTCTCCCTTCTTGTCCCGGCCCATGTAAACGGTGACGTGCGGGTAGGGGATCTCGATGTCCCGCTCGTCGAAGACGGCCTTGAGGATCTCGTTGTAGGCCCGGCCGACGGCCCATTGCTGTCCGCCGACGGTGCGGATGCGAGCCCGCACCTTCACGGCCGATTCGTCGAGGGCCGTGACGCCGTGCATCTCGAGCGGGCCGATGATGGCGGAGCCGTGCGGGGTCTGCGTCAGCCTGTCGAAGGCCTCCTGCATGGCCTCCTTCACCTGCGGAATGTCCTCGCGGTAAGCGACGCGGATCTCCGCGACATGGAAGGCGAAGCCGCGCATGAAGTTCGACACGGTCGTGACGGCGCTGAACGGCACGAGGTGGTAAACGCCGTCGAGGTCGCGGATGCCGACGGAGCGGATGGTGAGCTTCTCCACCACGCCCGAGATCGAGCCGAGGCTCACCACGTCGCCCTCGTTCATGGCGTTCTCGATCTGGATGAAGGCGCCGGTGATGATGTCCTGCACCAGCTTCTGTGAGCCGAAGCTGACGGGCCAGGCCGATGACGCCGGCGCCCGCAAGCAAGGGGCCGATGTTCACCCCAAGCTCCGACAGGGCGAGCAGGCCCACGAGCACGACGAGCGCCACCGTGAAGGCGTTGCGGAAGAGCGAGAGCAGGGTCCGCTCGCGCGCGCTCGGCGCGCGGCCGTAGTCTTCCGACAGCCGGTACTCCACCCAGCTCGACACGGCGACGTAGACAAGCCAGCCGAGGATGAGCACGAGCGAGGTTGAGACCAGCGCGCCCACGACGTTGCGGCCCGTCTCGCTCGCGAACCAGGCTTCGAGATCGAGAATGGCCCATGCGTCGGCGATGGCCAGCATCACGATGACGAGCACCACCGTCCGCGCAACGCGCAGCACCGAAGGAATGAAGGCGTTGAGCCGCGCCTCCAGCAGGGGCAGGCGTGCCTTCACGTCCTGCGGCAGGGACATGCCGCCGCGCAGGGCCCGTGAGATGAAGGCCATGACGAGGCTGCCGACAAGCACCGCGATGCCCGTCTGCACCGTCGCCTTGAGCATGAAGGGCAGGACGGTCAGCGGGTTCGACAGCCAGGCGGCGAATAGGGCGACGAGATAGACGATGGCGAGGACGTGCCAGACGCGGCTGAGCACGAGGAGAACCTGCCGCGCTGCATGGCCCCAGTCGCGTCCCGCCGATGCCAGGCGCGCGCGGACGCCGTCCCGGTTCTGCAGGATGATGGCGATGCCGATGAACAGCGCCGCCATCAGAACGATGACGCGCACGGCGCGCGCGGCGGCGAAGGTTGTGGTCGTCGCGACGAGAGGCGCGACGAACAGAAAAGTGTAGCCGATGAGGCTGACGAGGCGGCTCAGCCAGAAATACCAGTAGTTGGCGTCTGTATCGTCGAGCGGCAGCGGCCGCAGGGATGCGTGGCGCGGCGCCAGAAGGAAGCGCAGGCCAACCTTGCCTAGCTCGAGCATGACGAGCGCGTTGAGAAACAGCGTCTCGCCGAAGCTGAGGGCGGGCTCGCCGCCGAGCTGGAGCGCGATGAGATAGCCGGCCCCCCAGGCGCTTATGACGGCGATGGCATCGACCAGGCCCGCGACGAGTGCGAGGGCGAGGCGGGTCACGAGTGGCGCGCCCTGGGCGCGCTGTGCCGTCCGGTCCAGGGACCGGCCGGTGATGAGCCGCGCGGCGAAGAGCAGCAGGAAGGCGACGACCATCACCGAGCCGAGGCTTGCGAGCACCTCCCACAGGCGCAGCAGGTCGAGCGAGGCGGTGCCCGACAGCACCTCGCCGAGGCGCTCGGTGAAGGTCCAAGCCGATGCGAGCGCGTCCTTGATGGCAGCCGATGCGTCGGCCGTGTGCTCGGCCAGCCAGCGGGCGAAAGTCGGCGGTTCGGCCGGCGGGGCCGGCTCGGCCGCGGCCGCGCGCAGCCGCTCGATCAGCACCCGGCGGATGGCATCGTCCTCAAGGATCCTGATGAGGGCATCTACGTCCGCCTTTGCCGAGGCCTCGTTCGATCCCATCGCGAGGGCCGGGGGCATCTGGGCCGACGCCGGCGCGGCCGCAAGGACGAGAGTGGCGAGGCAGAGCCAGGCGAACGTGATGAGAAGCTTCATGAATCCCCGAAAGGTCCCCGAGTTGGCGGCTGACGCGCAGGCACGTTGCGCGCCGCAAGGGGACCATATCGGGGGCCGGCTTTCAACGCCGGCTGGCCATCCGTTTTCCTGTCAGCCAGCGGAAGCCCTCTGCCACATCACTGTGCCGGTGAAGGCGAAGACCGGCTCGCCCTTCTGGTTCACGGCCGTGCTGTGCTGGGTCACGAGCCCCCAGCCGGGGCGCGATGCGGAGGGGCGCGCTTCCACGATCTGCACCGTGTAGGTCAGCTCGTCCCCGGCGAAGACCGGCTTCAGCCACTTGAGGTCGCGAAAGCCGGGGGAGGGGCCAAGGCTGGGCACGGCCAGCCCAAGGGCCCGGGCGGCCTGCCGCTGGCGCTCCCAGTGCGCCACCATCAGCTTCATCCACACGGCGGCCGTATGCCAGCCAGAGGCACAGAGCCCGCCGAACAGGGAATGCCGCGCCGCCTCGGCATCGACGTGGAACGGCTGCGGATCATAGGCGCGCGCAAAGGTGACGATCTCCTCCGGCGTGAAGCGGTAGGAGCCGAGCTGCGCGACCTCGCCGGGCACGAGGTCGTCGAGGAAGCGCGCATGGTTCGGGGCTGTACGGGCCTCGGGAAGGGTGGGGGCCGCGGCGCGGCGTCTCTCCGTCTGAGCCACGGCCGGTGCCTCGGCGGGTTCGCCCGGCTCGCGGCGCTTGAACATGACCCAGTTGGTCTGCTGCACCAAATCCTCGCCCGCTCCATTGGCGAGCGTCAGGCGGAAGCGGACCATGCCGATGCCGGAGCGGCTGCGCAGGGGGCGGCGGTCCAGCACCTCGACCGTGAGCGTCAGGTCGTCGCCGGGGCGCACCGGCCGCAGCCAGCGCACCTCATCGACGCCCGGCGCTCCCTGGCCTGTGGAGCCGAGGATGAAGCCGTCGGCGATCATGCGCATGATGATGCTGCAGCTGTGCCAGCCCGAGGCGATCAGTCCGCCGGCGATGCTCTGCTTCGCCGCTTCGGGATCCGTGTGCATCGGCTGCGGATCGTACTGCTGCGCGAAGGCGATGATTTCCTCGGCGGTGATGCGGCGGGGGCCGAAGGACAGGCGAGTGCCCGGTTCGAAATCCTCGTAATGGGTGAGCGCCATGAACACCTCCCCGATCGAAAGCCCGGTATTGCCGGGCAGCGGGCCCCGACAAAGGGCTATAGCGGAAAGGCCGCAGTTGCACGACAGGCGCGGGAGCAAGGCCGCCCTTGGCCAAATGCACACCCTCGCTGCCGATCAGAGAGTGCCGGCGGCGGCGTGGGCGAAACGAATCGGCTCCGGCAGCCGGAAGCGGGTCGTTGCGGCGAGCGTCACGGCGACGGCGCTCGCCAGGTCGATGCGATGGCCGGGGGAGATGAAGACGGGGCTGACACGCTCGCGCGTGCGCAGGGCGACGCCGATCGTCTCCCCCTTGTCGACGAGCGGGGCGGTGGCTCCCTTCTCGGGGCCGAGAGGGCCGAACTGGCCGACGAGCAGCGTCTTGCCGCAGCCGATGGTCGGCTTCTCCAGCCACAGGCCCATGTGGCTTGCGATGCCGATGCGGCGCGGATGGGCGATCCCCATGCCATCGAAGATGAAGACGTCGGGGGCGGAGGCCAGCCGGCTGAAGGCCTCTTCCAGAACCGGCCCCTCTCTGAAGCTCAGTAGGCCCGGAACGTAGGGAAAGGGCGTCGGCCGCGTGGCGAGGACGGTCTCGACGATGGCGAAGTCCGGCAGGCGCGTGACGACGACAGCCGCGCGGGACATGCCGTTCTTGACGCTGACGTCCACACCCGCGACGAGCCGGACCTCGGCGAGGGGCAGCGTGCGGGCGGTGTCGATCTCGCCTCGCAGATCATGCTGTAGGGAGACCGCCTCGCGCGGCGTCACGGTCCAGGCGTGGCGGGGGTGGAGCTGCATGGGCCCCTCGCGGCAGGGNAGGGCGGCGCAATGGGCGGGCTTGCCCCCGGTCGGCGCTGCCGGGTGGCGTCAGTCCCGCTCTGTCAGTTCCTGCTCGTCGCGGGCAAGACGTGCCTCGAGTGCCGCGATCCGGGCGGCGAGGCGCTCGTTCTCGTCGCGGGCGGCAGCGGCCATGTCGCGCACGGCGTCAAACTCCTCGCGGCTGACCACGTCCATGCTGCGCAGCAAGCGTTCCATCTGGGCGCGCACGATGGTTTCCACCTCGCGCCGGGCTCCTTCGGCCATGCCGGCGGCGTCGGTGACGAGGCGGGCGATGTCGTCGAAAATCCGGCCGGTGGTCTGGGTCATGGATGCCTCCTCGCACAGTTCGACTCGCCTATAGCACAAGTGAGGCCGCGCAACGGTGATCTGCCGCAAAAAGATCCTTGCAAAAGATCGTCGCAAAGATCGTCGCAAAGATCGTCGCACTTGGGCCTCGGTCCCGTGCTAGGACTGGCGCTGTCGTCGCGAGCCTGCGCGGCGTGGGGTTGACGCGGCGTCCGCGGTCGGGAAAGTCGCGCGAGAACCCGGACGACCGGCCGACGAGATCGAGATGCCAGCCTTCGCCATCGCCTTTCCCATGATCGACCCGGTCGCCATCAGCATCGGGCCGTTCGCCGTGCGCTGGTATGCGCTTGCCTACATCGTGGGGCTGCTTGGCGGATGGTGGTATGCGCGCCTCCTGGTCAACCAGCCGGGCCTGTGGGGCGGGACAGGCCGGCGCCCGACGCAGACCGACCTCGACGACCTGCTGGTCTATGCAGCGGTCGGCGTCGTCGTTGGCGGGCGCCTCGGCTACGTACTGTTCTACAACCTGGAGCACTACCTTGCGCAGCCCGCGCAGATCTTCGCCGTATGGAAGGGGGGCATGTCCTTCCACGGAGGGCTCATCGGGGCGGCGCTCGGCGTCTTCCTGCTGGCGCGCCGGCGAGGGCTGTCGGTGCTCACGATGTTCGATCTGGCGTCGACCGTCGCGCCGATCGGCCTCTTCTTCGGCCGCATCGCCAATTTCATCAACGCTGAGCTGTGGGGGCGCCCGGCGCCGGACTTCCCCTATGCTGTCGTCTTTCCTGGCGCCGGGCCGGTGCCGCGCCACCCGAGCCAGCTCTACGAGGCCTTCTCCGAAGGGCTCCTGCTGTTCGTGCTGCTGGCGCTTGCGGTGCGCATCGCCGGCTTTCGCCGCCCCGGTCTCGTAGCCGGCATCTTCGCCGCCGGCTATGCGGTGGCGCGCGGTACATGCGAGTTTTTCCGCGAGCCGGACCCGCAGCTCGGCTTTCTCTTCGGCCGCGAGGTCTCGGCGCTCGAGGGCGGCGTGACCATGGGCATGCTGCTCAGCCTGCCGCTGCTTCTTGCCGGCCTTTTCCTCATCTGGCAGGCCATGCGGCGCGAGCCGCTGCCTGCCGCAGGCGGCACGGGAGCGACGGCATGAGCCAGCTGAGAAACGAGATCGCGGCCATCATCGCCGCCGAGGGGCCCATTTCGGTGGAGCGTTTCATGGCGCTCGCCCTCGGGCATCCCCGCTACGGTTACTACATGACGCGGGACCCCTTCGGCCGGGCAGGGGACTTCATCACGGCGCCGGAAGTCTCGCAGATGTTTGGCGAGCTCATCGGCCTGTGGGCAGCGTCCGTCTGGCAGACGATGGGCGCACCGGAGAGGCTCATCCTTGTCGAGCTGGGGCCCGGTCGCGGCACGCTGATGGCCGATCTGCTGCGCGCCGGCCGCGTGATGCCCGGCTTCATCGAGGCGGCCGAGGTGCATCTCGTCGAGACGAGCCCGGTGCTGCGCGCGGCGCAGAAGGCGTCCCTCGCCGGGCGCGTCGCAACCGCGCACTGGCACGATCGCGTCGAGGACCTGCCGCCCGGCCCGGCCGTCATCGTCGCCAACGAGTTCTTCGACGCCCTGCCGGTACGCCAGTTCGTGCGCCAGGGCGGCGTCTGGCGCGAGCGACTCGTCGGCCTCGATGCCGAGGGGCGCCTGGTCTTCGGCCTCGCGGCGGAGCCAGAGCCGCGCCTCACCCAGCAGGCGAGAGAGGGGGCGGTGCTTGAGGTGCCGCTCGTCGGCCACGGCATCATGCGCACCCTCGCCCAGCGCCTCGTCAGCGATGGCGGGGCTTTGCTCGCCATCGACTACGGCCATGTGGCGACAGGGACGGGCGACACCCTGCAGGCGATGAAGAATCACAAGCCCGTCGACCCGCTGGCCGAGCCGGGCGAGGCTGACCTGACGGCACATGTGGATTTCGCCGCGCTCGGGCGGGCGGCGCTCGCAGCCGGCGCTGTGCTGCAGGGGCCCGTTACGCAGCGGGTCTTTCTCGAGGCGCTCGGCCTCGGCGTGCGGGCCGAGCGGTTGCAGCGGTCGGCCACGCCGGAGCAGGCCCGTGCCATCGCTGGCCAGTATCAGCGCCTGGTGGAAGGCGGGCGCACCGGAATGGGCGAGCTGTTCAAGGTGATGGCGGTGACGCATCCGGACCTGCCGATGCTGCCGGGGTTTGACCGCCTGACGACACCGGCCAGGGCAAGCGGGGAAGAGCCATGAATGCACCGGACAGAGCTTTCGGCGACAGCGCGGCCGAGGCGATCGAGGCGGAGGCGCTCGGCGCCTTCGACTGCATCCGCCACGCCTTCTTCACGCGCCGCGGCGGCGTCTCCGGCGGCATCTACGCTTCGCTCAACGGAGGCGTCGGATCGCGCGACGACGCGGCCGCCGTGCACGAAAACCGCCGCCGCATGGCCGTCCCGGCTCGGCCTCCCGCCGGAGCGGCTTCTGGGGCTCCACCAGGTCCACTCGCCCGATGTGGTGACCGTTGAGACACCGTGGCCGGCGGATGCCCGGCCGAGGGCGGACGGTTGCGTCACCCGCGTGCNTGGCATCGGCCTTGGCATCTCCACCGCCGATTGCGGGCCGCTGCTTTTCGCCGACCCCGAGGCGCGCGTCATCGGCGCCGCCCATTCGGGCTGGCGGGGTGCCCTGTCCGGCATCGTCGAGGCCGTCGTCGAGGCAATGGAGGCGCTCGGGGCGGAACGCGGGCGCATCACTGCCGTGCTCGGCCCGACGATCAGCGCCGCGGCCTACGAGGTCGGCCCCGAGTTCGTCGAACGGTTCTGCGCCGCAGATCCCGCCTACGCGCGCTTCTTCTCGCCCGCAGAGCGGCCGGCGCACGCCATGTTCGACCTTCCGGGCTTCATCGGGGCACGCATGGCTGCGGCTGGTGTCGGGCGCTTCGTCAACCTCGGCCTGTGCACCTATGCCGATGAGGAGCGCTTCTACAGCTACCGGCGGGCGACGCACCGCGGCGAGCCGGACTACGGCCGCCTGATCGCGGCGATCACGCTCACTGCGTGAGCCTGCCCTTGCGGGCGGCCTCGGCCAGCAGGCGCCGCTCGATATGCTTGGCGATGCGCAGGTAGCGGTAGAAGGCGAAGTTCATCGCCGTCATGAAGCCGTAGACGCCGCGCACGAAATGCCTGCGGCCGATGTAGGCCTTGAGGAAGGCGGCCGGGAACTCAAGGTAGAGGCGCAGGATCCGAGACCCGTTCCGCCGCGCTCCTCCAGGTTGTCTGCCTGGGCGTCGGTATAGCTGTTGAGCTTGGCGAGCTGGTCGCCGAGGGAGCGCACCGAGAAGTGGTGGATGGTGCCCTTGAGCCGGCGCACGCGCGCGCCGGGGGCCAGCACGACACGGTCGTGCACCGTCGAATCGGAATAGCGCCCCTTGTCGCGCCGGTAGAGCCGGACCGGCGCCAGGGCGTAGGCGAAGCGATGTGGCGCGGCCTCGCCCGGGAAAATCTCCGCGATCCGCGTCTCGTAGGCGTCTGCCGGCGGTTCGCCATTGGCGAAGAGGGCGGCGATTTCCGCCGCGAGGTCCGGCGGCACCACCTCGTCCGCATCAATGTTGAACAGCCACTGATGGCGGCACTGGTCCTCCGCGAAACGTTTCTGCGGACCGTAGCCGGGCCAGGGATTGAAGATGACGCGGGCCCCGTGGGCTTCGGCAACCGCGACGGTCTCGTCCGTCGAGCCTGAATCGACGACGACGAGATCGTCGGTCAGGTGCCGCACCGCCGCGAGAGTTCGGCCGATGCGGTCGGCTTCGTTGTGCGCGATGACAAAGATGGAAAGCGGCAGGCTCACGTGTCACACCCCGGGTTCTCGCCAGCCTTTGGCATGCGGGGGCCCCGCACGGCAAGAGCGCTGCATCGTGTGGGGGCTCCGCCGGTCCGTTGCAGGCGTCGGTCCGGTTGGCTGGCCGCCGCCGGCTCTCATGGCGTGCACCGTTAATGGTTCATTAGGCATAGCTGCAATGCAGCATGAGCGTAAAAGGCCGGTGCAGGCTGCACGGGATGCCCGGAAAGTGGCGAATTCTGAACGACTGGTAAATGGTCGTTCCGGGGACGAAAGACAATACATATCAATATCTTGCTGCATGCTCGCGGAGGGCGCCATTCGTATCTGCACGGACGGCCGCAGGGCGGTCCCATTTTTTTCCCGGGTTCTGTCACTTTTTCGCCCAAGTCCCTCAAGGCCGTGTGGCGGCGCAGCAACAGACATCGGCGGGAGGTTCGTTTAGAAGGGGGCAACTTCCGGGCGGGCCCTGGTCCGTGGGAAGCATTAAGGAGTTGAATGATGAAAAAGATTCTTCTCGCGGGTGTTGCTGCTGCCGGCCTGATCGCTTCCGGCGCTGCGGCGTTCGCTGCCGACCTCCCGAGCCGCAATGTCGCTCCTGTCGCTCCGGCCCCGGTTCTTCCGATCTTCACCTGGACCGGTTTCTACGCTGGTGTGAACGCCGGCTACGGCTGGGGCGAGTTCTCGAAGGCTCCCGGCTTCGACGATCCGGACGGCTTCGTCGGCGGTGCCCAGATCGGCTACAACTACCAGATCGGCCAGTTCGTCGTCGGTCTCGAGACGGACATCCAGTACTCCGATCTGTCGGGCAAGACCCGTCCCGTGACGTTCGCTGACGGCAACGTTGGCGTCGGCCGCGGTGAGGTCGAGTACTTCGGTACGGTCCGTGGCCGCATCGGTGCCGCCTTTGACCGCGCCCTCATCTACGTGACGGGCGGTCTGGCCTACGGCGAGACGAAGTTCCGCGGCCTCGACACGACGGCTGGCCTCTCGTTCTCTAAGTCGAAGACGACGGCTGGCTGGACGATCGGTGGCGGCCTCGAGTACGCCTTCACCGACAACATCACGGCCAAGGCCGAGTACCTCTACGTCGATCTCGGCGACAACCGTTACTACGGTGCCAACAAGGCCGAGACCAAGTTCTCGGTCGTCCGCGCCGGTCTGAACTACAAGTTCTAATCGGCTTCCGGTTCAAACCGGTTTCTCGAAACCCGGNGACCTCGGTCGCCGGGTTTTTTGTCGCTGGATATGCAGGCCGATGGGCGAGCCCGCCGGCGGCGATGTCAGGCCTTGACCTTCGTCTTCTCGAAGGCGGGCACACGGGCGGCAAAGTCGTCGAGCCAGGCGACGAGGGCCGGATGATCGTTGCGCCACGCGCCGCCGAAGCGCAGGTCGAGGTAGCCGAGGGCGCAGGCGAGGGCAATGTGGCCGATGTCGATGCCGTCGGCGAGGCTCGGCGGCGTTGCCCCGGCCGCGGCGAGGGCGCGCGAGACCTTGCCCGCCTGGTGCTCCAGCCATTTCGGCTCGTGCTTCTCGGGGCTGCGGAAGCGGGTCTCGTAGACCTGCAGGATGGCGGCATCCATGATGCCGTCGGCGAGCGCCTGGCGGGTGAGCGCATCGAAGCGCCGCTCGCCCGCGGGGAAGAGGCGGCCCCCGGCGAGGTGATCGAGATATTCCGCGATGACGCGTGAATCGAAGAGCACCCGCCCGTCCTCGAGGATGAGGGCAGGGATTTTGCCGAGCGGGTTCTGCTGGCGGATGGAGTCGGCGGGGTCTGTCGTGTCGGCCGGGACAATCTCGATCCGGTCGGACAGGCCGAGGATGTCGGCAACAATCTTGACCTTGCGGCCGAAGGGCGATGCGGGGGACGAGCGCAGGACGAGCATGAGCTTGGGCCTCTCCTCGGGTGTTGTTCTCGGGACGAATCGACGGTGGCCGGCTGGCCGGCCGCGCTCACCGTGACGACAGGGCCTTGCGCCGGCAAGCGCGTGCGATGCATGGCGGGCGAGCGGAGCCGGCGTGGGCGGCCTTCACTCGCCCGCGATCCACTCGGCGCGGAAACCGGCGCGTGTGCCCTGCGCCAGGCGTTCGGCGAGGGCGGGCAGCAGGATCTCGGCCTCGTCCTTCAGTGTCCACGGCGGGTTGACGATGACCAGGCCGGAGCCGTTGAGGCGGCTTTCGTCGCGCCCGTCCGTCACCATCAGCTCGAGGCGCAGCACCTTGCGCGTGCCGCTTGCGGCCAGGCGCGCGGCGAAGGCGTCGACGGCACGCCTGTCCTTGATCGGATACCAGCCGGCGAAGATGCCGGTGGACCATTTCTTCCAGGCCCTGGCGATCTCGTCTGCCAGCCGCTCCAGCTCGCCCGGCACCTCGAACGGCGGGTCGATGAGGACGAGGCCGCGCCGCTCGGGTGGCGGGATCATGGCGTTGAGCGCCGTCCAGCCGTCGAGCTCAATCGCCTTGATGCGCGGATCGTAGGTGAGGACGCGGGTCAGCGTCTCGGCGTCCTTCGGGTGCTTCTCGATGGCGAGGGCGCGGTCCTGCCGGCGCAGCATGGCCGAGACGAGCAGCGGGGATCCGGGATAGGTGGTGGCGCCGTGGCGCGCGCGCACGGCGGCGATGGCGGCGCGGTAGGGGGCGATGAGCGCCTCTGCCGCTTCCGGCAGTGGCGCCGCGTCGAGCCGGCCGATGCCGTTGCGCCATTCCGCCGTCTTTTCCGCCTCCTCGCCCGACAGGTCGTAGAGGCCGATGCCGGCGTGGGTGTCGATGACGCGGAAGGGCGTGTCCTTTTTGAGAAGGTGGGTGAGGATCCGCGCAAGCAGTGCGTGTTTCATCACGTCGGCGAAGTTGCCGGCGTGATAGGCGTGGCGATAGTTCATCTCAAAAAGGCCCTCACCGTGGCGCTTTGACCTTCAGGTCGCCGAAACGGCAGCCGCTGCGGTCGATCTCGGGGCAGGAGACGAAGCCGCGCAGGTCCTTCGACAGACAGATGCGCACCTCCTGCAACACGCCGCGACGGCAGACGACCGACATCATGTCCGTCCTGAGGCCCTTGTTGACGGCGACGAAGGCGCGCTCGAGGTCGATGGGCGTGAAACTCTGGTCTGCGACCGTGTCTTGCAGCTGCGGCGGGATCGTCACCATGTCGCGCGCGCGCTTCACGTCGGCGAAATAGTCGCTCGGGCTCTTGCCGGAGCAGGTGCCGTGCTTGCGCCACTGGTAGCGCGCGAGCCCCTCGTCGGGGAAGAGTCCGGCCGCCTGAGCGACGGCCGCGCGCGAAGGATTGCGCGGCATGCCTGCGCAATCGGTCGGATAACCGCGCTCGCGCTGTGGCCAGAGTCCATGCACCACGAAGCCGAGCTCGGCCCCATCGCGGCACTGCTCGCGCTCGTCCGCCTTGTCCGACAGCGCGCAGAAGCCTGGTGACCAGGAGAGGGCGAGGACGTAGAAGTCGAAGGAGCCGGGCCGGGCTCCGCGTTCGGGCCCTGCGGCGCTGGCGCTGCCTGTGCCGAGGAAGAGGCCAAGCGCCGTAAGGGCAGCGAGCGCCGCTCCACGGCCTGCAAGACGAGGTCGCCGTCCCGATCCGCGCATCGGAGCCCTTTCAGGGACGCGCAGCGCGGCAGTGCCCGTCATAGGCATAGGAACGGTCGAGCCCGCTGACGCACCACTCGACGCTCCAGCCCCAGCCGGCAAGGCCGAGATCCTCGCGCACCGAGTAGTAGACGGTGCGCTTGCGCCCGTCTGACGTCCGGGAGCGCGCCTCGCAGAAGCGCCGCGGAATGTAGCTCGCCCCCCAGGGCCGGTAGCCCAGTGAGCGGATGTGCTCGAAACTGGTGATGTTGAGCGACGAGGACCAATAGCGCGCCTCGGTGGAGGCGAAGCGCTCGCGGATGCGGGAGAGGACGGCGGGGTCGTCGCAGGCCGGAACCCGGCCGGTCCAGGGCACCTCACGCCGCTCTGCCGGTACCGAGTCGTAGGGGTGGGCCGCACCGCCACGATAGGCGACAGATCCGCCGTAGTCAGCGGCCAGGGCCGTGGAGCTCAACGTCACGGCTGCGACGATCAGGGCAGACAAGGCTCGCATCGCTCTCCCCACAGGCATCGAATGAACAGGTCGTGGCGGACGATGCGCGGCGCGGCGGCCAAGGTCAAGCCGCGCAGCGCCGCTTCACAGCGATGCGGCCGAGCGCGCGGCCTGGTCGTAATGGCCGGACAGGGCCCGCATGTTGCTGGCGATCTGCGACAGCACGTTCTCGTCGAAGCCGAGGCCGCGCACGGCGCGCACGAGCAGCTGCTCCCGGATGGCCTTGTAGCGCAGGCAGGCCCTCTCACCCTCGGGCGTGACCGCCACCGTCTTCTCCTTGCCCTTGCGCCCGCTCTTCACCAGCCTGAGCCGCTCGAGCTTCTTGACCGAATAGGTCACGAGGTGGGTGTCCTCGACATTGAGGACGAGGCATATGTCCGCGAGCCGCTTGGGCTTGCCGCGGTGGTTGACGGAATGCAGGACGAGCACGTCGAGTGGCGACAGGTCCGGCACGCCCGCGGCGGCCATGCCACGCACCATCCAGCGGTGGAAGGCATGACTGACGAGGATGAGACCGAACTCGAACTCGGACAGCGCTGGCAGCGCGCCGGACGCGAGATGGGCCGACGAGACGATGGGGCCGAGCGCCGGCGGATCCTGAGCCTCCGCCGGCAGGCTGTCGGTGATGTTTCTTGCCATGGCGTTTCCTCCGCCGGGTCTCAGCCCGCCTCCAGCATGTGCCGCGGCAGCCACAGCGCGAGATCCGGGAAGACCGCGAGCAGGGCGACCATCAGGGCGAGGATGAGGAAGAAGGGCAGGGCATAGAGGCCGATGCGGAAGATGGAGCGTCCGGTCATGCCCTGCAACACATAGAGGTTGAAGCCGACCGGCGGGGTGATCTGTGCCATCTCCACCACGATGACGATATAGATGCCGAACCAGATGAGATCGAAGCCGGCTGCCTCGACCAGAGGCATGATCACGGCTGTCGTCAGCACCACCATGGAGATGCCGTCGAGGAAGCAGCCGAGCACCATATAGAACAGCGTCAGCGCCAGCAGAAGCTGCCAGGGGCTGAGGTTCATGGCGCCGATCCACTCGGCGAGCGCCCGCGGGATGCCGGTGAAGCCCATCGCCGTCGTCAGGAAGGCGGCGCCGGCGAGGATGAAGGCGATCATGCACGAGGTGCGCGTGGCGCTGAGCAGGCCGTCACGGAAATTCGCCCAGTCGAGCGTGCCCATGGCGCGCGACATCAGGAGAGACAGGGCGACGCCCACCACCGCGGCCTCGGTGGCCGAGGCGAGACCGCCGTAGATGGAGCCGATGACGCCGACGATGAGGAGCACCACCGGAATGAGACTGCGGGCGGCGGCAAGGCGCTGGCCCAGCGGCATTGCGGGATCTGGCGCCGGCATGCGGCGGGGATTGAGAAGGGCCCAGCCGGCCACGTAGAGCATGAAGAGCCCCGCGAGGGCGACGCCGGGGACGACGCCGGCGATGAACAGGCGTGCGATCGACTGCTCCGTGGCCGCGCCGTAGACAATCATGATGAGCGACGGCGGAATGAGCAGCCCGAGGGTGCCGGCGCCAGCGAGCGTGCCGATGGCGAGGCGCTCGTCATAGCCGCGTTTCTGCAGTTCGGGCAGCGAGATGCGGCCGATGGTAGCGCAGGTGGCGGCGGAGGAACCGGAGACGGCGGCGAAGATCGTGCAGCCGACGACGTTGACGTGCAGGAGCCGCCCCGGCAGGGACCGCATCCACGGTGCGAGGCCCGCGAACATGTCCTGCGACAGGCGCGTGCGATAGAGGATCTCGCCCATCCAGATGAACATCGGCAGGGCGGTAAGATCCCACGACGTGGCGGCACCCCAGATGGAGGTGGCGAGCACCTGGCCGGGCGGTGCGGAGACGGCGATGGCCATGCCGGCATAGGCGACGATGCCAAGTGCCAGCGCGATCCAGATACCGGTGCCGAGAACCAGGAAAAGGACAACGATGAGCAGGCTCGAGAGCGCGACGGGGTCCATCGCTCAGCCCTCCTTGCCTACGGTGATGGCATCCTCCGCAGCGCGGAAGGACGGACGGCCGTTCGCCGCGGTCTCGCGCAGTTCGTCGAGGAGAGCGATGGTGAGGACGGCGAAGCCGATGGCGAGCGTCGCCTGCGGAATGACGAGCGGCACGGGTATGATGCCGTATGATTTTTCGTTGAAGGCCCAGGAGTCGAGCGCGAGCTTGGCCGTGTACCAGGTGCTGTAGGCGCTCGCGAGCGCGGAGATGCCGAGCGCGAACAGCTCCAGCGGCCGCCGGCGCTTCTCGCCGACGAGAGTGAGAAGCATGGTGACGCGGATATGGCTGCCGGCTTTGAGGCTGGCGCCGAGTGCCAGGAAGCTTGCTGCCGCGAGCAGGAAGCCGCCGATTTCGGCGAGCGAGGGCACGATGAAGCCGGTCTGCTCGAGCCCCAGCGTATCGAGAATGCTGTCGAGCATCCGGGCGCCGACCTGAAGGCCGACGAGGACGGCAATGGCGACGAGACAGAGCGCCGCCAGCCAGAGCGAGAGTGAATAGAGACGGTCGAGGGCCGCGCGCATGGGGCCTCCTCCTGCCGGCAGATGACGAAGGCGCGTGTGACGCCGGAGCGGAGCGCCGTGCCGGGAGGCGGCCGGCAGCTACTGCCCCTCCCCGCAGCGGGGGAGGGGAATGTCGACTGGCCCGCGGCGCGGGCCGATCCGCGACCGGGCGTCCGACGCGGCTTCTCTTAGTTCTTGCGGAAGGCTTCGAGAATGGCCTTGCCGTCCTCGCCCGCGGCTTTCTCCCACTCGGCGGCCATTGTCGCGCCGATCTCGGCGAAGCCTTTCTTCATGTCCTCGGAGGGGGCGGAGACCTTGATGCCGTTCTGGGCGAGCATGTCGGTCTTTTCCTTGGTCTCGACCATGCTCATCTCCCAGCCGCGCTCTTCGGCCTGCTTGGCGGCTTCGAGCACCGCCTGCTTCTCGGCGTCGCTCAGTTTGTCGAAGGCGGCCTTGTTGACGATGACCATGTTGCGCGGCAGCCAGGCCTGCGTGTCGTAGTAGTGCGTCAGGAAGTCCCACACCTTGGAGTCGGTGCCGGTGGAGGGCGAGGTGATCATCGCCCCGACCCGGCCCGTGGCGAAGGCGGTGGCGAGGTCGGAGGCCTCGATCTGCACCGGCACCATGCCGGCGAGCTGGGCGACGCGCTCCGTCGACTTCGAATAGGCGCGGAACTTGACGCCCTTGAGGTCGGCCAGCGTGTTGAGCTCCTGCTTGGCGAAGATGCCCTGCGGCGGCCATGCCACCGAGAACAGCAGCATCAGGCCCTGCTCGGCGAGCTTCTTCTCCAGAATCGGCTTCTGGGCAGCATAGAGCTTCTTCGCCGCGTCATAGCTCGACGCGAGGAAGGGCACTGAGTCGACCTCGTAGATCGGGCTTTCGTTGGCGAGACGCGACACCAGCAGCTCGCCGGCCGGCACCGTGCCGCTGCGCACGGCATTCTTGATGTCCGGATGCTTGATCAGCGACTGGTTGGAGTGGACGGTGATCTGCAGGGAGCCACCGGTCGCCGCCTTCACCTCCTCGGCGAACTGGACGATGTTCTTGGTGTGGAAGTTTCCGTCCGGATAGGGCGTAGGCAGGTCCCATTTGGTCTGGGCCATGGCCGGGCGAGGCCAGAAACGCCGCAAGGCCGAGGCCCGCGGCGGCGCGCGTCAGAAGGTTCATGACTGTCTCTCCCCTTGCGGCGCGCTCCCCTTTGCGCGCCGGTGGGGGCATGCTAACGGGCCCGAAATTCATGTCAACAAATTGTTGACGTTTTGTCATCGTCTTGCTTCTCTCATGTCGCGCTGCGGCCCGAGGGGGGCCGAAGGGACGGTGGGAGCGGCCGGCGGGCCGCGGGGCCGGCAACAAGCCCAGCGCGTTTTTCAAGACATCGGGAGAGCATGATGGCAGGGCGGTGGGATTTCTGGATCGATCGCGGCGGCACGTTCACGGATGTCATCGCGCGCGACCCGCAGGGGAGGTTGCATGCGCGCAAGCTCCTGTCCGAGAACCCGGAAGCCTACCGCGATGCTGCCGTCCAGGGCATCCGGGACCACCTGGGGCTGGCGAAGGGTGAACCCATCCCCGCCGGGGTCATCGGCGACGTGCGCATGGGCACCACCGTTGCCACCAACGCGCTGCTGGAGCGCAAGGGCGACCGGGTCGCCTTCGTCACGACCAAGGGATTTCGCGACGCGCTGCGCATCGGCTACCAGGCGCGGCCGAAGATCTTCGCGCGCAACATCATCAAGCCCGAGGAGCTGTACGAGACGGTCGTCGAGATCGAGGAGCGCGTGCTGGCGGACGGGACCGTCGAGATCGCGCCTGATCTCGCCGGGGTCGAGGCCCAGCTCGCGGCGGTGAAGGCCGAGGGCATCGACGCCCTCGCCATCACCTTCATGCATGCCTACCGTTATCCGGAGCACGAGCGTCAGGTGGCCGATCTCGCCCGGCGCATGGGCTTCTCGCAGGTTTCGGTCAGCCACGAGGTCTCGCCGCTCATCAAGCTCGTGGGCCGCGGCGACACCACCGTGGTCGACGCCTATCTCTCGCCGATTCTGCGCCGCTACGTGGCGCAGGTGTCTGAGGAGCTGGACATCGAGCGCACCGGCGCGCGCCTCATGTTCATGATGTCGTCGGGCGGCCTCACCGCCGCCGAGTTGTTCCAGGGCAAGGACGCCATTCTCTCGGGGCCCGCCGGCGGCGTCGTCGGCATGGCCGAGACGGGTCGCTCCGCTGGCTTCGACCGGGTCATCGGCTTCGACATGGGCGGCACGTCGACGGACGTGGCGCATTTCGACGGCGAGTACGAGCGCGCCTTCGAGACCGAGGTGGCGGGCGTGCGCATGCGCGCTCCGATGATGCTCATTCACACGGTGGCCGCGGGCGGCGGCTCCATCCTGCATTTCGACGGCTCGCGATTCCGTGTCGGCCCCGATTCGGCGGGAGCCAACCCCGGCCCCAAGTGCTACCGGCGCGGCGGGCCGCTCGCCGTGACCGATGCCAACGTCATGGTCGGCAAGCTGATGCCCGAGTTCTTCCCGAAGATCTTCGGGCCCGAGCAGAACGAGCCGCTCGACGGCGAGGCGGTGCGCGCCGCCTTCGAGAAGCTGGCCGCGGAGGTCGGCGACGGGCGCAGCCCCGAGGAGGTGGCCGACGGCTTCATCCAGATCGCCGTTGCCAACATGGCCGAGGCCATCAAGAAGATTTCGGTGCAGCGCGGCTACGACATCACGTCCTATGCGCTCAACTCCTTCGGCGGGGCCGGCGGCCAGCATGCCTGCCTGGTGGCCGACGCCCTCGGCATGACGAAGGTGCTGATGCATCCCTTCTCGGGCCTGCTCTCGGCCTATGGCATGGGGCTAGCCGACGTGCGCGCCACGCGCCAGAAGGCGCTCGACGTGCCGCTCGATGACGCCGCGCCTGCCGCCGTCGCGAAGCTCGGCGACGAGCTTGCCGCCGAATGCTTCGCCGAGCTTGCGGGCCAGGGCATTGACCGCTCGAGCACCGAGGTCTTCGTGCGCGCCCACGTGCGCTATGCCGGCACCGACACGTCGCTCGCCGTGCCGGCGGGTGATGCCGCTGCCATGCAGGCGGCCTTTGAGGAGGCCCATCGCCGGCGCTTCGGCTTCATCGACGGCACCAAGGGGCTCGTGGTGGAGGCCGTCGAGGTGGAGACCGTGGGCGGCGGGGCCCGTTTCGCCGAGGCCGCCGTGGAGGCCTGCGAGCCCTTCGTCGCCGAACCGCATCGCACGACGCGCTTCTTCAGCCAGGGCCGCTGGCACGAGGCGGGCGTCTTCTTGCGCGAGTCGCTGCGTCCCGGCGCGCGCGTGCCGGGACCGGCCATCATCATCGAGCCGAACCAGACCGTCGTTGTCGAGGACGGCTGGGAGGCGCGCCTTACCGAGAAGGACCATCTCGTGCTCGAGCGGGTGAAGGCATTGCCGAAGCGAAATGCCATCGGCACCGAGGCTGATCCGGTGATGCTCGAGATCTTCAACAACCTCTTCATGTCCATCGCTGAGCAGATGGGCGTGACGCTGCAGAACACGGCCTATTCGGTGAACATCAAAGAGCGGCTCGACTTCTCCTGCGCGGTCTTTGACCGCGAGGGGCGGCTTGTCGCCAACGCGCCGCACATGCCGGTGCATCTCGGTTCGATGGACCGTTCGGTGGAGACGGTGATCCGCCAGAACCCGGTGATCCGCCCCGGCGACGTCTACGTGCTCAACGCTCCCTACAACGGCGGCACGCACCTGCCGGACATCACGGTCTGCACGCCCGTGTTCGATGACAAGGGCGAGAACATCCTCTTCTGGGTGGCGAGCCGCGGCCATCACGCAGACGTCGGCGGCACGGCGCCGGGGTCCATGTCTCCGCGGGCGCGCACCATCGAGGAGGAAGGCGTCTACATCGACAACTTCAAGCTCGTCGACCAGGGCCACTTCCGCGAGAAGGAGCTGATCGACCTCTTCCTCGGCGCGAAGTATCCGGCCCGCAACGTCGTCCAGAACGTCAACGACCTCAAGGCGCAGATCGCGGCCAACGAGAAGGGCGTGGCGGAGCTGAAGAAGATGATCGCCCACTTCGGGCTCGACGTGGTCGAGGCCTACATGGGCCACGTGCAGGACAACGCAGCCGAGAGTGTGCGCCGCGTGCTCGACCGGCTGCACGACTCCTCGTTCGAGTACGAGATGGACCAGGGCTGCTTCATCCGCGTGAAGATCACCGTGGACAAGCAGAGGCGCGAGGCCACCGTCGACTTCACCGGCACCTCGCCGCAGCGTGATGACAACTTCAACGCCCCGGCGCCGGTGACGCGGGCGGCCGTGCTCTACGTCTTCCGCGTGATGGTGGACGACGACATCCCCATGAACGCCGGCTGCCTCAGGCCCATCAACATCATCGTGCCGGAGGGCTCCATGCTGTCTCCGCGCTATCCGGCGGCGGTGGTTGCCGGCAATGTCGAGGTGAGCCAGGCGGTGACGAACTGCCTGTTCGGTGCGCTCGGTGCGCTCGCCGCTGCCCAGGGCACCATGAACAACCTCACCTTCGGCAACGACCGCTACCAGTACTACGAGACGATCTGCTCGGGCGCGCCGGCGGGCGAGGGGTTCAACGGCGCGGACGGGGTGCACACGCACATGACCAACTCGCGCCTCACCGACCCGGAAATCCTCGAGACGCGCTTCCCCGTCGTGCTGGAGGACTTCCACATCCGGCCGAACTCGGGCGGCAAGGGGCGCTGGTGCGCCGGCAACGGCACGAGCCGCACCATCCGCTTCCGCGAGACGATGGACTGCGCCATCCTCTCCGGCCATCGCCGCGTGCGGCCCTTCGGGCTGTGCGGCGGCGAGCCGGGCGAGGTGGGCCGCAACTTCGTGCGCCGCAAGGACGGCCGCATCGAGGAGCTGGGCGGCTGCGACCAGACACTGATCGAGGCGGGCGAGGCGATCACCATCATCACGCCAACGGGCGGTGGCTACGGCAGGGCGTGACCGCCGCCTCCCGGCCAGGCACCGGCTGCAGGCGTCCATCCTCGCAGCCGGTGCGTCCCAGGTGTGGGGCAGGGAGCGCGCCTGCCCTTGCCGCTGTCTCTGCGCCAGCTGCTCCTCTATCATCGCGATTCGTCCCTATTCGGCATCGCAGCAAAGGAGCACGAGGACAGATGATCAGGGTCATCATCGCGGGCGCGTCGGGATGGGTCGGCAAGGCGCTCGTCGCAGCCGTGCATGAGGCGCCGGATCTTGCGCTGGTCGCTGGCGTGGCGCGCTCGGCGGCAGGACGCGATGCGGGCGAGGTGGCCGGCATCGGACCCATCGGCGTGAAGATCGTGCCCGATGTCGATACGGCGCTCGCGATGAAGGCGGACGTCCTCGTGGACTACACCAAGCCCAATGCCGTAAAGGAGCACGCGCTCAAGGCCATCGCCGCGGGTTGCCACGTGGTGATCGGCACCTCCGGCCTCGGGGCGGAGGACTATGCGGAGATCGACGATGCCGCCGAGGGGCGGGGCGTCGGCGTCATCGCCGCCGGCAACTTCTCCATCACCGCCACGCTGATGAAGCGTTTCGCGCTTGAGGCGGCAAAGTACGTGCCGGATGTCGAGATCATCGACTTTGCGTCGGCGCAGAAGCCGGACGTGCCGTCGGGCACGGCGCGGGAGCTGGCCGAGACCCTGTCCTTCGAGCGTCAGCATCCGACCTCGCGGCCCGTCGACGAGCTGACCGGCATCCGCGAGACGCGTGGCGGCGCCATCGGCCTGTCGACGCCGGTGCAGGTGCATTCCGTGCGCATGCCGGGCTACCTCCTGTCCTGCGAGGTGCTGTTCGGCCTCGACGGCGAGCGCCTCGCACTGCGTCACGATGCGGGCTCATCCGCTGCGCCCTATGTCGGCGGCACGCTGCTTGCCGTGCGCAAGGTGGCCGAGAAGCCGGGGCTGCGGCGCGGCCTCGACAGCATCATGGACTGATCAGCCACCGACGCGACCCGGAGGGCGCAGCACGCCGAGGGTGTTGTCGGCCTGCGGGCGCGCAGGCGGTGTGGCATAGGCTGGCGGATGCACAGGATAGGCCGGCTGACTGTCATAGGTTGCGGGGGGCTCCTGCCCCCAGCCCGGCGCGGTCTGGCGCATCGCTGTTGCCTGCACGCCAGCCGGAGCAGGCCCCACGTGCCAGCCTGGCGGCGTGCCGCTGGACGTCATGCCGAGATATTCCTCGTCGATCATGGAGGCGCCGCTGTCCTCCTCCTCGCCGAGTGGCTGGCCGTGGATGATCATCGGACTGCCGCCGGGCCGGTCGTAGTCGCTGCCGCCGGGCCGGTCGTAGCCCTTGTAGACCGGACCGGTGGGAAGCGGCGTGTAGGCGGGCTCGGCGCGGGGCGCAGCCTGCCGGGGCACGGCATCGTAGCGGCCGGGCTCCAGGCGCGGCGAGAACTTGATGACCGGCTTGCAGATCTTCCTGCCCTTCGCGTGGCGGGCGAGGTCGAGATGGAAATGGTCGTAGTGGTAGGCATCCGAGCCGGGGCCGAGGACCGTCGAGAAATAGCGGCACGAGCCGACGAAGACCTCGCGCAGGAATTCCTGCTCCACCGGATCGCCCTTCCATCCCTTGGCAACGGTGATCTTGCGGCCGTCCGACAGGTGGAAGGCCATGACGTCGACCGCATTGCCGTAGGAATGCTCCGACCGGCGCGCGCCCGGCCGGTTGTTCATCGAGCGGCATGAGTAGGAGCCGGCCCTGAGCTCGGTCACCGTGGCGCCGAAATAGAGCTCTGCGGCCGGCTGTACGACCTCCATGAGCCAGCGGTCGAAGGTGGAGATCGCCGGGCAGGCGAGCACCGCCTTCGATGCAAGGGCCACCTGGCCACCGGCGAAAGCCTTGACCCGGAAGGGATAATCCATGCCGCAGGCGCCGGGGCCGGAGATGGGCTTCATCGGCTCGATGAAGGCCGACGGCCGCACCAGCTTCTGCGCGAGACAGGCCGATTCGGCCTGGCTGCGCCAGGCTTCACGCCTTTCGAACGTCATCAGTCCGCAGCCGGCGATTCCGGCGCAAGCCAGCATCGTCGCGGCGAATGTCGCAACCCTGCGCGCCATGTACGCAACTCTCCGCGCGCCCCCTCTGGCGGCGGAGGATGCAGCGATTGTCCTAACGTTTCTTCAACGTTGACAGAACCTTCGCAGTCATACGCAGAATTTCCGTGGCCAGGATCGTGAAACAATATTGCTAAATCGGCACGAAGTGGTTTCCAGAATTACTGAAACCGATCCGTCGGAGCTTTTTCGTCAGCGACCGTAATCCCCAACCTGAGGCCGCCGGAAAGCGAAAGCAAATGAACCATTTAACGAATGATAAAGGACATAGTACGGAGGCGGTTGCGCGCTGCACAACATTTAGCGCTTCGCAAGGCCCCCCGTTGCTGCTAGATTCCGGGAGCCAAGGTCAAACCCATGGAGGTCACCTATGGGCCTGACACTGCTGTCACGTTTGAACATCGTGGTGATGGGCGCCGCCTTTCTGTTCGTCGGTGCCATCATCATTGGGGCACTCTGAGCGGCCTCGTGGCCGCCATGACCGACAGCGTTCCACACAGCATTTCAGACAAGCAATCGAGAGCGGGGATCCCGGTGCGAGGGGGGCTTCCTTCTTCCGACAGCCTCGTGACCGATCCCTTCCGGGCCGGTGCGTGCCACCAAGCTTCGACCACGCCCAAGGGTCGCCGCCAGTCAGCGGCGGCCCTTTCGCCGTGGCTGCCGCCAGGGGGCTCCGGCACTCAGGCGTCCGGGCAGGGCTCGCTCGTCAGCTTCCAGGAGGTATTGTTCAGTTCCATCCCGCAGGTGGCAAGGCGCGGTCCCGCGCTGGTGGACAGGCAGACAACTGCGCCGATCTCGTAGTCGCGTCCCTGGGCGCGACACGTACAGGGCATCGTCATCGGCGATGCCGGCCCTGCCGCCGGATGGCCGGTGTCGGCCGGCGGCATGGGGGGCGATTGCGCGGCGGCAGGGGGCATCACAACAACCGTCCAGCCGAGGATCAGGCCACCAGCCGCAAGACGGCAGAGGCCCGCCGCAGAGGGGCCGGACGTGCCGGGCGCCTGCCCCGCCCGGCCAATGGAGCAAAGAGCCATGGCCTTCACTCGCCTTGCTGCCCCTCTGGAAGGGTCGCGCCGCCCCGCCTGCGGGTCAAGACATTGCCTGCGGCGCGGTGTCGAAATATCGACGTAGGCCCTGTTCGTTTCGCTGGGGCGTGCCTATATCGCAGGCACATGGAATTCGGGAGGACATGCTGACGATGCTTTCTTCTTTTGCGCGGTTTGCTCGCATCGCCGCCATCGCGGTGGTAGCCGTCTTCGCGGCGGCCGACATGGCCGAGGCGAGAGCTGGACGGGGAGGGAGTTTCGGCAGCCGCGGCATGCGCACCTTCAGCGCTCCTCCGGTGACCAACACGGCGCCGCGCCCTGCCCAGCCGATCGAGCGGTCTATGACGCAGCCCGGCCAGGTGACGCCGGGCATCACCGCCCCGCGCCCCGGCGCCACGGCCCAGGCCGCGCCGCAGCGGCGCTTCGGCACCGGGTTCCTGGCCGGCCTTCTGGGTGCGGGCCTTCTGGGTGCGCTGTTCGGTGCGGGCTTTTTCGGCGGTCTCGGCGGTCTTGGCTCGATCTTCGGCCTTCTGATGCAGCTTGCGCTCATCGGCGGCCTCGTGTGGCTCGCGATGTCCTTCTTCCGTCGCCGCGAGCAGCCGGCCTTCGCCGGGGCGGGAGCCGGCCAGGCGCAGGGCGCTGCCCGCTCGTCGCTGCCTGGCCTGGGCAGCCTTGGAGGCGGCCTCGGCGGGCTGGCGGGCGGCATGGCCGCCGNCGGCGCTCCGGCAACGGAGGAAGTCGTCCTCAGCGCGGCGGACTTCGATGCCTTCGAGCAGGCACTCTACGACGTGCAGAAGGCCTTCTCGGACGAGGATATCGCGGCGCTGCGGCGCCTGACCACGCCGGAGATGGTGTCCTTCCTCTCCGAGGATCTGGCGGAGAACGCCAAGGCGGGCGTCGTCAACCGTCTCTCCGACACCAAGCTGCTGCAGGGCGACCTGGCGGAAGCCTGGCGCGAAGGGGACGACGAATATGCCACCGTTGCCATGCGCTTCTCGCTGATCGACTACAAGGTGGACCGCGCCAGCGGCGCCCTTGTCGAGGGCAGCACGAGCGAGCCGGTGGAGGCGACGGAGCTGTGGACCTTCCGCCGCAGCCGCGGCGGGCCGTGGCTGCTCTCCGCCATCCAGCAGGCCTGACCGGCACGGCACTGCCACGGGCGGCCGCGTGCCTTGGCGCGGGCCGCCCGACACCGTAGCATCGTTGCCGTCGAGAGGGAGGGAGCGATGCCACAGGCATTCCGGGGTGTCTCGCGACAGGTGCAGGCGGCAGCCCTTGCTGCCGTTTCGGTCATTGGCCTTGCGCTCGCCGGTGCAGCGCCCGCCTGGGCGCAGAGCTGCGGGCGGGACGGCAGCGGCTTTCCCGCCTGGCTCGCCTCCTTCCGCCAGCAGGCGGTGGCGGCGGGCATTCCCGCCTCTGTCGTGGCGGCGAGCCTCGACGGCGTCTCCTACGACAGGGCCATCATTTCGCGCGACCGGGGGCAGGGCGTCTTCCAGCAGAGCTTCCTGCAGTTCGCCGGGCGCATGGTGGCCGACTACCGGCTGAAGACGGGCGCCAGCCGCATCCGGCAGCACGCCGGCCTTTTCGCCTCCATCGAGCGCCAGTACGGTGTCCCGCCGGAGCCGATCGTCGCCTTCTGGGGCCTTGAAACAGACTTCGGCGCCAACATGGGCAAGGATCCGACGCTGAAGGCGCTGGCGACGCTCGCCTACGACTGCCGGCGGCCCGAGCTGTTCCGCGCAGAGCTGATGGATGCCCTGCGCATCGTGGCGCGTGGCGACCTCAAGCCATCAGAGATGCGCGGCGCCTGGGCGGGCGAGCTCGGCCAGATGCAGTTCATGCCGTCGCTCTACTACAAGTACGGCGTTGACGCGGATGGCGACGGGCGCGTCGACCTGCTGCGCTCGACAGCGGACGCGCTCGCCTCGGCGGCCAATTTCATGAAGAGCCTGGGCTGGCGGCGCGGCGAGCCGTGGCTGGTCGAGGTTAAGGTGCCGGCGGACCTGCCCTGGCACGAAGCGGACCTCGAGATCCGCCACCCTGTTTCGCAATGGCTGCGCTGGGGCGTGACACCGCGTACGGGAACGTTGCCGCCCGGCAACGCCTCACTGCTGCTGCCGATGGGCCGCAACGGGCCGGCTTTCCTCGCCTATGACAATTTTCGCGTCTTCCTGCGGTGGAACCAGTCCTTCGTCTATGCGACGACGGCCGCCTATTTCGCTGCGCGGCTCGCCGGCGCCCCTCCGGTCTCGCGCGGCAGCGGGCAGGTAGCGACCCTTGGCGCCAGGGACATTGCGCGGCTGCAGCGCCTGCTGGCGCAGCGCGGCTACGACCCCGGGCCGGTGGACGGCAAGCTTGGCGCAGCGACCCGCGCGGCGGTGAAGAAGGCCCAGATGGAGTTTGGCCTGCCGGCTGATTCCTTCCCCACCGCCGAACTCATCGCCCGCCTCGGCGGAAACTGACCGTCAGCGGATCAGCGGCAGGTGTAGCCGACGAAGCACTGGTCCTTGTCCCTGGTCGGCACATATTCGGGCACGGGGAAGTCGCCCGGCGAGCAGTTGGACACGTAGGCGGTGTAGAGGTGCGGGCCACGGGAAATCACGGCGCGCCCCTTCTGCTGCACCAGCTCCTGCAGCTCCGCGCAGCTATGTGCCCGGGAGGGGATGGGCGTCTGCTGCGCGAGGGCGGGGGCGGCGGCTGCGGCAAGAAGGACCGAGGCGAACAGCACGTTCCGAAAGATCATTGCGCGATCTCCTTGGAATTTGAAAGATCGGCGCCCCCGCGTGGAGATAGGGTGTCACTTCGCCAACGTCATCAGCGCAGCCATGCTCGTGCTGCATGACGCAATGCGCAAATTGAACTTTGCCGCAGGGACGGTTGCGCTGGACGCTACTTGGCGAGGCAGGTGTAGCCCACGACGCATTGGGGGGTGTCGCGGGCGGGAACATAGCCAGGGCTGGGGATGTCGCGCGGCGCGCAGTTGTTGACGTAGGTGGCGTAGATGTGGGGCGCGGTCGAGATCAGGACGCGCCCCTGCCGCTGCACCAGGGCCTGCAGCTGGGCGCACGTCAGGCTGCGTGACGGAATGGGGCCCTGCTGGGCGAGGGCGGGCAAGCCCGTGGCCGCCAAGAACGCGGAGGCGGCGAGCAGGTGACGCAGCGACATGGGGCAACTCCGTGGGGCATGTTACGCATGCGAAAAGGATGGCTCCCGCTGCGCTCCACGTCACCCCGCGGCCCGGCGCCCGACGCCTCGCCGGCCCCGATGCGGCCCCTCGCTCACGCAGATGTGACGGCGCGCCGACGAAGCCGCGGGCCGGCCGGTCCGTGCCGCATTCTGTGGGTCGCGGCCAGCCTCGTTCTCTATGATGCATCTCTCGCAGGGACCGGCGCATGGTATCGGCGCGTCCGGTTGCGCGAGAAACGGGGCAAAAGGCACACCATGGTCAGGACGTTGCAGGGCGCGCGGAATGGGGAGGCGACCGCCGAAGGCCACTTCCCCGGCTTTTCGGAAGGCGTGCGCACCTGGGCGCGCATCGCTGCGCTCAGTTTCGGCGGGCCGGCGGGGCAGATCGCGGTGATGCATCGCATCCTCGTGGAGGAGAAGCGATGGATCGGCGAGCGGCGTTTCCTGCACGCGCTCAACTTCTGCATGCTTCTGCCGGGGCCCGAGGCGCAGCAGCTTGCGGTCTATATCGGATGGCTGATGCATCGCACGGCCGGCGGCCTCGTGGCGGGCACGCTCTTTGTGCTGCCAGGGCTTGTCTCCATCATGGCGCTCAGCGTGGTCTATGCGCTCTACGGCAAGGTTGCGGTCGTGCAGGGCCTGTTCCTCGGCCTCAAGGCGGCCGTGCTCGCCATCGTCTTCGATGCGGTGCTGCGCATCGGGCGGCGCGCCCTGCGCAACGCCGCGATGGTCGCGCTGGCGGCGGCGTCCTTCATCGCCATCTTCGCCTTTGCCATGCCCTTCCCGCTCATCATCGCGGCGGCAGCCCTTCTCGGTTATCTCGGCCGCCGTGCGGGACTGGTGGCCTTCGCGAACGGCGGGCTCGGGGCCGGAGCGCCCCTGGAGAATGATGACGCCGGAACGGCGCTGGGCGAGGCCATCCCCGTCCACGCCCGCGCCGGCGGCATGCGGGCGCTGACCGTGGCGGCGGTCCTGCTCGTGCTGTGGCTTGGGCCCGTGGCGGCGCTGCTCGCCCTCCTCGGGCCGGGCAATGTCTTTGCCGACATCGCGCTGTTCTTCAGCCAGATGGCCCTGGTGACCTTCGGAGGGGCCTATGCCGTCCTTGCCTATGTGGCGCAGGAGGCGGTCGGCACCTACGGCTGGCTGGCGCCCGGCGAGATGCTGGACGGGCTCGGCATGGCCGAGACGACGCCGGGCCCGCTGATCATGGTCACGCAGTTCGTCGGCTTCATGGGGGCCTTCCGGGATCCGAGCGGCCTGCCGCCGCTCGCCGCCGGCATCCTCGGCGGGTTATTGACCACCTGGGTCACCTTCACGCCCTGCTTCCTGTGGATCTTCCTCGGCGCGCCCCATGTGGAGCGCCTGCGCGAGAACCGGGCGCTCGCGGCTGCGCTGTCCGCCATCACGGCCGCGGTGGTGGGCGTCATCCTCAACCTCGCCGTCTGGTTCGCGCTGCACGTCGTCTTCGGCGAGGTCCGCACTGTCGAGGGGCTGGGCATGAGGCTCGCCGTGCCGGAGCCCGGGAGCATCCGGCCGGTGGCGGCGGCGCTGTCGGCTTTTGCATTGCTCGCCGTCTTCCGCCTCCGGTGTGGCATGATGACGGTGCTCGCCCTCAGCGCCGCGGCCGGCATCGCGCTGCAGCTCGCCGGCCTCGGGGCCTAGGTCAGCCGCGCAGGGGCTTCAGCGCCTCGGCCCACCGCTTCAGCTCGACGAGGAGCGCCTCGGCGCTCTCGATGTGCAGCTTGTTGGGCTCGAAGACGCCGTCCTTGAGGTGCTGGTTCACCATCGGGGATGGTGACGGCCTCGACGATGGGGCACGAGGCGCAGGGCGGACATGGTGAGCTTCGTCATCTGCACCGCCCTGAGGCCGCCCGAGACGCCGCCGTAGCTGACGAAGGAACAGGGCTTGTAGCCCCATTCCGAATAGACGTAGTTGAGTGCATTGAGGAGCGCGGGCGTGGGGCCGTAGTTGTATTCGGGCGTGACGAAGACGAAGGCGTCGGCCGCCGCCACGCTCTCGCTCCAACGCCTCGTGTGCGCATGCTCGTACTTGCCGAGGCGCGGGTGGTTCGGCTCATCGTAGACCGGCAGGTCGAAGTCGGCCAGATCGACGAGATGGGTGTCGAACAGGCCCTGTTTCACAGCGAACTCGTGGAACCACCTGGCGACGGAGGGGCCGACGCGACCGGGGCGAGTGCTGGCGATGATGACGTTGAGACGCAGCATGAAGTCTCCCTTGGGTTGGAGGGGCCGACCGCCATGACGGCTGCGGACAGCATTGACCGCCCCCGAGGCGGCAACAAGGCGCAGGGCGGAAGGGCCGCCATGTGCGCGAAGCACAGCGACCGAGGCAGCGGCCTCAGCCCTTGCGACGTCGCCCGCCCTTCTTGACCTTGGCCGTGCCGGCCCAGTCGTCGTCGAGGCGCGGGGCAGGGCCAGCGGCGCGCGGCAGCACCTCGCGGCCGGGCCCCATCTCGTCGAGCGTCGGCTTGCGCGCGCGTGAGCCGCCCTGCGCCGGCGGCAGGTTGGCCTTGGCACCGTACTTGCGCTCGCCCGCGTAGCTGCCGGCCTTGTCGACGATCTCCTCCTGCCGTGCCAGCGGATCGTCAGCGATGGCGAGCTCTGTCGCCTGGAGGCGCTTCAGCTCGTCGCGCAGGCGCGCGGCCTCCTCGAACTCGAGGTTGGCGGCCGCCTCGCGCATGCGCTTCTCGAGGTCGGCCATGACGGCCTTGAGGTTGTGGCCGACGGCGGCCTTCTCGGCGAGGCCGGTGTCGACGCGCACGTGGTCGCGCTCGTAGACGGAGTCGAGGATGTCGGCGATGTTCTTCTTCACCGACTGCGGCGTGATGCCGTGCTCGGCGTTGTAGGCGAGCTGCTTCTCGCGGCGCCGGTTGGTCTCGGCGATAGCCCGCTCCAGACTGCCCGTCATCGTATCAGCATAGCAGATGACGCGGCCGTCGACGTTGCGCGCAGCGCGGCCGATGGTCTGGATGAGCGANGTCTCNGAGCGCAGGAANCCNTCCTTGTCNGCGTCGAGNATGGCGACNAGGNCGCATTCGGGAATGTCGAGGCCCTCGCGCANNAGGTTGATGCCGACNAGGCACGTCGAAGGCNCCGAGGCGCAGGTCGCGGATGATCTCGATGCGCTCCAGCGTGTCGATGTCGGAGTGCATGTAGCGCACGCGCACGCCGTTCTCGTGCAGGTATTCCGTCAGGTCCTCGGCCATGCGCTTGGTGAGCACGGTGACGAGCGAGCGATAGCCCTGCGCCGCCACGGCCTTCACCTCGCCGAGGAGATCGTCCACCTGGGTGCGCGCCGGGCGGATCTCGACCGGCGGATCGACGAGGCCCGTCGGGCGGATGACCTGCTCGACGAAGACGCCGCCGGTGCGCTCCATCTCCCAGCTGCCCGGCGTCGCCGAGACATAGATCGACTGCGGCCGCATGGCGTCCCATTCCTCGAAGCGCAGCGGCCGGTTGTCCATGCACGAGGGCAAGCGGAAGCCGTATTCGGCGAGGGTCGCCTTGCGGCGGAAGTCGCCGCGGTACATGGCGCCGATCTGCGGTATCGTGACGTGGCTCTCGTCGACAAAGATGAGGGCGTTGTCGGGCAGGTACTCGAACAGCGTCGGCGGCGGCTCGCCGGGCTTGCGGCCCGTCAGATAGCGCGAATAGTTCTCGATGCCGGGGCAGGAGCCGGTCGCCTCCATCATCTCCAGGTCGAAGGTGGTGCGCTGCTCCAGCCTCTGGGCCTCGAGCAGGCGGCCCATGCGCGTCAACTCGTCGACACGCNGTTTGAGCTCCTCCTTGATGCCCTTGATGGACTGGATGAGCGTGGGACGCGGCGTCACGTAGTGTGAATTGGCGTAGACCTTGACGAAGGAGAGGTCGGCCGTCTTTTCGCCCGTGAGCGGATCGAACTCGACAATCGACTCCACCTCGTCTCCGAAGAGGCTGATGCGCCAGGCCCGGTCCTCGTAGTGCGCCGGGAAGAGTTCGATGACGTCGCCGCGNACGCGGAAGGTGCCGCGCGTAAAATCGAGCTGGGTGCGCTTGTANTGCAGCGCGACGAGGTCGGCGATGAGCTGGCGCTGCTCGATGGTCTCGCCCACCTTCACCGAGAAGGTCATGGCGGTATAGGTCTCAACAGAGCCGATACCGTAGATGCACGAGACCGAGGCGACGATGATGACGTCATCGCGTTCGAGCAGGGCGCGCGTCGCCGCATGGCGCATGCGGTCGATCTGCTCGTTGATCGACGATTCCTTCTCGATATAGGTGTCCGAGCGCGGGACGTAGGCCTCCGGCTGGTAATAGTCGTAGTAGGAGACGAAGTATTCGACGGCGTTGTCCGGGAAGAAGGCCTTGAACTCGCCGTAGAGCTGGGCAGCCAGGGTCTTGTTGTGGGCGAGGATCAGCGCCGGGCGCTGAGTCTCCTCGATGACCTTGGCCATGGTGAAGGTCTTGCCCGAGCCGGTGACGCCGAGCAGCACCTGGTCGCGCTCGCCCGCCTGGACACCGGCCACCAGTTCCTTGATCGCCTGCGGCTGGTCGCCGGCCGGCTCGAAGTCGGACTTCATGCGGAAGCGGATGCCGCCTTCGGACTTCTCCGGCCGTGGCGGCCGGTGCGGCGTCCACAGCTTGCCGTCCTTGAACAGCGGATTGCCGCCCTCCAGCAGTTTCGACAGCGCCGCGACGGTGGCCGAGACGCCGCTCGCCGCAGCCTCCCCCTCCGTTGCCGCGGGCGCCTGTGACCGCTTGCTGCGACGGCGCGACCGCTCCTCGGCCTCGGCCTCGGGCTCGAAGCGCGCCTGCGGCGCCTCGCCGAAGCCGGCGGCGGCGCCGCCCGGCCCGGCAGTGCCCTTGTTGAGGGCCGGGTTGAGCAGATCCGCGAGGAACGGGTCGAGCGATTTCAGCTCCGGCCTGGCGGCCTTGGAGCGGGGGGAAGACGACTTGCGGGCCATGAGAACGAATATGGTACGAGTCTGCGCGCGACGGAAGGGGTCTTGCGCCGCCGGGNGATGCGCGGTTGCNCCCGCGGCCGGACCGGTGCACAACGGCNCCGCCACGGGGCCGGAGAGCGACAACTGATGCATTGCAATATCTGCGGCGGGACCGTTTTCGAGGACATGCCCAAGCGCCCTCTGGCGCGCTGCACCACCTGCCGCTCGCTGGAGCGCACGCGGGTCGCTGCTCTCAAGATCACGCAGCTGGTGCGGCCACGGCCGGGTGCGCACGTGCTGCACTTCGCGCCGGAGCAGGGGCTGTCCCGGCTCCTGCGCGACATCGCCGGCGACAATTATCGCGCCGTCGACATTGATCCGCCGCGCTATGCCCATCTCGGCATCGCCGTCGAGCCGTTCGACCTGTGCCGCGATGTGTTCACCTTGCCGCGCGGCCGCTACGATCTCATCGTCCTCAACCACGTGCTCGAGCACATCGAGTGCAACTACTCCGTCGTTCTCATCCGGCTCGCCCAGGCGCTGAGCGACGAGGGCGCCATGCTGTTCAGCGTGCCGATCGTCGGCGACGACTTCACCGACGCCATCGTCGATGCGAGCGACGAGGAGAAGGCGGCGCGCTTCGGCGCCTTTCGCCACTATCGCCACTTCGGTCGCAAGTTCATCGCCGAGACGCTGGGCATGATCTTCGACATGCCATCCGACTACGACCTGACGCGGGACTTTCCGCCAGAGGTGCTGCGCGAGGCCAATATTCCCGAGCATCACTGGCGCGATTTCACCGGTTCCAGCATCTTCGTGGTGCGGCGACGCGACCTGCGTGTGTGAGGCCGCGGCCGTTCACGCGCAAGGCGCAACGCCATGCGTGGTCGCAGCCCCGGCATGCATTGCGCGCCGTTGACTGGACGCGGCCGCAAGTGCATGCCGAAGACGGGGCTGGCAAGGCCAACAGTTTATCCGAAAGCGCCGCAGCGATGGCCGACGGTTTCCTTCCCGTGTTCTCGATTGAAGCCATCGGCGCCGTCGCGGCCGTGCTCACCACGCTGTGCTGGATTCCGCAGGCGGCGCGGGTCATCCGCACGCGCGAGACGCGGGCCATCTCTCTGACCACCCAGGTTGCGTTGACCTGCGGGGTCGTGCTGTGGCTCGTGTACGGAATTTTCATCGGCAGCTGGCCGCTGATCGGCTCCAACGCCATCACGCTCGTCCTGCTCAGCGTCATCCTGACGATGAAGCTGCGCTACGGGTGACGGCACGCCGCCCGGACGTTAAGGTTTCGTTCATCACGACAGGGGACGGTTTCAGCCGTTCCGCTCCGCCCGGAAGGGCGTCTGCCGCTCCTCGAGAGGGGGCCAGTGTCGTGCTGCCAACGAGACGACGGACATGACACGTAGAACCGGAAGCTGCGGACAAGGCCGCCTTGCGCGCATCCGTGCGTTGCGCGTGCGGGGCCGGCTGTCGGTCCTTGCGTTCGTCGTCGCCTTCTGTCCGTCGACCCTCGCGGGTGTGCCTTCCGTCGCGCCGCTGCCGCCGCCGCGGCCCGCGCCCGGCGGCGATGCGGTGCCGCTCGGGGAATGGCAGGCCTTGGACCAATCCCTGTCGTTCAACGCCGACATGTGGACCGACGGGCCGCGGGAGCCGGTCTGGGCCGAGTTGTCCGTGGTCGCCGCGCAGATGCTCCGGCGCAGCAGCAAGCGCGCGATCGCGCCCATCCTGACGCTGGCGCCGGTCGCGCGAGGGCATACGGAGGGCGAGGCGCGCCTCGTGGGGCCGCTCGCCGCCCCGCGGGAGAAGGCCTTTGGCCTGCGGCTCAAGGCCGGAGAGCGTGTCTCGATCTCCACCGAGTTCGCCAGCGGCGAGGGATCGTGGCAACCGGTCGACACCCGCCTCGCCTGGCGCGTCGCCCGCCATCTGCCGGCGGACGAGGGCTGGGTCTGGGCCGCCGGTGTGGGCGGGGGCCTGCCCGTCGGTCGCGCACCCTATTCGCAGACAGTCGATCTGACGCTCGGCCGCCGCTTCCGCGAGGGCGCGTGGTCCCTGATGCCGGGCCTCTCCGTCAGCACGGCCTACACGAGCTATGGGGGTGATCGCTGGCAGGCCACGCTGACGCCGGAGGTCAAGGCCAGGGTGGACATGCTGCGGTCGGCCGACGAGCGGCTCAGGCTCTATCTGGAATCCTCCGTCGGCTACGCGGTGCCGGTCGGCGCGGATGCGGCCGGCCTGTCGGCGGCGACGCGGCTCAACCTCATCTTCCGGCCGGGAGGCTGAGGCCCGGCGAATGCCCTTGCGCCCGGGGCAGGGATGGCGCATGAGGGCGCGCTCCAACCATATCCGGTCCGTTCATGCCCGCCCTTTCCATTCCTCAGGTTTCCATTCCCCACGTTGCGCCGGTTGCACTTCTCGTCCTGTCGAACGTCTTCATGACATTCGCCTGGTACGGGCACCTGAAGTTCAAGACCTCGCCCCTGTGGGTCGCGGTCTGCGCGAGCTGGGCCATCGCCTTCGTCGAATACTGGTTTGCCGTGCCGGCCAACCGCATCGGCCACCAGGTCTATTCGGCGGCCGAGCTCAAGACGATGCAGGAGGTCATCACCCTCGTCGTCTTCGCCGCCTTCTCGGTGCTCTATCTCAGGGAGGCGCTGACGCTGAACCACCTTGTCGGTTTCGCGCTCATCGCCGCCGGCGCCTTCTTCATCTTTCGCGGGCCGCTTGGCTGATCAGCTCGCCCGGCGCAGCCTGAGCACGCGGCCCTCGGGCGAGTCGGTGAGAAGGTAGAGCAGGCCGTCCGGCCCCTGCCGCACGTCGCGGATGCGCTCGCCGAGGTCGCGCAGCATCCGCTCCTCGCCCACGATGCGGTCGCCCCGCAGCTCCGAGGCGCACCAGCATCCGGCCTGCGAGCGCGCCGACGAACAGGCTGCCGCGCCATTGCGGGAAGGCGTCGGCCGTGTAGAAGGCCATGCCCGAGGGCGCGATGGAGGGGTCCCAGTAATACAGCGGCTGCTCCATACCCTCGCGGGCCGTGCCTTCGCCGATTCTGGCCCCCGAATAATCGACACCGTGGGTGATGACTGGCCAGCCATAGTTGCGGCCCTTGCGGGTGATGTTGACCTCGTCGCCGCCGCGGGCGCCGTGCTCCACCGTCCAGAGCTCTCCGGTGTCGGGTTTGATGGCCGCGGCCTGCGGGTTGCGGTGGCCATAGGACCAGATCTCCGGCCGGGCATCCTGCCGGCCGACGAACGGATTGTCGGCGGGGACCGAGCCGTCCGGCCTGATCCGCACCACCTTGCCCAGATGGGTCGTGAGATCCTGCGCCTTATCGCGCAGGTTGAAGCGTTCGCCGAGCGTCACGAACAGTGTGCCGTCCGGTGCGAAGGCGAGGCGGGAGCCGTAGTGGTTGCCGCCGGAATGGGACGGCACCTGCCGGAAGATGACCGTCACGTCGCGGAGTGCGCTCGCGTCCTCGCTGAGGCGGGCGCGCGCAACGGCCGTGCCCGCGCCGTCCGGACGCGGCTCGGCATAGGTGATGTAGAGCGTGCGGTTGTCGGCGAAGGCCGGATCGAGCGCGATGTCGAGGAGGCCGCCCTGGCCTCTGGCGGCAACGTCCGGCACGCCGGCGAGCGGGTTCGACACCGCTCCGTCCGCCGAGATCCTGCGGAGGTTGCCCGAGCGCTCGGTGACGAGCATGGCGCCGTCCGGCAGGAAGGCGAGACCCCATGGATGGTCGAGGCCCGAGGCTACCGTCTCGACGACCATCTCGCCCGCGAGTGTTCTCGTGCGCAGCAGCTCGGTGCTCTGCTGGGCTGTCGCGCCGAGGGCCGGCAGGAGAAGCAGCATTGCCGCCAGGAGCCGGGCGCACGGGCCGATGGGCATGTCTCGCCTCCGTGATCGCGGGCCCTTCGGGCCCTGCAAAGCCTGACGTCAGGCTAAGAACCGGTCACGGACGGTCAATGGCTGCAAGGTCACGTTGCTGCGAGAGGCCACAGCAACGTGCCGGGTTGCAGGCGTCAGGAAACGGGATGCACGATGATGGCCGGCTCGCGGGCGATGGTCTCGCTTGTGCCGATGCTGGTGCCGATCGCGACGGCCGCCGTGCCGAGAGCCAGGACGACCAGAAGAGCGAGCGAAAACTTGAACTGGCGCTCCGCCTCGACGCGCGCGACGGAAGCAGCCACGGCGCGGGGGCGGCGGATGTCCGAGAGGCGGATCGGATCGTTGGCGTTCATGGTTCCTTACTCCGTGCCCACGGTTCGTGGACGGTGTGATCGTGCCGCTCATGCGCCCGCGGCGCCGTGCGTTGGCGCACATGTGCCGAGCAGGTCAGTCTTTCCCGGCAGGCGGGCGTCTTGCCTGTCCAATGCTGTCCCGGCGGCATTTGTTCCGGCCGCCGTGGCCGCGGCGACGCATTCGGTTACGTTATCGGCGGTATGAGCACGTTTGGCTTGCTCTCGGCGGCCCGCGGCACTACACGAACGGCGCCCCGCG
>Ga0065720_1019048_pt1 | contig 41743 bp, 39 predicted proteins | sample Thericmetagenome_FD_59107 | JGI IMG/M metagenome (GOLD analysis project Ga0065720, IMG submission 59107) | Thermophilic microbial communities from the Joint Bioenergy Institute, California, USA of rice/straw/compost enrichment - eDNA_2 v2... | ecosystem: Engineered > Solid waste > Grass >... | reverse complement strand
TGGTCTGCGCGTTCATGATCCCCGTGATCGGGCCCTCGTAGTAGTTGAGCTGGGCGAGCTCCCTCTGCAGGGTCTCGATCGCCACCGACGGCTGCACCGGCGGGTTCACGTGGTGGTGGATCACCGACCCGCCCGAGCTCGCCGGCGTCGAACCACCGTCGACGACGATCGTCGCCGGCTGCGCGACCGGCTGCGCCGCACCCGCGCCGCCGAGCCCGATGACCAGACCGGTGGCGACGCCCGCACCGGCGATCACACCGGCCAGCGCCAGCGCGATGCCCTTACCGCGGCTGTTCGTGGACTCGGCGGTCGAAGCGGCCGGAGCGGGGGTGATGGTGGTGGTCATCGGGATCATCTCCTTCGAGGTCGTCCCGGGGTGTCTCCCCGGTGCCACGAACATCCCGCGAACCGGCCGCCACCACCGTCGGGCACACGGCCGGTGCGGTGGACGATCCCGCTGTCGATCGATCGGAGGACACCGACGTGGGTCAGGTCCGCCAGGTCACGGATAGGGCGATCACCCACAGCTCGAGCCCCAGCGTGCTCAGCGCCAGCAGCGGGAACAGCAACCCCGACAGCGACGTCGCGGCGCCCGCTGCGCTCAGCACGAGCACGACGCCGCCGGTCCGGACCAGCCAGGGCGTCGTGCGGGCCTGCCGCAGCGCCAGCACGATCGCGCCGACGAACGGCAGGGCGGAGAAGGCCAGCGAGTACGGCGCCACCGAGTCCCAAGCCGCCAGGATGCGCAGGTCCGCGCCGGCGTCGGCGGTGTCGTCGCGACGTCGTGCAGCACCGCGACGAACGGCCGCACGGCGGCGACGACGGCCCCGGCCGCGACCGCGACCGCGACGGCCGAGCGTGCCCGTCACCTCGATGCGGCGCAGCCGGGTCCCGACCGCGCCGAGGAACCCGAGCAGCACACCCGACACCATGCAGACGTAGTTGCCGATCCGGTAGAGATCGGCGGCGTCGTGGACGCCCTGCCCGCGGGCCACGTCGAAGCCCGGCGCGCCGCCGTTGGGCAGCACGAAGAGCGTCATCCCGATCATCGTCGCGAACTGGCAGATCCCGAACGCGACGCCGAAGCGGGTGCTGAGCCGGACGGCGTCCAGCGGTGCGGTCGCGGCAGGCAGTGGAGTGGAGGTGGTCATCGTCGTCCTTCCCGAACCGGAGTCGTCGGGCGGACGCCAGGAACCGCAGGCATGCCCGGACATCGATCCGCGGGCTGGACGACGCTCAGGCCTCGGGCTGATCCGCGAGGGGTACCCGCGGCCCTACCCTGTGCGCCGTGACCGCCTGGGTGGGACCGGCTGCGCGCACCCCCGCGTGGACGCCGTGCTGGCCGCGCTGCTGACCGCCGCCGGGCTGGTCCAGGCCGTCGTGGCGCCGTTCGCACCCCTGGTCGTCGCGATCGTGTTCGTCCTCGGCACCACGCTCCCGCTCGCGTGCCGGCAGGTGCGCCCCGTGGAGGCCGCGGCGATCTCCGCGGCGTTCTGGGTGATCCCGCTCGACGGCTTCCCGGTGCTGGGATTCGTGACCGCCGCGCTGGTCTTCTCCGCGCTGGGGGCGTGGAGCCGCCCGACGGCCGCGGTCGTGGCCACCACCGCGTGTGCGACGGCGTGCGGGATCGCCGGCACGCTCCTGGCCCGGAGGAGCCGATCGCGCTCATCAGTTCCGTGCTGATCGTCGTGGGCTCCGGTGCTCGCCGGCCGGGTCGTCGCCCGCGAGCGCACGTGCAACGCCGCCCTCGCCGCGGTCACCGCGCAGCTCGAGGAGGAGCGCCGGAAGGTGCAGGAGGCCGCCGTCGGCGCGGAGCGCGCCCGCATCGCGCAGGAGCTGCACGACGTCGTGGGCCACGACCTGACCCTGATCGCGATCCAGGCCGAGGCGGCCGCGGCGGCGCTGCGCTCCGCACCCGAGCGGGCCGCGGCGCCGGTCGAGACGCGGTCCGCGAGACCGCGCACCGCACCCTCGCCTCGATCCGCCGCACCCTCGACGCGCGCTCGCCCCGGTCGACGCGCCGCCGTCCGACGGGCTCGACGAGCTCGTGCGCCGCGCCGACGAGAACGGCATCCCCTGCTCGCTCGTGGTCACCGGGGCGCCGTGGACCGGGCAGCCGGCGATCGAACTGGCGGTCGGCCGCATCCTCGGCGAGTGCTTGACCAACGTCGGCAGCCACGCCCCGGGCTCCCCGTCGACATCGCCGTGGGCCGGTCCGCCGACCAGGTCCGCGTGCGGGCGTCCAGCCCGGGCGCCGGGCCGGCACCGGCCGCGCCCGGCCGCGGCCTCACCGGCATGCGCTACCGCGCCGAGCTGCCCGGCGGCGAGACACCGCCTCCGCCGACGACGGCCGGTTCACCGTCGAGGTGACGCAGTCCGCCGAGCCGGTCCGGGTGGTGCGATGAGTCGTGCAGTGACACACGTCCTGCTGGTCCACGACCAGGCCCTGGTGCGGCAGGGGCTGCGGCTGCTCCTCGAGCTCGGCGGCATCGATGTGGTGGGCGAGGCGGCCGACGGGGAGTCCGTTGTCGCCGCCGTCGCGCGGCTGCGGCCCGACGGGGTGCTGATGGACCTGCGCATGCCCGGCATGGGCGGTGTGGGGGCGACGGGCCGGGTCGCCGGATCGGCGCGCGTGCTGGCGCGGACGACGTTCGACTCCGATGAGGACATCGCCGACGTGCTGCGCGCCGGTGCCGTCGGCTTCCTCGTGAAGGACGTCACCTCGGACGGTGTCGTGGACGCCGTGCGCCGGGCCGCCGCCGGGGAACCGGTGGTCTCCCCCACCGTGCTGGCCCGCAGCATGGGGCACTTCGCCGCGCGGCCGCCGACCCCACCCGTGCTCCCGCCGGGGCTGGCGGACCTCAGCGATCGCGAACCCGATGTGCTGGCCCGGATCGGCGCCGGCCGCTCCACCACCGAGATCGCCGCCGAGCTCTCCATCAGCATGGCGACGGTGAAGACCACGTGCGGCGCATCTTCGCCGAGCTCGACCTGCGCGACCGGGCTCAGGCCGTCGTCGTCGCGCGGAAGGCGGGCCTGGTCGCCGATCCCCGGACCCCGTGAGCGGACCTCTGCGAGCGTTTCAGGCCAGCTTGTGCTCCTTGAGGTAGCGGTGGCGCATGAGGCCGTTCACCTTGCCGCTCTCCGGGACCTTGTAGCCCTTGTCCTTGTGCCAGGCCAGGATCGCGGCGTCGCTGGTGTCGAGCTCGTCGGACTTCTCCGCTTCCTTCTTCGGCGCCTGCGGCTTGTCCTTGTTCTCCCGCCAGATGTCGATCAGGTTCTGCGGAATGCGCCCGCGGTCGGCGACCTCGTAACCGTTCGCCTTCAGCCAGGCACGGGCACCGCTCGTGTCCTCCGCACGACGGCGGGTGGGCGCCACCACCGGAGCCTTCGCCGCCCGGCCACCGCGGCGCGACCGTCCACTGCGCGCCGCCGCGGCGAACTCGCCCAGGATTCCGCGCAGGCGCTCGGCATTCTCCGGCCCGAGGTCGATCTCGTAGTCCTTGCCGTCCAGACCGAATCGCACGGTCTGAATCTCGTTCTCGGAGACTTCCTCGCCCGACAGGTCATCGACCCACCGGACCACGACCTTCTCAGCCATCTCTTCCCGTTCCGCTTGCCGGTACCGAACATGGACGCCGGGAATCCACGCGGATCGGTGGCTCGATCCGATGAACCCCCCGGCTCCCATTTTGCATCGCCCGTCCAGCGTTGTCGCATCGGGCCACCCGCGTTCGACCGGGATCACTCGGCGTGGATCTCGTGTGCCACTCCGTGGCGTGATCGCCCTCACCGCCGCGGAGTACTGCCGAGTTCGGCGGTACCGGCAGCGGCGCATTTCTGCCGGTGCTCCGCGGCGGCCTCACGACCACCTGCTCACGACCACCTGGGACGAGACGCTGTCATCACACCGGCCGCCCCGAAGGCGGCCAGCACGTGCCGGGATCCTCGAGGTCCACAGCGACGAGGACGAAGCGCTGCATTTCGCCGCGGCCGGCTGCTGCACGGTGCGAACGGCTCCGGTGAGTCGACCGCCTTATGGAAGCCGACACCCCACATCGACCTCGCATCAACGCCGTGGACTGAAGACCGGCCTGCTGACGTCCTCGGATGCTCGCCGACAACGACGAGACCGAACCGCACGGGTTATCTCCGGGCAGAGTTCCGGTGCATCGACGAGAACGCGCCCCGTGGTCTCGTCGTGCACACCGCGGGATGCCGCAGCCGCGCCCACCGCAGCACCGATCGGACCACGCAATGCTGGTTCTCGACGCCTCGGCGGCCGCGGGTCGACTTCCCGCTCACCGCGAACCGGTCCCGCTCGCGGTCGACGCACCGCGCGCCGAGCTCGGTTCCGAGGGGTGAGCAGGCTGGTAGACGCAACGAACGGCACTTTCGTCCACTCGGAGTGGACGAAAGTGCCGTTCGTTGCGTAAGGAGAACAGCAGATGTGGACCGATGAGTCGGAGCCGGGTCTACCCCGGCCCGGCGCAGCTGCGGCTGATCAGAGCTGGATGGCCTTCAGCTCCAGGAACTCCTCCAGCCCGGCGGTGCCCAGCTCGCGCCCGATGCCCGAGCGCTTGTACCCGCCGAACGGGGCGAGCGGGTTGAACCGGCCGCCGTTGACGTCGATCGAACCGGTGCGCACCCGGCGCGCGAACGCCAGCGCCCGGTCCTGATCGGCCGACCACACCGCGCCGGACAGGCCGTACTGCGAGTTGTTGGCGATCTCCAGGGCCTCCTCCTCGTCGGTGTAGCGGATCACCGACAGGACCGGGCCGAAGATCTCCTCCTGGGCGACCGTGGAGTTCGGGTCGACGTCGGCCAGCACGGTCGGGGCGACGTAGTAGCCGCGCTCGATCCCCTCCGGCGGCTCCGCGCCGCCGGTGACCAGGCGCGCGCCCTCCTCGAGGCCCGTGCGGATGTAGCCGCGCACCCGCTCGCGCTGCGCCCCCGAGACCAGCGGGCCGAGCTTGGTGCCCGGGTCGAGCGGGTCGCCCGGGGTGAATCCGGCCGCGATCGACCCGGCGAGCTCGACGGCCTCGTCGTACCGGTCGGCGTGCACGAGCATCCGGGTCCAGGCCATGCAGGTCTGTCCGCCGTTGAGGAACGCGTTCGACACGCCCACCTTGACGGCGGTGGCGACGTCCGCGTCCGGGAGCAGGACGTTGGCGGACTTGCCGCCCAGCTCCAGGGTCACGCGGGTGACGTTCTGCGCGGCCAGCTCGGCGACCCGCTTGCCGGCGCGCAGCGACCCGGTGAACGAGATCGCGTCGATGTCCGGGTGCGCGGCGAGCGCCTCGCCCACGACGGGGCCGTAGCCGGTCACGAGGTTCACCACGCCGTCCGGCAGCCCGGCCTCGTCGAGCACCTCGAACAGCAGGTACGCGGTGTACGGCGCGATCTCGCTCGGCTTGAGCACGAACGTGCAGCCCGCGGCGAGCGCGGGCGCGAGCTTGCAGGTGATCTGGTGCAGCGGGTAGTTCCACGGGGTGATCGCCCCGACCACGCCGACCGGCTCGCGGGCGACGATCGAGTTGCCGACGCGGGTGTCGAACTCGAAGGACTCCAGTACGTCGGCGTAGGAGCCGACGACCGTCTGCGGCAGCGCGGCCTGGATCTTCTGGGAGATCCGCAGCGGGCAGCCCATCTCCGTGGAGATCGTCTCGGCGATCTCGTCCTGGCGCTTGGCGAGGCCGTCGCGGATCCGGCGCAGGATCGCGGCACGCTCGGCGACCGGGGTCTGCGACCAGGCGGGGAACGCCGCCCGCGCGGCCCGGACCGCCTCGTCGACGTCCGCGGCCGTGCCCGCGGGGACCGTGCCGAGCACCTGCTCGGTGGTGGGGTTCTCGACCTCGATCCGCTCATCGGACGCCGGAGCAACCCATGCGCCGTTTCTGTAGAGACTCGACCGCTCGTACATAGAACTCCCCAGAATCGTCCGTCAAGCCTCCTCAAACTCTATAGAGTTGGTCGACCTGCCGCACCCACCTGACGGATAGGAGAGGACGTGAGCGATCCGGCGATCGACCCGACTCGACGGCTGACCCCCCAGATCGCGTTCCGCATCCGTCAGATGATCATGAGCGGCGAGGTGCGCGGGAACGCACCGCTGCGCACCGAGCACCTCGCCGCCCGCTTCGGGGTCAGCGCCACACCGGTGCGCGAGGCGCTGATGGCGCTGTCGAGCGAAGGGCTCGTCGAGGCACGGCCGGGGCGCGGCTTCCGCGTCGTGCAGATGAGCCGGCAGGACCTCCTCGACATCTACGACGCGCACGCCTACCTCGCCGGCGAGCTGGCCGCCCGCGCCGCGCAGCAGCTCACCGATGCGGAGATCGACGAGCTCCACTCGCTGCAGGAGCAGTTCGCCGCGGCGACCCGGTGCGGCGACCCGGCCGCCGAAGGCATCGAGTGGGAGCTGCACGCCCTGATCAACCGGGCCGCCCGGACGAACCGGTTGCAGTGGCTGGTGCGCCTGACGATCCGGCACGCGCCCTTCTGGGCGTGGTCGTCGGTCGCCGGCTGGGCACAGGCCGCGCCGGAGGACCACCTGCCGCTGCTGCGCGCCCTGCGCCACCGCAACCCGCGCGCCGCCCGGGACGCCATGACCGCGCACATCCGCAACGCCGGCGAGCTGCTCGCCGACCACCTCACCGAGCGCGGGATCCTCGTCGACGAGCCGATCGATCGGTGAACTCGGCCGATCAGTGAGCTCGGCCGATCGGTGGACTACGGGATCATCTGCCCGATCGCGGCGGCGGCCCGCCGCAGCGTGGAGGCGAGCCGGGAGTCGATCTCGATCTGGTCCTCCAGGTCGACCCCGGACACGCTGACCGACGCGATCGGCGTCTGCCGCCGCGAGACGATCGCCGCGGCGATGGCCTGCACCCCGGGCACCGCCTCGCCCCGCGAGACACCGACACCCCCCGCGGCCCGCACCGCCTCCAGCACGGGCTCCAGGTCCGCCGCCCGCTCGGGCCCGAGCAGCTCCACCACCCGCTCTGGCGGGTAGTAGGCGAGCATGCTGCGGCCGGTCGCGGTGCTGTGGATCGGGAAGGTGTCGCCGACGCTGAGCACGAGGTCCAGCGGCGTGGTCGGGGTCCAGATCCGCTCTATCACGGCGGAGACGTCGCCGACCGCCACGGACAGCGTGGCCGTCCACGGCTTATCGGCGATCTCGCCCGACTGCAGCTCCACCATGTACGGCAGCGCGAGCCGCCGCACGAGCAGATCGTCGAGGTAGCGGTTGGCGAGCAGGATCGGGGAGGGGCCGAGCCGGAACAGCCCGCGCTCCTCCACCACCATCCCCTCCTGCAGGAGGGAGCGCAGCAGGCGGTGGACGACGGTCCGGTCCAGCCCGGCCGCGCGCGCGAGCTCCAGCACCGACATCGGCGCCTGCGCGTCCCGCAGCAGGTTCAGCAGGCCGAACGCGCGCGAGACCGACTGCACGACCGAGCGCCGGGACAGACCGGCCGAACGCTCCCCGTCGGGCTGGACGCTCACACTCACCCCCCATTCGCTGCGATCGAGCATACGCCAGTGCGATATGCGCTCAACTTGTGCGCATTCACACGTGTGGTGGCGTCCAGCCGAGGGAGCCCAGCGCCTCGTCGACGAACCGCATGTCGAGCACCTCGTCGAACGGGAAGCCGGCCGGGTTCGCGTCGGCGACCAGGCCGAGATCGAACCACGCGGTCAAGGAGTCCGCGGTGACGTACGGGGAGCCCCACGCCCGCTGGATGAGGTCCCAGGCGTACGCGAAGACCGGCTCCTCGATCTGGCCGAACCTGGTGCGGCGCAGCAGCTCACCGGCGCCCGCCGGGTCCTCGACCAGCTCGCGCATCGCCCGCACGTCGGCGCGCACCAGCGCGCGGTAGAGATCGGGGTGGGCCTCGACGTCCTCGGCCCGCGCCTGCATCGTCATGCCCTGCATGCGCTGCCCGCCCTCGATCTCACCGGCCTGGTTCAGCAGCAGCGGCACCGCACCGAACTCGACCACCGCCTTCTCCCCCACCGGCGGCACCCCGACGAACCCGTCGATCTGCCCGTTGGCCAGGCCGGCGAGCATGTTCGCCCCGTTCTGCAGCGGCACGATCTGCGCTTGGGTCGCCGGGTCGAGCCCGGCCTGGCGCAGCGCGAGCCGGGTGAACCCGTCGGTCTGGCTGCCCGGCGCGGTGATGCCGAACCGGCCGCCCGGCACGCGGCCGATCGCGATCCGCCGCTCCTCAACGGGGCTGTCCCCGGTGATGCCGATCTTGGCGGCGTACTCCCGGCTCACCACGAACAGCGACGGCATGCTGTTCGTGTGGGCCATGAGGACCTTGAGCTCCTGCCCCTTGCCGACGGCGGCCAGCAGCTCGCCAGGGGCCGACAGGTTCGCCTGCCCGGCGCCGGTGAGCAGCGCGGCCAGCGCCGGTGGGCCGCCGCCGAGCGGCACCCGCTCGATCTCCAGGCCCTCCTCCCGGTAGAGGCCGCGGTCCTCGGCCAGGTACGTGACCGCCCAGAGCACGAGCGGATCCATCGACGCGTGGGTGAGCTTGACCTTCCCGGACGCCGCCGCGGCCGGGTCGGGGTCGGGCGAGGCGCACGCCGCCAGCGCGGAGGCGCCGAACGCGGCGGCACCCGCGGCGGCCGAGAGCTGCAGGAATCGTCTCCGGCTCGGGGCCGGCGGGAGAACGGACGACATCGTCGGTCATTCCCTTCGGGATGGGGGGTTCAGTCGACGGCGGGGCGCCAGCGCAGGGCGCGCCGCTCCAGCACGCTCACCACGAACGTGAGCAGCAGACCGAGCACAGTGGTGACCAGGAGCGCAGCGAACGAGCCCCCGGTGTCGTACTGGTTGGCGCTGACCGAGATCAGGTAGCCGAGGCCGGCGTTGGAGGTGAACATCTCCGCGATGACGGCGCCGATCAGTGCGAACGGCACCGACATCCGCAGCCCGGCGAACACCCAGACCAGCGCGGACGGCACGAAGATCCGCCGGACGGCGTCGAGCCGGGTCGCGCCCATCACGCGGATGACGTCGATGAGGTCGCGGTCGACGTCGCGCGCACCGGCGAACGTGTTCAGCATGACGGGGAAGAACACCAGGGTCGCCGCGAAGACGACCTTGGTCTCGAACCCGATGCCGAACCAGAGGATGAACAGCGGGATCAGGGCGACCCGCGGGATGGAGTTCAGCGCGGTGAAGTAGGGATCGAGGATGCGGGCGACCAGCGGGCTGATCCCGAAGACCAGCCCGACGAGCATGCCGGCGACCGCGCCGACGACGAAGCCGACGGCCGTCTCGACCACGGTCGCCTGCACGGCGGGCATGAGCTGGCCGTTCTCCACGAACCGCACCAGCGCCGCCCACACCGCGGACGGGCTGGAGATCCAGAACTCGGAGATGATCCGGCCGCTCGCGAACTCCCAGGCGAGCAGGCCGACCACGGCGATCGCGACCCGCACGACGGCGACCAGGATGTTCTCCCGGCGCCGAGCGCGGATGCTCGGGTCGACGAGGAACACCTCGTCGTCAGCGCCGTCCTTGGCGGGAGCGGGGGTCTCGGGCCGGGCGGCGATCTCGGTCATCGCTCAGATCTCCTGTCCCTGGTGGAGGTCGGCGCGCAGCGCGGACCAGAGGCGGTCGAAGTAGTCGCCGAACCCGGGTGCGAAGCGGATGCCGAACACGTCCCGGGGTCGCGGCAGGTCGATGTGCTCGACGGCGCGGATGCGGCCGGGCCGAGCCGACATGACGATCACGCGGTCGGCGAGGGAGATCGCCTCCGTCAGGTCGTGGGTGACGAAGACGAGGGTCTTGCCGGTGCCTTCCCAGGTGCGCAGCAGCTCGGCCTGCAGCACCAGCTTCAGCTGGGCGTCGAGGGCACCGAACGGCTCGTCCATGAGCAGGACGTCGGGCTCGTAGACCAGCGACCGGGCGAGCTGGGCGCGCTTGCGCATGCCGCCGGACAGCTCGCTCGGGTAGTGCTCCTCGAACCCCTCCAGCCCGACCATCCGCACGTAGTGCGCGACCCGTTCGGCGCGTTCGGCCTTGGACATCCGCCGCCCGCCCAGCCCGAGCGGCAGCGCGACGTTCTCCGCGACGGTGCGCCACGGCAGCAGGTTGTCCTTCTGGGTCACGTAGCTGACGTGGGTGTTGACGCCGTCGACCGGGCGGCCGCGGTAGCACACCTCCCCGGTGCCGGGCTGCATCAGGCCGGCGGTGAGGTTGAGCAGCGTCGACTTGCCGCAGCCGCTCGGTCCTACGATCGCGAGCAGCTCGCCGTCGCCGACCTCGGCTGTCACGTGGGAGAGGGCGTGGACCTGCGTCTTCCCCTTGAAGAAGACCTTGGACACGTCGCGGTACTCGAGGATCGGACTCATCGGGACCTTCCACGTCGTCGGGGATGTGCGCTATGCGCCATGGAAGTGCGTTAAGCGCGCGCCAGTATCGTGGGGGCTTCAGAGCCGTGTCAACGGGCGGTCGGCGGCTGCGCCGGCGATCGCGTCGACCAGCTCGTGCAGGGCGACGGCCTGGGGGAACCGCGGCAGGAGGCCGTCGCTGCCCCCGGTGGCGACGGCGTCGGCCAGCGCGGCGTACAGCGACGCCACGTTCTCCCCCGGGTGCCCGGCGGGCAGCGGCGAGACGTAGGGCAGCCCGGGCCGCGGGGCGATCGTCTCGGACCGGCCGCCGAGCGGGGTCAGGGTGAGCGTGAGGTTGCCGAACTGGGGCTGGCCGGTCGCGCGCAGCGCGATGCTGCCCTGCGTGCCGTGCACGTCGAACGTGAAGCCCTCCGCCGCCGCGGTGTGCGACAGCTGCACGGACACCGGGATCCGCTCGGCCTCGCCGAAGTCGAGCAGCGCCACCACGTTGTCGGGGGCGTCGCGGGGCAGCACCTCGCCGGTGTCGACGACGAACTCCGGCACGGCCGACCACATCCGCGCGGTGTTCACCGTCGCCCGCCCGAGCACGTGCTCGACCATGTCGAGCACGTGCCCGCCGTGGATGGTCAGCACGTTCGCGCCGACCGACGCGTGCCGCAGGTGGGCCCGGTGCGCGGGTCGCGGCACGATCCCGAGGCTCATGTAGACGCCGACGCTGCCGGTGAGCGGCCGCCCGATGCGTCCGTCCGCGATCAGCTCGGCGGCCGTGCGCAGCGCGGGTGAGAACCGGCCCTGCAACCCGGTGACGTGCACGCGGTCGGGCCGGGCGGCGGAGAGCGCGGTGAGCGATCTGGCCTCGTCGGTGCTGCGGGCGAGCGGCCACTCGCAGTAGACGTGCTTACCGGCGGCGATCGCGGCCTCGACGACCGCGGCGTGCTGCGGCACCCGCAGGGTGACGGTGACCACGTCGACGGAGGCGTCGTCGAGCACCCGGCGCAGCTCGTGGGTGGCGGGCACGCCGTGGCGCTGCTGCGCCCGCTCGGCCGCCTCGGGCGACGAGCTGACGATCGTGTGCAGCCGCACCCCCTCGACGGCGTGCAGTGCGGGGATGTGGGCGGTGGCGCCCCAGTGGTCGGCGCCGGCACCCACGAGTGCGACGCCGAGTGCGGTTGTGGACACGGCGGTCCTCTCCTCACGTGCGGGGATCAGGTGTACGGATGCGGCGCGTGGCGCAGCGCCGCCTGCTGGTCGAGGTCGTGCGGGACCCACAGCTGCGCGTCCTCGGCCGCGAGCAGTGCGGCGGCGCGGTCGAAGCTGCGCTGCGTCTCGGCGGCGTCCCAGTTGAGGAGCGGGACGGCCCGGTCGTGCCAGTTGTCGAGGCTGTGCGCGAGGTCCCCGGTGATCAGGACGGATCCGGTGGCGGGCAGCCGCACGAGCAGGGCCTGGCTGCCGGGCGTGTGGCCGGGCACTCGGACGAGGACGACGCTGCCGTCGCCGAACAGGTCGTGGTCGCCGTCCAGCAGCGTCGTCTCCTGCTGGCGCAGCACCGCGTAGGCGTCCGGTTCGAAGCCGTGATCGTCCGCGGTGTCGCCGAACGCAGCGGCGTGGTCCTCGCGCTGCACCCACAACCGTGCCTTCCCGAACAGCGCGACGTTGCCGACGTGGTCGGGGTGGAAGTGCGAGAGCGCGAGGTGTCCGACGGTCTCGGGCGGGTGGCCGATCTCGGCGAGCTGGTCCTGCAGTCGGCGCTCGACGCGGAACACGGCGACGTCCGGGATCGTGCGGCCATCGGTGCCGACCAGGTCGTCACCGAGTCCGGTGTCCCACAGCAGGGTGCCGTCCGGGTGTTCGACCAGGTAGCAGGAGACGGCCAGCGACCGCCGGGTGCCGGGCGGGGCGTCGGGCTGGAAGAGCCGCCAGTCCAGGATCTCGATCCGTCCGCCGTCGAGCACGTAGAGCCGCATCATCGGGGTCCCTCCTCGGGTCGGTCGCGGACATGTCCGACGACGTGCTCGGCGGCGCGCAGGAGCGCGTCACGGTCGTCGGGGTGCGCGATGGCGGCCATCGCGCGCACCCGCTCGGGGATCGTGCGGCCGCGCAGCTGCGCCACGCCGTACTCGGTCACGACGACGTCGGCGTCGGCCCGGCCGGTCGTGACGATCCCGCTCTCGAGGAGCGGCACGATGCGCGGCCGCCCGGACCGGGTCCGCGCGGGCAGCGCGATGATCGACCGGCCGCCCTCCGACGCGAGCGCGCCGCGGACGAAGTCGACCTGCCCGCCCACGGTGCCGACGTAGGCGCGGCCGGCGACCTCGGCGCCGACCTGCCCGGTGAGGTCCACCTCGATCGCTGAGTTCACCGCGGTGAACGCGGGCAGCTCCCGGAGCACCGCGTGTTCGTGGGTGTGGCTCACCGGCTCCACCCGGATCCGCGGCTCGTCGTGGGCGAAGGCGAACAGCCGCCGGGTGCCGATGAGCGCCCCGGTCACCACCTCGGTGACCGCCCCGCTCTCGACGAGGTCGACGACGTCGTCCCCGATCACACCGGAGTGGACCGTGAGCCCGCGCCTGCTCGTCAGGTGCCGCGCGACGGCGGCAGGTACCCCGCCGATGCCCAGCTGCACGGTGGCGTGCGGGCCGATCAGCTCGACCACGCGGGCGGCGATGGCTTCGTCCCCCGGGCCGGGCGAGCGTGCGGCGACCTCGATGAGCGGGCGGGAGGTGCGGACGACCAGGTCGGCGCGCACCGGCGGGTACCGGGAGTGGGTCCACGGCGCCTGCTCGTTCAGCTCAGCGACCACGACCCGGGCCCGGGCCGCCGCGGCGCCGACGAGGCTGCTCGCGGCGCCGTGGCTGAGCGCGCCGGTCTCGTCCCGGGCGAGCTGCGCGATCACGACGTCCACGGGCAGGGCCCCGGACCGCACGAGCCGCGACAGCTCCGACAGGTGCACCGGCAGCACTTCGGCCGCTCCGGCGGCGCACAGCCTCCGGCTGCTGCCGACCGCACCGCCGGTGATGAACCGGACGGTGTCGGCGTGCTCGGGCCGGGCGAGCGCGGTGTACCCGGCGCCGGCGAACAGCACCGTGAACGGGCCGATCACCTGCCGCTGCGCCAGCAACCGCTCGACCAGCGGCACCGGCTCGGCCACGCCCGGGCTCCACAGCACGGTGTCGCCCGGCCGCACGATCCGGGTGAAGTCGAGGTCCTCCAGCGCGATCGTGCGGGAGCCGGCGAGCCCGGCGGCGGTCACGGCTCGACCCGCCCGTGCGGCGGCGCGGCTCCGGCCGCGGCCGACCGGACGTTCTCGAACACCTTCCGCACCTCCTCCAGCACCTCCAGCCGGGATCCGCCGGCGATGTGCGGGGTCAGGACCACGTTGTCGAGCCGGCAGAACCGGTCGCCGGCCGACCGCGGCTCGTGGGCGTGCACGTCCAGGCCTGCGCCCCCGAGCCGGCCGGACACCAGCGCGTCGTAGAGGGCGTCCTCGTCGACGAGCGATCCGCGGCCGGTGTTGATCAGCAGCGCGCCGGGGCGCATGGCGGCGATCTCGGCGCGGCCCAGCACCGGCGCGCCGACGGTGCCGCGGACGTGCAGGGTGACGACGTCGGACTCGGCGAGCAGGTCGGGCAGAGATCGGTGCTCGACCCCGAGGGCCACCTCGGCGTCCGGGTCGAGCCGCGGCCCGCTGTAGCGGATGCGCATCTCGAAGGCCCTGGCGCGGACGGCGACGAGGTGCCCGACCTCGCCGAGCCCGACGATGCCCAGCGTCCGGCCGTGCAGACCGCCGAGCCCGGTGATACCGGCCCAGTTGTAGGCGACGCCACCCGCCCCGGCAGTGATCGCCGTCCCGCACCGCACCGCCCGGTCGGCGGCGATCAGCCGCTTGGTGAGCGCGAGCATGAGCAGGACGGCGTGCTCGGCGGTGCGGGCGAGGCTGGGCCGCGGCAGGCACGACACCGCGACGCCCGCCTCCTTCGCGGCCGCGAGGTCGATGCCGTCGGGGCGGCCGCCGAGCCGCTGCACCAGCCGCAGTCCCGGGCGCGCCGCGAGCTCGGCGCGGTCCACCCGGCCGCGGCGCAGCAGCAGCGCCGTGGCGGGCTCACCCGGCCCGGCGAGCGTGATCCCCTCCCGCAGCTCCTCGAGCGCGGCCGGATCCGCCACGTCAGGGGCGAAGAACTCGCCGACCCGGGACCAGTCCGCCGCGGTCCGCGCCGCCAGGACGTCCGCCACCATCCGCAGGACGTGGTCCTCGTCGAGGACGGCGACGGACGCGCTCATGCCATCGCCCCGCGGAAGTCCGGCTTGCGCTTGGCCCGCAGCGCCGCACCGCCCTCCTTGGCCTCGTCGGTGCCGAAGTAGAGCGCGAGCGCCTGGAAGCCGATCAGGCCGGCACCGCGGATCTGCTCGGAGTCGGCGTTGAACGAGCGCTTGGCGATCGCGAGGGCGGTCGGGCTCAGCTCGTTGATCTCGCGGCACCACCGGTCGACCTCGTCGTCGAGCTGGTGGTCCGGCACGACGTGGTTGACCAGACCCATCGCCAGGGCCTCCGCCGCCGGGTAGCGGCGGCAGAGGAACCACATCTCGCGGGCCTTCTTCTCCCCCACGACCCGCGCGAGCAGGGCGGTGCCGAACCCGGGATCGACCGAGCCCATCTTCGGCCCGGCTTGGCCGAAGATCGCCGTTTCGCTCGCGATGGCGAGATCGCAGAGGGTCACGATGACGTTGCCGCTGCCGATCGCGTAGCCGCGCACCTTCGCGATCACCGGCTTGGGGACGTCGCGGATCGCGGTCTGCATCTCCTCGACGGGGATGCCGACGGTGCCGCGACCGCGGCCGACCCGGTCGGACTTCTCCTCGTCCTTGTCGCCGCCGACGGCGAAGGCCCGGTCGCCGGCACCGGTCAGGACGATCGCGCCGATGTCGCGGTTCCAGCCCGCGGTCAGGATGGCGTCGGTGACCTCGGCGTAGGTGTGTCCGCGGAAGGCGTTGAGCTTCTCCGGCCGGTTGAACGTGATCGTCGCGACGTGGTCCTTCTCCTCGTAGAGGATGTCTTCGTAGGTGGCCGTGGTCACGGGTGCTCCTTCGGAGTCGGTCGGGGCTGTTCGGGACTGGTCAGTGCGCCTTGGCGGTGGACCGGAGCAGGGACTTCTGGACCTTCCCGTAGGCGTTGCGGGGCAGCTGCGGCACCAGCTCGTAGTGCCGGGGGCGCTTGAAGCGGGCCAGGTGGCGCAGGCAGTGCCGGTCGAGCTCGCGGCGCAGCGCGGCCGGGTCGGCCGCCGGATCGGTGGGCACGACGTAGGCCACGACGATCTCGCCCCACTCGGGGTCCGGTCGACCCACGACGGCGGCCTCGGCGACGTGGTCGTGCGCCACGAGGACGTCCTCCACCTCGCGCGGGTAGACGTTCGACCCACCGGTCACGACGACCTCCTTGGAGCGACCGTCCAGCGTGAGGTAGCCGTCCGGGGAGAGTCGGCCCAGGTCACCGGTGCGCAGCCAGCCGTCGCGCAGCGCGGCGGCGGTGGCCACCGGGTCGTTCCAGTAGCCCGCCATGACGGTCGCGCCGCGCACCTCGACCTCCCCCGTCTCCCCGGCGGGCAGCGGCCGGCCGTCGGGATCGCAGACCCGCACCTGCACGGCGGCCTGGGCGTACCCGACGCTCGCGAGCCGCTCCGGCGGGCCGGAGTGATCGGCGCGCGGCAGCACGGTGATCGTCATCGGGGACTCGCCCTGCCCGTAGATCTGCACGAACTTGTCGCCGAGCACGGCCAGCGCCTCCTGGATGTCGGCCAGGTACATCGGCCCGCCGCCGTAGACCACGGTCTTCAGCCCGGTACCGTCGCTGCCGCGCTCGCGGGCCGCCCGGACCAGGCGGCGCACCATCGTGGGCGCCGCGAACAGCGAAAGATCACCGATCGCCCGCGCGAGGTCGAGGACCTCGGCGGCGTCGAACCCGCCGCTGGGCGGGAACACGTGCCGGGAGCCGGCGCGGACGTGCGCGAGGCCGTAGAGCCCGGCGCCGTGCGAGAGCGGCGCCGCGTACAGGTAGGCCTCGCCGGGGCCCACCTGGTCGACGTCGGTGAGCTGGCAGAGCGCCATCGCGACGAGGTTGGCGTGGGTGAGCGTGGCGCCCTTGGGCCGGCCGGTGGTGCCGGAGGTGTAGAAGAGCCACGCGACGTCGCCCGGGGCGCGGGTGACGGGTGCGGCGGGCCCCGGCGGGGCCTGCCAGCCGTCGGCGTCCTCGTCGGTGACGAGGACCGCCGCACCCGCGTCGGCCACGACCACGTCCCGCTCGGCGGGCACCAGCTTCCGGTTCACCGGCACCGCGACGGCGCCCGCCCACCACGTGCCGAACAGGCACTCCAGGTAGCGGGGGGCGTTCTCCAGGTACAGCGCGACCCGGTCGCCGGGCTGAACGCCGCGCTGAGCGAGGTGTCCCGCGAACCGCGCCGCGGCGGCGGCGAAGCCCGCGTAGTCGGCGACGACCCGGGTCCCGACCTGCAGCGCCGGTGCGTTCGGGCGGCGGGCCGCCTGCCCGGCCAGCCACTCGGCGACGTTCATCGCAGCAGGATCTGGACGGTCTTCTGCTCCTGGTACTCCTCCAGACCGGCCAGACCGAACTCGCGCCCCGTGCCGCTGTCCTTGACCCCGCCGTGCGGCATGTCGTCGATGCCGGCGGTGTTGTAGCTGTTCACGAACATCTTCCCGGTGCGGACGCCCTTGACGACCTTGATCGCGGTGTCGAGGGACCGGGTCCACACACCGCCGGCGAGTCCGTAGGCGGAGTCGTTGGCGATCGCCACGGCCTCCTCCGCGGAGGTGACCGGGATGACCGAGAGGACCGGCCCGAACACCTCCTCCTGCGCCAGTCGCGAGGAGTTGTCGACCTCGTCGAAGACGGTCGGCTCCACGAACAGCCCGCTGCCCGGGTTGCCGCCGACGACGAGCTTCGCCTCGGCCCGGCCCAGGTCGATGTAGCCGAGGACGCGGGCGTGCTGCTCGGGCGAGACGAGCGGGCCCATCGTCGTAGCCGGGTCGCGCGGGTCGCCGAGCACCTGCTCACCGGCGTAGCGGGCGAGCAGATCGAGGAACTCGTCGTGGATGTCGCGGTGCAGCAGCAACCGGCTGCCCGCCGAGCACTGCTGGCCGCTGTTGAACGTGAACGCGCCGACGGCGGTCTTCGCCGCGGCCTCGAGGTCGGCATCGGACAGCACGATGTTGGCGGACTTGCCGCCCAGCTCCAGCGAGATCCGCTTGGTGTTCACCGCCGCCGCGCGCATGACCGCCCGGCCGGCCGCGGTCGAGCCGGTGAACGCGATCTTGTCGACGGCCGTGGACGAGGCGAGGTGCTGGCCGACGAGCGCGCCGCGGTCGCGCTGAGTGGTCACGACGTTGAACACGCCGTCGGGCAGCCCGGCCTCGGTGAGCAGCCGGGCCAGCACGAGCGCCGGGCCGGGGCACAGGTGCGAGGGCTTGAGCACGACCGTGCAGCCCGCCGCGAGCGCGGGCGCCAGCTTGCAGACGATGCCGAGCAGCGGGAAGTTCCACGCGGTGATCAGGCCGGCGACGCCGACCGGCTCGCGCAGGATCAGCCCGAGCGCCGACGGGTTGCGGTCGCTGATCGCCGATCCCTCCACGGACAGCGCGAGCCCGGCGTAGTAGTCGAACGTGCGGGCCGAGGACGCCACCTCGCCGTTGGCGAGGGTCACCGGCTTCCCGGACTCCAGCACCATCCGCTCCGCCAGCTCACCGGTGCGCTCGGCGAGCAGCTGCGACGCCTTGATCAGCACGTCGTGGCGAGCCTTCGCGGGCAGCCGGGGCCACGGGCCCTCGTCGAAGGCACGCCGAGCGGCGGTGATCGCGCGTTCGGCGTCGGCCGCGTCCCCGTCGGCGAAGGTCGCGGCCACGGAGCCGTCGTAGGGGTTGGTGCGGGTGAAGCGGGCCGCGGTGCCCGACGGCACCGGAGCGCCGTCCACCCAGAGGTCGAAGTCGGTCACGGTGGTCTCCTGGAGATCAGTGGTGAGTGAGCCCGCCGTCGCAGGCGATCGTCTGGCCGGTGATGAACCCGGCCGCGGGCGTGCAGAGGAACAGGACGAGGCCGACGAGGTCCATCGGGACCTCCTCGCGCGGGATGCACTGGTTCGCGATCAGCGCCGCCTTGCCCTCGGGCGTGACGGTGTTGCGCGGGACCTCGGTGAACGTGCCGCCGGGCTGCACCGCGTTCACGGTGATGCCGTCGGCGCCCAGCTCGCGGGCGAGCGAGTTCGTCATGCCGACGAGCGCGGACTTCGAGGTGACGTAGTGCAGGTAGTTGCGGATGCCGAGCGGCACCGACCCGGACATGATGTTGACGATCCGGCCCCAGCCGGCCGCCTTCATGTGCGGGACGACGGCGCGGGCGCACAGGAACGCGCCGGTCACGTTGACCCGCAGCACGGCGTCCCACTCGTCGAGCGGGATCTGGTCGAACGGGCGCATCTGCAGGCTGGAGAAGATCGCCGCGTTGTTGATCAGCGCGTCGACCCGGCCGAGCTCGGCGACGACGCGCTCGACCATGGCCTCGGTGGACGCCGGGTCGGCGACGTCGGTCTCGACCACGAGCGAGCGACCACCGGCCTGCTCGATCTCGGCGGCGACGTTGCGGGCGGCGGCCCCGTTGATCTCGGCGAGGACCGGGATCGCGCCGGCGGCGGCGAACTCGCGCGCGTACTCACGGCCGATGCCCTGACCGGCACCGGTGATCACGACGACGCGGTCGCGGACCCCGAAGTCCCGCCCCCGCGAGAGCGCGGGAGCCCCGTCGGGGGAGGTGATGGTCGATGTCATGCATGCTCCTCGGTGGGGGATGAGACGGGCACCCGCGCGTCGGCGGGCACCCACTGGCAGAGGCGGAACGCGGTGCCGTCGGCGCCGGTCGCGTCCTCGAACACGGCCCGCAGCGGCATGTCGTGCACCGGCTGATCGGTGCCCAGCAGGTTCCCGATGAGGATCGGGCCCTCCGGCACCCGCACGGCCGCCACGACGTACGGCACGGGGATCTCGGGGAAGTACGGGCGGTGGAACACCGTCCAGGCGAGCAGCCGCCCGGCGCCGGACATCAGGTCCCAGGTGTGCTCGGGGGCGAGGCACTCCGGGCACGCCGGGCCCGGCGGGTAGCGCACGTGCCCGCAGGCGCTGCACCGCTGCAGGCGCAGCTCACCGGCCGCCGCGTACTGCCAGTACGGGTCGTCGTAGAGGCCCCGCCGGGGCGCCGGGCGCCTCACCGGGCCACCCCCTCGTAGACGATCGAGGTGACCTTGCCGGCGACGTCGGAGACGTACTGGCCGATCCGCGCGCCGGGGACCTGCCGGTCACCCGCCTCGGCGCGCAGCTGGCGCACCACTTCCGCCTGGTGCCCCCACCCCTGCATGTAGCTGCCGGACAGGTGCCCGCCCGCGGTGTTGACCGGCAGGCGTCCGCCGGGCCCGAGATCGCCGGAGGAGATCAGCTTGCCCGCCTCGCCGTCGCCGCAGAACCCGAAGCCCTCCAGCGCGAGCGGGACGTGCACGGAGAAGCTGTCGTAGATCTGCAGGACGTCGACGTCCTGCGGGCCGAGGCCGGCCATGGCGTAGACCTGCTCGGCAGCGGCGCGCTGGGCGGGCCGGTAGAACTCCTCCAGGCGCGGCCGCAGGCTCGTCGCGTCGCGGTTGTGGTCGCTGCGGCCGATGCCGCGCACCAGGACGAACGGACGGTCCAGCCGCCGGGCCCGCTCCGCCGTGGTGAGCACGAGCGCCACGCCGCCGTCGTTGATCAGGCAGTAGTCGGTGCGCCGCAGCGGCTCGCAGATGTACGGCTGCGCGAGGTGGTCCTCGATCGTGAGCGGCGCGCGCATCACCGCGTGCGGGTGCAGCCGGGCGAAGGCCCGCTGCGCGACGGCCACCCCGCCGAGCTCGCGCTCGGTCATCCCGGTCTCGGCCAGGTAGCGGTTGGCCAGCAGCGCGTAGAGCGCGCCCTGGGAGGTCAGCCCCCACGGGGAGAAGTAGGTGTAGGACAGGTGCCGCTCGCCGCCGGCCGCGCCCTCGCCGCCGTAGGCGACGCCGGCGGCGCGCTGGTCGGTGCCGTAGACGAGCGCGACGGTCTCGGCGAGCCCGGCGTGGATCGCGGCGGTGGCCTTGACGACGGCTTGCACGGCGTCGGCCTGGTCGGCCCAGCGCGTGTCGATCCCGAGCACCTCGCCGAGCCGCTCGCTGGCGAGGGTCGGGCCGCAGACCAGTCCGTCGACGTCGTCCTTGGTCAGCCCGCAGTCGGCGAGCGCACGGCGCAGCGCCGTGGCCGCGTGGGCGTAGCCGTCGCCGATGGGTTCGCCGCGGCGGCTGCGGGCGTGGTCGGCACCGTAGTCGGTCTCCCCCACGCCGACCACCGCGACGGTCCCGGCGACCGCGGAGAGCCGTTCCAGGTCCGGCATCACGCACCTCCCACCGGCACGGCGGCCACCTCGGCCAGCGTCGGGTCGGGGAACCCGAGCCGCGGCATCGCTTTGTCCACCCGGGCGGGCGTCGAGCGCAGCCGGATCGGCGGGGCGAGCAGCGGCCATCGGCTGCCGTCGATCGCGGCGCGCTCCACGATCAGCTCGCGGGCGCGGGTCTGCCCGTGGGCGAGCACCTCGGCGACCGTCGCGACCGGGACCTGCTCCCCGTCCTCGTCCAGCACCGGGCCGTCCGGGCCGTCGACGATCCGGGCGCGGCGGGGCCCGGTCGCGTTCCAGCGGGTGTGCGTGGCCCACGCCGAGGCGTCCTGCATGGCGATGTCGACGTGGGCACCGACGCCGGCCCCGCGGTCGCGACCTTCGAGCGCGGCGAGCGTCCCGAGCAGGCCGAACAGGCCGCCGAGCTGGTCGGCGATCGAGATCCCCGACTTGGTCGGCACCCCGTCGACCTCGGTCGCGCTCATCACGCCCGAGACCGCCTGCACGACCGTGTCGAGCGCGGGCCGGCCCGGGTAGGCGCTGTCGTGGCCGAAGCCGCTCATCGAGCAGTACACGAGGCCGGGGTGCTCGGCGCGCACGTCGGGACCGAAGCCCAGCCGGCCGAGCGAGCCGGGTTTGAGGTTCTCCAGCACGGCGTCGGCGGTGTGCAGCAGCCGCTGCAGCACGGCGCGGTCGGCGTCGGCGCGCAGATCGAGGACGAGGCCGCGCTTGTCGGAGTTCAGCAGCGCGAAGATGTAGGCCTCGCCGTCCTCCCGCAGCGGCGCGTTGTGCCGGTTGGAGTCGCCGCGCGGCGGCTCGATCTTGATGACGTCGGCGCCCAGCGCGCCCAGGATCTTCCCGGCGAGCGGCCCGACGGTGTTCATCCCGATCTCCAGCACGGTCAGTCCGGCGAGCGGCCGCCCCGGCACCGCCGGGTCACCGGTGACGAGCGGGCCGTCCGGGAGCCGGTCGCGGACCCAGCCGAGCACCCGCTCCCGGCCGCCGTCGCGGACGGGGACCTGCGGCGGGACGACCGGGCCGAGCCGCACCGGGCACGCCGGCAGCAGCACGTCGCCGGCCGATCCGGGATCGCGGACGCGGTGCACCAGCTCGCGGTGGCGCAGGTTCGGTTCGTCGGCGAGCCCGGCGAGCGGGACCACCGGCCCGGCCGGGATGACGATCTCGGAGAGGACGGCCAGGCACTCCGCGATCGTGAGCGTGCGGGTCCAGGCGGCCACCTCGACGTCGATCGCGTCGGCGTTCTCCATGCGCGCGGTGGTCGTGGCGAACCGGGGATCGGTGACGAGCTCCCGGCGGCCCATCACGGTGCACAGCCGGTCCCACTGGTCGTCGGTCGGCGCGCAGATCACCACCCAGCCGTCGGCCGCCGGGTAGGCGTTCCACGGGGCGAGCGTCGGGTGGCGGTTGCCGTTGCGGGTCGCGATCCGCCCGGTGAACGGCAGCGGCAGGAACGCGGCGAGCGCGTGCACGGCGACGTCGTAAGAGGCGACCTCGATGCGCTGGCCGATCCCCTCCCGGCGGCGCACGCGCAGGGCGGCGAGCAGCGCGCTCGCGGCGTAGACAGCGGTCTCCATCTCGACCAGCGGGACGCCCAGCAGCACCGGGGGGCCGTCGCGCCGCCCGGTCGTCTCGGCGATCCCGGCCAGCGCCTCCACCCGCGCCGGTGAGGCGGGCGTGCCCGCGAGCGGGCCGTCGTGGCCGAACGCGGTGAGGTCGCAGAGCAGCTGCCCGCGCGGGCGCGGTGCGGCCCAGACCTTGCGTGAGCGCGGATCGGTGTCGGTCGAGAGCAGCACCGCGTCGGCGCGGAGGAGCAGATCGTGCAGCAGCGCGCGATCGGCCGGGTCCGCCTCGTCGACGACGAGGCTGTGCTTGCCCGCCGCGGCGGCGGCGCGACCTGCGGGAACCCTCCCCGCCCGCTCGACGAGCACGACGTCCGCGCCGAGCCCGGCGAGCAGGCCACCGCAGGCCGCGACCGAGACCCGATCACCCAGCTCCACGACCAGCAGACCGGCCAGCGGCCGTTGGGCAGTCGGTCCACCCATGACAGCCTCCTGTGCGTATTGCGCACGTTTCGTGCGCGTTGCGGCGACGATACGGCCGAAACAGACGCGATTCCAGACTTGAGACAGTCGGAGAAATCGGGCATCATCCCGCGCATGTCGCGCAGATCGTGCGCAATGCGCACAGACTGGATCAGGTCCGGCGGAGCGCCCGGTCCCCCACCGCCAGAGCGAGCATCAGCACGCTCGCGACCGCCACAACAGCGGCGATGACCAGCAGGCCGCCGTCGGTCACGCCGTGCTGGAACGCGACGCCGACCAGCGCCGTGGACCAGATCGAGTCGAGGAAGTGCGCGGTGCGCATCAGCCCGGCCGCCGTGCCGAGCCGGCCCGGATCGGCCTGCACGTAGAGCGCCTGCTGGTTCGCCGCGCTCGTCGCGCCCATGACGATCCCGAACAGCGCGGTCGCCACGAGCACCGGCAGCACCGTCGCCGCGGCCAGGACGCTCACCACGAGCGCACCCGCCCCGCCCAGCGAGGCCAACGCGGCAGCGGCGAGCGGGAGCCACGGTGCCCGCATGCGCGCGACCGCGATCGACGCCACCACGCCGACGACCATCACAGGCACGGTGAGGAACGCGACCGCCGACGGCGCGAAGCCCTGCCGGTCCTGCAGCCAGAGCGGGAGGGCGTAGAGCACGACGTAGACGCCGACCAGCCCGATGCCGGTCCGCAGGTAGGTGCGGCTGAGCGCGCCGTTGCCGACGAGGGCGCGCAGGTCGAGGAACGGCGTCGGCACCCGCAGCTCGTGCCGCACGAACACGGCCGAAGCGACGGCGCCGATCGCGAGCAGCACCCCGGTGGCCGCGCCCGAACTGATCAGCAGCCCGCCGAGCAGCGCGATCAGGGCGGCGGCGAACAGCAGGATCCCGGCCAGGTCCAGCTGCCGGGCCAGCGACCCCCGGCGCGGCGGGCCCGGCGGGTCGCGCTCGATCAGGACCAGCGCCGTCACCACGGCGAGCAGCGCGAGCGGGACGTTCACCGCGAACGTGCCCCGCCAGCCCGCGAGCTCGACGAGGAACCCGCCGGCCGGCAGCCCGGCCGCGACCGTCGCCTGGCCGACGACGTTGAGCACAGCCAGCCGCCCGCGCGGCGGCCCGGTCTCCCCGGCCGCGTGGGCCGCCCGCTGGATCAGCAGCATCCCCGCCGGGTACGCGCCTGCGCCGCCCAGCCCGATGAGGATCCGCGCGACGACGAGGCCGGCGAGGTTCGTTGCCGTCCACCCGATAGCGGCGCCGAGCCCGAGCACCAGCGATCCGGTCACCATCACCCGGCGCGGCCCGAAGTCGTCGGCCAGCCGGCCCGCCACCGGTTGCACGGTGGCCGAGGCGAGGTACAGGACGGCGACGAGCACCGCCGTGTCGCCGGCAGCGACGCCGAGATCGGCGGAGATCGGCGCGAGCGCCGTGACCACCAGCGAGGTGTTGAGCGGGTTGAGCATCGCGGCCAGGACGATCGGCACCATCAGGCGCAGCGCCTCACGCACCGTGCAGCCACCCAACCTCGAACCAGTAGGACGTCCAAGTATCTCCTGCCGGATGAGCGCGGTCGTACGCGGATCGGCGCCGTATGCCGGACATTCGCGAACGCGGCGCGGATAGCCCCGGAAATCACCCGCTCCTACCGTTTTCGGCACCAATCGGACGAAGGAGGACGCTGTGCCGGACTACGACGTGGTGGTCGTCGGGAGCGGATTCGCCGGATCGGCGACGACCCTGAGCTTCCTCGAGGAGACGAAGAAGGCCGGCAAGCCCGGCCGGGTAGCGCTGATCGAGGCCGGCAAGAAGGGCGAGCGCGCGGGCGCGTCCCGCTGGACCATGGCCTACCTGCGGCTCAACCGGGACAACACGCTCTCGAAGGACTGGGTCGGCCGCATGGAGCGCGACTGCCGCGGCCTCGCCGACCTCGACTACTGCCGCACGTTCGAGGCCGAGGTACCGGCGACCGTGAAGTTCATGGAGGACCACGGCGTCGAGTTGATCCACCACGACGAACCGAACGTCGCGCTGGAATTCGACGAGCAGCACTTCGTCTACCCGAACGGCGGCGGAAAGGCGATCGTCGACGCCTACTTCAACCACATCGAGCAGTACGACACCTGCCGCGTGTTCTGGGAGCACGAGGCGATCCGGCTGAAGCTCGACGACGAGGGCCGGGTCGTCGGCGTCGTCGTGCGCAAGCCGGACGGGCTGCTCACGACGATCACCGGCAAGGCCGTCGTGCTGGCCTGCGGCGGATTCGAGGGCAACCCGGAGATGCTGACCCAGTACATCGGCAAGGACGCCGTCGACCTGCCGCTCATCGCACCCGGCATCAAGTACAACCGCGGCGCCGGCATCCGCATGGCCATGGAGATCGGCGCCGGCACCGCCGGGCAGTTCGACATGGTGCACTCCGAGCTGGTGGACACCCGCGCCACCAAGCCGGACGCGGTCATCTGGGGCCACAACTACGGCATCGTCGTCAACGAGGACTGCGAGCGGTTCTACGACGAGGGCGAGGACTACCTGTTCGCCTCGTTCGAGCTGATCGCGTACGAGGTGTGGCGCAACCAGAACCAGAAGGCGTACTTCATCACCGACCGCGTGGTGATGGACCGGTTCACGGGCAGCTGGGTCTACGAGACGACCGACCAACCGCCGGCGCAGGCCGACACCATCCGCGGCCTGGCGGAGGAGCTCGGGCTCGACCCGGCGAAGCTGGAGGCCACCGTCAACGCCTTCAACGCCGCCTGCGGCCCCGGCGAGTGGGACCCGGCGAAGCTGGACGGCAAGAAGACCACCGGCATCACCCCGCCGAAGTCGAACTGGGCGAACCCGATCGCCGAGCCGCCGTTCTACGGCTTCCCGATGACGACGAACCTGACGTTCACCTTCGGCGGTCTGGAGGTGGACCTGGACGGCCGGGTACTGAGCACCAACGACGTGCCGATCCCGGGCCTGTACGCCGCGGGTGAGATCACCGGGCTCTTCTACCACGAGTACCCGCCGGCCACCTCGGTGCTGCGGTCCAACACGTTCGGCCGCCTGATCGGGGCGAGCCTGGCGAAGCAGCTGACCGCTCCCGCGGCTGCCTGACCCGGCCCGGCCCGGCGTCCGACGCGGGGCGCCGGGCCCGCTCGTCCGGCCGGCCTCACAGACGGTCGGCGAGGCGGCGGGCGGCGAGCTGGACGGCCTCCCACACGGTGGCGAACGGAGGAGCGTAGGCCAGGTCCATCTGCGCGAGATCGTCCACCGTCAGCCGTCCCCAGAGCGCCGCGGCGGCGGTATCGATGCGCTTGCCCGCACCCTGCCCGCCGACGATCTGCATGCCCAGCAGCCGGCGGGTCCCGCGCTCCGCGAGGACCTTCGTGGCGATGGGGCGCGCCTGCGGCATGTACCCGCTCGCGGTGCGGCCCTCGGTGACCAGCCCGGCCGTGCGAAGCCCCGCGGTCTCCGCCTCCGCGCTGCTCAACCCGGTGTGGGCGACCTCGACGTGGGCGCCCCCGGCAGCGAAGCGCGTGACGGCGGTGCCCAGGACGCCGCCGAAGGTCGCCGACCCGCCGCTGATGTTCTCGCCGACGACGCGTCCCTGCTTGTTCGCGTGTGTGCCGAGCGGGAAGAAGACGTACTCGCCCGTGACGCGGTGCAGCGACTCGCAGCAGTCACCGGCCGCCCACACACCTGCCGCCAGCCGCCCGGCCGGATCCGGCAGATACCCGCCCGATTTCCCCAGCGGGAGTCCCGCCGCCGCGCCGAGCTCGCTCACCGGCTCGACCCCCGTCGCCAGGACGACGGCGTCCGCCGCGTACGTGCGGCCGTCGGCCGTCGCCACGACCGTCGCGCCGGCCGCACCGCGGCACTCCAGCGCCACGGCCGTCGTCTCCGACACGACCTCGACCCCGGCCTCGGCGAGCGCGGGCTCGATCCGGGTGCTCATGTCCTCGTCGAGCGTGTTCATCACCCGCGACCGGGTGATCAGAGTCGTCGACCAGCCCCGGCGAAGCAGCGCCTCGGCCATCTCCAGGCCGACGTAGCCGCCGCCGACGACGACCGCACGACCGGGGCGACCGCCCCCGAACCGGTCGATCCAGTAGGCCCCGTCGTCCAGGTTCTTCAGCGGGCGGACGCCGGGCCGGAGGGCGCCGCGGTCGTCTCGCGCCCACCGGGGAACGATCGGCGCCGCCCCCGTGGCGAGCACGACCTCGTCGAAGTCGACTCGGTGCCCTCCCGCGTCGTCGACGTACTCGACGAACCCGGCGTCCAGATCCAGACCGGTCGCGGTCGCCCCCATCCGCAGATCGACGCCCATCTCCCGGTGCTGCGCGGCGCTGCGAGCGAGCAACCGGGCCGGGCCGTCGACGTCGCCCGCCACCCAGTACGGCAGGCCGCAGGCCGAGTAGGACGTGTGCTGCGACCGTTCGAGGACCACCACCTCGATCCGCCTGCCCCGCCGGGCGGCGCCGCGCAGGGCCTGATGGGCCGCGCTCATCCCGGCCGCGTCGGCGCCGACCACGACCATGCGCAGCGAGGTCGTCATCGGCGGCGCCGCTCCGGGACGACCGGGGCCGGGCAGACCCGTTCGGCCCAGACGATGACGTCGTGCGCCAGGTGGGTGCCGCAGAGGGCGTCGATCTCGCGGACCCCGGTGGGGCTGGTGACGTTGACCTCGGTGAGCCGGTCACCGATGACGTCGAGCCCGACGAAGCGCAGACCCAGTGCCCGAAGGTGCGGGGCGAGGCGTTCGCAGAGCAACCGGTCCGCGACCGTGACCTGGTCGGCGCGGACCCCGGCGCCTGCGGCCATGTTGCACCGGAAGTCGCCGCCCCGGGCGATCCGGCGGACGACCCCGATCGGTTCACCGTCGAGCACGATGAGGCGACGGTCCCCGGCATCCGCCTCGGCCACCCACTGCTGCACGACTACCTGGACAGTTCCGCGTTCGGTGGCGCCGTCCACGATCGAGGACAGATTCGGGTCCTCCGGGGTGAGCACGAGGACCCCCCGGCCCGCCATCGCATCGGTCGGTTTCAAGACCGCCCGCCCCCAGCGGCGCACGGTGTCGCGGATCCGGTCCCGGTCAGCGGTGACCAGCGTCGGCGGCATGAGATCCGGTTCCCGCAGACCGAAGAGCTTCTCGTTGGCGTCCCGGAGGCCGGACGGCGAGTTCACGACCAGCGTGCGCGTGCGGTCGACGAGATCGAGCAGGTACGTCGCGCGCAGATAGGCCGGATCCACCGGTGGGTCGGTGCGCATGAACACCACCGCGGCCTCCGAGAGCGCCCGGTCGGTGCTCGGGCCAAGGGTGTACCACTCGGCGTCGGTCATCCAGCGACCGTCGTGCAGGACCGCGGGGCGCAGGGTGACGGCCGTGCAGCGGGCCGTCACCTCCCCGTCGGCGTAGCTCAGATCCTTCGCCGTCGTGATCAGCACCCGGTGGCCCCGCAGCTGCGCGGCCTCCATCAGCGCGACGCTCGTGTCGTGCCCGGGTGCCAGCGACTCGACGGGATCGACCACGAACACCATGTCGAGCGCAACCGCGGCGGTCATCGCGCACGTCCGAGCCACGACGGCGGGATGGTCAGCGCACCGGCCAGGTCCGCGGCCGGACCGGTCACGATCCGGCCGTGCGGCAGGTCGGGGACCCGGTGCCCGGCGAAGCCGTGGACCCAGGCGACGCCGTCCGCGCAGCTCGGCGGCAGCGCGGCTGCGATCTCCGCCGCGTCCGTCACGGTCAACACCCCGAGCACCGGGCCGATCGGTTCGGTGTCGCGGTGGAGCACCGCGGCGGCCGACCGGGGATCACCGAGGTCGAGCACCGTCGGCGGGACCCGCCAGCCCATACGGTGCTCGACGTCGTCCGGCACCCGCGCTCCCCCGAGCCGCACCCGCGCACCGGCGCCGACGAGGGCCTCGATCCGGGCGAGGCACCTCGCCCGGACGGCGTCGGAGGGCAGCGGCGCCGCACGCACCCCCGCCAGCCGCTCGACCAGTGCCCGGACCACCGACGCGGCGACGTCGGCGCTCACCACCACCAGCGGGAGCGCGAACACCCCGCCCGCGCTGTTCATCCCGACCAGCCGCGCCACGTGCCCCGCGAGCGTGGCGACGCCGGTGGGCTCCGGCCCGACCAGGCAGACGTTGCCCCCGGCCCGCACCAGCTGCAGCGGGACCCCCGTGCGGGCCCTGGCGGCCGCGGTCGTGGTGCGCACGTTGCCGCGCACGCCGAGACCGGCGAGGTCCCGCCGGCGGATCAGCTCGGCTCCGACGTCGGGGCCGGTGCCCTGCACGACGTTCACGACGCCCGCCGGAAGCCCCGCCTGCTCGGCCAGCAGCCCGAGGAAAGCCGCCGACAGCGGGGCGCGCAGCGACGGTTTCACGACGACGGTGTGTCCGCGCAGCAGCGCGGGCCACACGCTGGTGAGCGCCTCGGCGAACGGTGCGCCCCAGGAGAGGATGTGGCCGACGACGCCCGGCCGCTCCGCCGGGGCCGCGCCCCGGGCTAGGTCCTGACGGATCTCGCGCAGCGTCACGTCGACCACGAGGCGGGAGTCGGCGGGCGAGAGACCGGACTCGGCACTCTGCAGGCCGGCGATCTCGGTCCGCAGGCGATCCAGGTGATCGAGCAGGGCGCGCAGCAGATCGGCCCGCTCCGCGGGAGCCGACCACGGGCCGGCCGACGCCGCTCTCGCCGCCGAGATCGCCGCGGCGACGTCGAAGCGGGACGAGAGCGGAACGACCGCGATCACCTCGCTGTCGACCGGGCTGCGGATCTCGAAGTCGTAGGGGGCCGCCGGGAAGCGCCAGCTCCCGCCGATCAGGTTCCGGGTGAACCGTTCCTGCAGTACGTCGAGGAGCGAGCTCCCGATCGCGTCGTCCGTGCTGAGCGCGGTGCACATCGGACCACTTCCTTCCCCTCAGAGGAACTTGTCGACGAACACGCGGTCCGCAGCGGCACGGCCGCCACGGACCAGGCGACGCAAGGCAGCCGTGACCATGGCAGGCGGACCGGCCAGGTAGACGTCGTGCCCGGTCAGATCGGGCAGGTCCGACAGCAGATGATCCAGGGCGAGACCGGTGCGGTGAACCTCCTTCCCGGCGAGTTCGGGGCCCGTGGCGTCCTCGACCACCACCACGACCGAGGCACCGCGGTCTCGGAGAACGGCGAGACGGTCGGTGAGGACGACGTCCTCCCGGCGCCGTGCCCCGACGTACACCCGCAGCTCCCGACCGGCCGACTCCGCCTGCAGGCGATCGGCGATCGCCAGCACCGGGCCCAGCCCGGTGCCACCGGCCAGGCAGACCACCGGCCGGTCGGGCGGCGACTGCGCGTGCGCCTTCCCGTACGGGCCCTCGACGAGGATGCGGTCGCCCTCGGCGAGCCCGCCGAAGAGCCAGCGGCTCGCGCTGCCGCCGGGGACGGCCCGGACCAGGAACTCCAGGGTCCGGCCGGCCCGTGGCGCAGGCGGGCGGGTCATGGAGTAGGCGCGGCGGACCCCGTCCGGAAGAACCAGGTGGACGAACTGACCCGGCATCCAGGTCAGACGCTGTTCCGTGCACACGGTGATCAGTGCGGTGTCCGCACCGAGCCGGTGCCGCTCCCGGAAGACGGCCGGTACGCGAACGGGCGCGGGGCCTTCGGGCCGGTCACCCAACGGCGCCTGCACCACGCAGCGGCCCACGGGCACCGACTGGCACATCAGGATCCGGTCACCCCGCCGCCGGTCCCGGTCGGTGAGCCCGGGCGCGGCGTCCCACAGCGATCGGACCCGGCCGGCCAGCAGGCTGGCCTTGCAGCTGCCGCATCCCCCGCTCGCGCATCCGTACGGCAGCGGCAGGCCCGACCGCAGCCCGGAGTAGAGGACGGTCTCGCCCGCCCCGGCCTCGATCGGGCCGCACTCCGTGCCCGCGAACTCGACCGTGCCCGTCCCCACGGAGATGAGCGACGCGGCCACCATCACCCTCGGGGAGCGGTCAGGCCGTGCGGGGCGAGCATGTCGCACCAGGCGCTGCGAACGGTGTCCACGATCGCCTGCGGAGGCTGCCCGCCCGAAACCTCCAGCAACCGGCCCGCCGCGTCCAGGACACCGCGCGCGAGCTCGCCGAAGGAGTCGAGGTGTTCCTGGAGCACCGCACGGTTGCCAGGGTCCGCCGCGACGAGGAACGACACGAGGGCGAAGGTCCAGCGCCGGCTCCGCCGGCAGTCCAGGTACAGGTTCTGCAGAATGAGCGCGTCGAGCGGGGCACCCACCGCCTCCGCCTGCGCACCGAGCCGTTCGACCGTGATCAGGTCGGTCAGCGGCTTGGTCACCAGGTTGGTGACGACGAAGGCGCGGTCCCAGTCGAACTCCAGCAGGGCGCGCTCGACCGCCTTGCGGATCGGCTGCCACGCCGGGTCGTTCTCCCAGTACCAACGCTCCCCCGGCTCGGTCATCTCCGTGCCCCGGGTCAGGCGGAGCTGCGTGGTGCGGTAGGCCGCGAGCTGCACCCGGCGCAGCTGGTCGGCCGTCTGGAAGGTGGCGCAGTTGCCGACGTAGCTGCTCGGTGCCAGCTGCTGCACGTACGACGACAGCATCTGCAAGCCGTGCGCGAGAAAGCGGCTGGGGGCGAGCACCCGCCGCAGCAGACCGAGCGCGGAGTCGCTCAGGCCCTCGTCGTGCCCGGCCTCGTCGAACCGTTCGAGCAGACCTTCGACGTAGGTCTCCTGATCGTCCTGGGCGGTCACGTAGGTGGAGTACGTGACCGCATCGGGATCGCGGAACGCGTCCCAGTCGGGCACCACCAGGCGCATGCCGTCCCGGTGCGTACGCAACCACACGTTGCCGCGGACGTGCGGGCCCATCTCCAGGGGCTGCTCGCCCGGGCGGGTCGTGTGGTTCATGTGGTGGGTGACGATCTCGTAGTCGCTGGGCCTGCGCCCCAGATCGCCGAAGGCACTCCAGGTCTTCAGCCCCCGCCTGCGGGACCGCGAGGCCAGTTCGGTCATCGGTTCGTCCTCACGCTTCGCCGTCGGAGGTGGTCAGGTACCACAGGAACTCGTCGGTCCGGGTGCGCAACCGGCCCTTGAACGAGGGCATCTCGATCTCGAGCGCCTCCAGCTGGAAGGCTTCGCCGAGCGCCCGCTCCAGGCTCTCCCGGGTGAGCCGGCACCTCCCTCGGGTGTGGATGCGGACGTAGTCGTCGCGGTCGACGACCACGACGTCCCGGTCCGGGTTGTCCGCCGCGACGGCGTCGATCACGCATTCCGCCAGACGGCCGGCGCGGATCACGGGTCCGACGTGGTCGACGTCGAGCGCCGCGTCGGACTCCAGTTCGATGATGGTCATGGAACACGCCCCACGATGTGAGTGTCGGTGATCTACTGCCGCGCCGCCGCGGGCGATCGGGAGCACAGCCGCACCGCGACCTTGCCGTCCTCGGTGACCCGGACCTCGTGCCGGCGCAGGGCCGCGTTCGAGGGATTGATCCCGGCACCCGTCGCGGCGTCGAACTGCCACTCGTGGGCCCGGCAGGTGAGCACGCCGTCGTCCAGCTCGCCCTCGACCAGCGCGACGCTCTGGTGCGGGCAGACGCCGTCGTACGCGTGGAACCGCCCGTCGAGCTTGACCAGCAGGACCTCCTCGCCGTCGACGTCGTAGGCCTCCATCTCGCCGTCCCACAGCTCGTCGGCGTCGGCGATCGGCACGAACTCGTCGGTGGCGCTCACGGTGCCTCCGCCCCGCGGGGGACGACGTCGACCCACGCCATGGGGGAAAGCCCCAGGGCGCCCAGCGTCACGCCGGGATCGATCCGGCGGCCGCCGATGTAGACGTCGTAGACGGGGCCGCCAGGGGGGACCGGCACCTTCTTCCCGACCGAATGCCTGGCCACCATCGCCGCCAGCTCGTCCATCGTGTCGTCGGTGTCGGCCGCGACCAGATGCGGGATGTGGTCCCCGATGTAACGACCCGTGACGGGAAACAGAGCCATCGCCTCACTCCTTGCCTCGGACGCCGAGCAGCACCTCAGGCGTTCACGTACTCCCTGGCCCAGGCGTAGTCGTAGACGTCGTCGCCCATGACGTCCGGCGTGATCCCCATCCAGGCCAGCGCACCGGGCAGGTCCATCGGCTGGATGTCGCCTGCGAGGAACCGGTCGACCACCGTGGGATGGTCGGCGTAGCGCTCCGGGTCGACGTCGAAGCACCACTTCGAGATGTGGGAGTCGAACCGGTAGACCTTCCCCTTGTACTCGCTCTTGTGCTCGGCGAGCTCGTGCGGCGCGCACGCACCACCGATGGGCAGGTGCGTGACGTTGCACAGGACCGGAAGCGTCTCCGGCAGCGTGGCCGGGACGTCACCGGCCTGGACGTTGGCGATGATCTGGTCCCAGATGTAGCCGAAGTCTCGTTCCCACGTCGGGTACTTCTCGCGCAACCACTCGCGTTCCGCCGGGGACACACCGGCGTTCGGCTTGAAGAACAGCGTCGGCCGGTACCACCACATGCCGAGGTGCATCGAATGATGCGCGGTCTCCAAGCTGCGCAGGAAGTCGTCCCAGTACCACGGCTTCTTCAGCCCGTAGTCCTCGAGGATGCGCTCGTGGTGGTTGACGATCCACTCGAGCATGAACTCCTTGAAGGACATCTTCCGCTGCTCGAGCGGGGTGTAGTAGTCCATCGCGGGCCCGGTCAACGTCTGGAACAGCCGCGTCGACCGCCAGAACGCCACGTCGATCGCCTGCTGCGCCCGTTCGGGATCGTGCTCCATGAGCACCGCCAGCGTCGGGAATCCCTGCTGGGCGTGCCGCGCCTCGTCGGTCTGGATCGACGAGAGCAGGTTGGACCAGTTGATGTCGCCCGCCGCCATGGCGTCTGCCGCCAGTGCGACGAACTGCATGTTCGTGAAACCGTGCTCCACGGTCAGGCTGACGGCCAGGGCCGCCTCGACGCAGTCGGCGTTGAGCATGATGTCGTCGAAGAAGGCCTTGACCGCGCGAATGCCCCACTCGTTGGTGTGGAACGCCTTGAGCGTCCAGTCGAAGCGCGGATCGACCTTCAGCAGCTCGTGCGCGAACCGCAGGTCCAGCTGCGCGTGGCGGGTCTCGTCGAGCATTCCGAACACCCCCAGGTTGCGCCATTTCGGGGTCGGCGCGAACCGACAGAAGCGGCTCTGCATGGTGATCGCCATCTGCTCGACCATGCACGTGCCACCCAGGTGGAGGTGCGCCGAGGCCAGGTGCGCCGGGTCGAGCTTCTCGAATACGCCCGCGCGGCTCAGCGCGTTGCCGACCGCTTTCACGCCGCCCTCCTTCTCGCGCTGGATGCGGACGTAGTCGCGGTACGAGACGCGGAACGGTTCCTCCCAGTCCTGCCAGGCGTCGGCGGGCACGTCGCCGGCGCCGCTCCACGAGGCGGGGAACACCTCGTTCGGGTCGACGTACGAGAAAGTCCAGTCGAGGTCGCGGGACGTCTCGTACCAGTCGTCGCGGTTGAGCAGCATCGCCGTTCCCTTCGCTCGGCAGTGGTTCAGTGCTTGACGCGGAGCACGCAGATGTCGGTGTGGCCGAGCACTCCGTGAACGGAGCCCTCGACGCCGAGCCCCGATTGCTTGATGCCGCCGAACGGCGTGTCAGCGGAGAGCATCGGGTGCTGGTTGACCCACACCGTGCCGGCCTCCAGCCGACCGGCCACGGCCACCGCCCGCTCCTCGTCGGCCGCCCATACCGACGCGCCGAGCCCGAACTCGCTCGCGTTCGCGCGCTCGATCGCCTCGTCGAGATCGGAGTACGTGAAGAGCGGCAGGACGGGGCCGAACTGCTCCTGCCGGGCGAGCGGCAGGTCGTCGCGGACGCGGCGGACGAGCGTGACCGGGTGGAAGAACCCGGGCCCGTCCGGCGCCTCGCCGCGGAAGTACACCTCCGCGCCGTGCTGCTCGGCATCGGCCACCAGGGATCGCACCAGGTCGAGTTGCGGACGGTTCTGCAGCGGACCCATGTCGACGCCGTCGGCGAACCCGTCGCCGACCACCACCGACGCCGCCACGTCGGCCAGTGCCGACGCCAGGTCCTCGGCGAGCGACTCCGGGACGAAGAGCCGCTTGATCGCCGCGCAGACCTGGCCGCAGTTCGACAACCCGCCCCAGTAGAGATCGGCGGCGATCTCCGCCGGATCGACGTCATCGAGGACGATCGCGGCGTCGTTGCCGCCGAGCTCCAGCGTGAGGCGCTTGAGGGTGGGCGCCGCGGCGGCCATGATCGCCCGGCCGGTGGCCACCGAACCCGTGAAGCTGATCTTGCCGATCCCGGGGTGCGACACCAGTGCCCGCCCCAGCTCGTCCCCGCCGGAGAGCACCTGGACGACGCCCGCAGGCAGGACCTCCTGGAGCAGCTCGCCCGCGCGCAACGTGGCCACCGGGGTGTACGGGGACGGTTTCACGATCAGCGTGCTGCCGGCCACGAGCGCCGGGGCGATCTTGCGGAGCATCAGCAGGACCGGGTAGTTCCACGCGGTGATCGCCGCGGTGACGGCCAGCGGCACCCGGTTCACGACGACGGTCTCCTCGTCGTCGTCGCGCACGAGTTCGGTGGGGATGCGGAACTGGGCGTGCGCCTCGCAGTAGCGCAACCCGGACTCGATCTCGCTGCGCGCCCGCCCGAGCGGCTTGCCCTGCTCCGCGGTGACGAGCGACGCCAGCTCGTCGAGGTGGTTCCGCAGGATCGCCACCACCTGCAGCAGGTACTTCTGACGCTCCTCGACGGACAGCGCCCGCCACACCCGGCCGGCTCGCTGCGCCGCAGCGACGGCCCGGGAGACGTGCTCGGGTCCGGCATCGGGGACGGCGACGAACGGAGCCGCCGTGGCGGGGTCCACGACCTCGATGCGCGACGGCGTCGACACCGGTTCGCCGTCGATGCTCATCCGCGGCGCGGACACCTCGGGACGGGGCAGGACCGTCATGTCAGGCTCCTTGCGGACGTCGGACGGGATCGGCCTCGCGATCACGAGGTGGAGGCGGGCCGGAACAGCCGCTGGAACTGCTCCGGCGTGTACTCGCCGGTCGCCGCGGCCCGGGCCGGCTCGGCGATCTTGACCTTGGCCGAGGGACGGGCGGCGATGCGGTCCGTCCAGGCCTTGACGTTGGGGTAGTCCGCCACGTCGATGCCGTGCCCGGCGGCCACCCGGGTCCAGGGGTAGCAGGCGATGTCCGCGATGGAGAACTCGCCGACGAGGTACTCGCGGTCGGCGAGGCGGTCGTCGAGGACCTGGTACAGCCGTCGCGTCTCCGTCAGGTACCGCCCCTTGGCGTACTCCGAGTCGACCCCCACCTGCGGGGCGTACCTGAGGAAGTGCGTCGCCTGCCCCACCATCGGGCCCTGGTTGGCCGCCTGCCAGAACGTCCAGCAGATCGCCTCCCACCGGCGTGCCGGATCCTCCGGCAGCAGCCGCCCCGACTTCTCGGCCAGGTAGCTCAGGATCGCCCCGGATTCGAACAGGGCCAGTGGGCGCCCGCCGGGTCCGTCGTGGTCGACCACTGCCGGAACCTTCGCATTGGGGTTGATGCGGAGGAACTCGTCCAGGAACTGGTCGCCCTCACGGATGTCGGTCCACTTGATCGAATACTCCAGGCCCGTCTCCTCGAGTGCGATCAGCACCTTCCGGACATTGGGACTCGTGTAGTAGTAGAGATCGATCACCGGTTTCCGCTCTCGATTTCGGGACATCTGACGGCGAGCGCCCCCGGCGGCTCAGACGCCGTACTCCTTGCGGATTCGGTCCATGTAGTCGACGAGGTTCTGCCTCGTCGCCGTGTAACCGCTGCCCAGCCACCGCTGCGGCTGGTCGGTCACGTGGCGCAACGTGGAGTAGACCGAGGCGTCGATGGAGCGCAGCTTGTCGCCGAGGAAGTACTCCTTGTCGCCGAGGAAGTCGGACAGCGCGTCGATGTCGGCGCGGAAGAACTCGTAGACGACCTCGGGGGGACGGCGCCCCATCCCCTGCCCGTTGAACTCCGCGACGATGCGCTCGCGGAAGGCGTCCAGCGCCGCGCGCATCTCGGAGGTCACCTCGGCACCCTGGACGATGTAGGGGATGTAGACCTCCCATCCCTCGTCGTGGCGCCACCGGGGCTCGATGACCCCGCTCCAGTAGAGGTGCTCCTCGAGCAGACGGTTCCAGGCCAGCGCGTTCGCCCGCTCCGCCGGTGTCATGTCGGCGTCGAGCGGGTCGCCGTACTTCTCCTTCAGATAGGCGATGATCATGTTCGAGTCGCCGACCTTGGTGCCGTCCTCGTCGACGATGTAAGGCAGCTTGCCGTACGGCGAGTCCTGGTCCAGCGTCGCGAGATCCTGCGTGCGGTGCTCGAACTCCAGACCGGTGAACGTCAGGTAGTTCACGAGCTTGGTGACGTACGGGCTGATGTCAGGAAGTCCCCATGCCGGCACGTAGCCGTAGACAGTGATCATCTTTGACCTTTCGTCGGTGCCCATTCGACTCGCCGCTGCGCGCGGCAACGATCGGAGCTGGAAGTCACCAGTCGAGGTAGCTCCCGTTCGCGTGCTGGAACCGCCCCGCGTTCTCCGCGGTCAACCGGTCCATGTTTCCGATCAGGCCGGCTGCGGCCTCATCGGGCTGGATGTAGGTGAAGTCGCCCGGGAAATCCTTCGTCAGATCGGTTGCCACCATCCCGGGATGCAGCGCGAGGACGTGGATTCCTCGCGGGCCCAACTCGTGATGGAGATTCCGCGCCACCATGTTCGCCGCCGCCTTAGAGATGCGGTAGGCGTACATTCCTCCGCTGCTGTTGTCGGCGAGCGAGCCGACACGACTGGTCACGATGCCCACCTTCGACCCGTCGTGCAGCAGGTCGCGCAGCGCCTCGACCGTCCGCAGCGGACCGAGCGCGTTGATCTCGAACTGACGGCGGATCTCGTCGTAGTCGAGGCTGCCGAACGTGTCGAGCCCCAGCACTCCGGCGACGTGGTAGAGGACGTCGATCGAGACCCTGCGCTCGCCGAGGGCCGCGGCGAACTTCTCCACCGCGTCCTGCGAGGTGACGTCCACACCCCCGTGGACCGTCACACCGGCGGCGGCGAGCTCGTCGTTCCCGACCAGGCAGGCGGCCGTCACCGCGTCGCCCCGTTCGTGCAGCTGCCGCGCGATCGCGTGGGCGATGCCCCGGTCCGCGCCGATGACCACTGCGGTAGCCATGGTCCTCCTCCGGTTCCTCCGCCGCCCGCCGCTCAGGCGGGGACGGAAGCGGTCTCGCCCGCGGGACGGAGGTGCTCGTTGCCGACGATTCCCCGGTCGACCAACTCGGCGATGCGCTCGGGGGTCAGTCCGAGCTCCCTCAGAACCTCCCCGTTGTGCTCGCCGAGCAGTGGCGCCCCACGCGGCGGCTCGACCGGTGTGCCGAGGAAGCGCGCGGGCACCCGGGACTGCCGCAGCGGGCCGGCGACGGGGTGCTTGTACTCCTCGATGCTCCCGCACGCGCGCACCTGCGGATGCTCGATCACCTCGGAACGCTTGAGGATCGGCGCGGCCGGGACGTCGTGGCGCTCGAACCGTTCGAGCCAGTGCGCGCTGGTGTTCGTGGCGAGGACGTCCTGGACCATCTGCAAGCGCTCGTTGATGTGCTCCAGGCGGCCTGCCGGGGTCGAGAACCGCTCGTCCTCGATCCACTCCGCGTGGTCGAGCGCCCGGCACAGGGCCGTCCACTCAGCGTTGCTGTTGGTGGCGACGGTGATGTAGCCGTCCTGGGTCTGGTAGATCAGGTCGATGAAGCTGCCGCCGCGTTCCACCTCGACCGGCTTCTCGAGGAACGTGTAGGCACCCATGTCCGAGGCCCACAGGAAGGAGATGACCGCGTCCAGCATCGACAGGCGGATGTGCTGGCCCTCGCCCGTCCGGACGCGGGCCAGCAGGCCGGCGGTGATCGCCTGTGAGGCGACGATCGCCGACAGCTTGTCCGGCAGGACGGTGCGGATCAGCCGGGGCCGTTCGTGGTCGGACCCCGCCTGAACGGTCGTCAGCCCGGTGAGCGCCTGGATCAGGGAGTCGTACACGCGCTGCCCCGCCAGCGGCCCCGACTCACCCCAGCCGTTCAGGGAGAGGTAGACGAGCTTCGGATTGACCGCCGAGAGCGCCTCGTAGCCGATCCCGAGGCGGTCGGCGACCCCCGGCCGGAAGTTCTGGACGAGAACGTCAGCGGTCCGCACCAGCTGCTTGAGCAGGTCGACACCCTCGGGCGTCTTGAGGTTGATCGTGACCGACCGCTTGGAACGGTTGACGTTCACGAACATCGCCGACATCCCGCGGTGACGATGGGGCAGGTCGCGCACGTGGTCGCCCTTACCGGGAACCTCGATCTTGATGACGTCGGCGCCCTGGTCGCCGAGCAGGTCCGAAGCCCACGGCCCGGACATCATCGTGCAGAGATCGAGGATCCGGTACCCGGTGAGCGGGCCAGCCATTTGTTCCTCCTCGCTCGGACTCCGGCGGTGTGCCGGGCGTCACAGCACGAGGATAGTAGCTACTAATCTTCTTAGTCGTCAACTACTTGCCACTGGGAGGTTTTCTCCTTAACCTCGACGGGACCGGAAGGGGCCGCTCATGCCACTGCCTCGACCTTCGCTGTCCGTCCACGATGTGACCGCTTACGCCGAGTCGGTCTTCACACCGTGCGGCCGGGACCTCGTCGGCATCGAGCTCGAGTGGCCACTGCACCGGCCGCCGGGGGTCGAGACGCGCCCAGCCCACGCCGACCTCGCATCGTTCGACGGTCTGCGCCTCGGCGCCGGCAGCCGCGTCACCATCGAACCCGGGGGTCAGGTGGAGCTGTCCACCGCCCCGTTCCCCACGGCGGCCGGCGCCCTGAGCGCCGCGCAGGCCGACAGCGACGCCCTGTTCGCACTCCTGCACCGGGCCGACCTGGTCCCGTGCACCCTCGCGGTGGACGATCGCCGCAGACCGCAGCGCATCCTCGACAAGTCGCGCTACGGCGCGATGGAGGAGTTCTTCGCCGGGCAGGGCTGGGCGGGCGCGTGGATGATGAACAACACGACGTCGACGCAGATCAACCTCAGCCACGACGCCGCGGACCCCGTCGGCCGCTGGGATCTCCTGCACCGCCTCGCGCCCGTCCTCATCGCCGCGTTCAGCAACTCGCCCGGCGTCGACGTGCACGGACGACGCTGGGCGTGTCTGCGCCAGGCGATCTGGTGGTCCATCGACCCGGGGCGGACCCGCCCGGTCCGCGTCGCCGCCGACCCCGCCCGCGCCTGGGCCGACTACGCGCTCGACGCGCCGGTCATGTTCATCACCGGCCCGGACGACACGCGGGTCGTCCCGGCGCCCGGCCTGACCTTCCGGGACTGGTTGACGCACGGCCATCCGGCGGGCTGGCCAACGGTGGACGACCTGCGAAGCCATCTGACCACGCTGTTCCCACCGGTGCGACCCCGCGGCTGGCTGGAGCTGCGCGTCCTGGACGCCCTGCCCGAGTGGATCCGCTCGGTGGCCGTCCTCGCCGTCGCGACGGCGGTGCGGGACGACGCGCGCCGGGAACTGCTCCGGCGGCTACCGGACACCGGCGGCCTGTGGCTCCCGGCGATCCGCGACGGCCTGGCCGACCCCGCCCTGGCCGGGCAGGCGGAGATCTTCTTCGAGGTCGTGACCGCCCACCTCGACCCGGCCACAGTCGGCCCGGAACTCGCCGCGCGGGTCGCCGAGTTCCGGGCCCGCTACGTCGCGCGCCGGCGTTGCCCCGGCGACGACCGGCCGGTTCCGTTCGACCTGCGTGCGCCGCTGCTGCGCACCGCAGGAGCGGCCTGACCCACCGAGCCCCGGCCCACCGGCAACGGCCTCCTCAGCCACCCTCGGCGCTGTCCTCGTCCGGGTGTTCGAACTCGGCGAGGAGGATCTTGAGCAACCGGCGCAGCTCCCCGCGGTCCCGCTCGGTGAGGACGGACAGCAGCTGGTTCTCGTGCTCCATGAGGTCCGCGAGAACGCTGTCGACCAGCGCCATCCCCTCCGGGGTGAGCTGGACCTCGATGCGACGCCGGTCCTTCGGGTGGATGTGGCGGCTGATCAGGCCTGCTCGTTCCAGCTTGTCCAGGCGCTGCGAGACCCCGCCCGAGGTGATCAGCGACGAGCGCGTGAGCTCCCCGGCCGTGCGCCGGTACGGCGGGCCGGACCGGCGCAGCATCGCCAGGACGTCGAGCGTCACGCGGTCGGTGCCCAGCTCGGCCAGCCGCTCCTTACGCACCCGCTCGAGATGCCGGCTGACCCGCCAGAGCCGGGAGATGATCCCGACCGAACTGACGTCGATGTCCGGGCGCTCCTTGCGCCAGGCGGCTTCGACCCGGTCGATCCCGTCCTCGAAGGAGGCTCGTCGAATGGCCGCGCGCCTGCTCGCCAACGGCGCAACCTCCTCGGTCCGGATTACCTTACGACTAAACAAGTCGTGTCCAGGCTACCGGCCGCGGAGGGCACGAGCCCAGACGGCCCGCCGCCGTCGTCAGGCGCCGTGGCGCAGGACGCGGCGGACCGTCTCCGACGGCAGCACACCGAACCGTTCGCGGTACTGCTGCGCGAACCGGCTGAGGTGGAAGAAGCCCCACCGCACGGCGACGTCGGCGACCGCGACCTCGCCGGCCCGTTCGACGAGCTCGGCGTGCACCCGGTCGAGCCGCACCGCGCGCACGTACGCGGTGGGCGACATCCCGACGACCTCCTTGAACCCGCGCTGCAGGGCACGCGCGGTGACCCCGGCGGCGTGGGCGAGCTCGGCCAGCGTCCAGTTCGCGTCCGGGCGCTCCTCGATCATCTCGATCACCCGCCCGATCTTCGCCCGGGTCGCCGGCCGCTCCGGGCGGTGCAGGACGTCGGTGTAGGAGTT
>Ga0065720_1019047_pt1 | contig 41876 bp, 41 predicted proteins | sample Thericmetagenome_FD_59107 | JGI IMG/M metagenome (GOLD analysis project Ga0065720, IMG submission 59107) | Thermophilic microbial communities from the Joint Bioenergy Institute, California, USA of rice/straw/compost enrichment - eDNA_2 v2... | ecosystem: Engineered > Solid waste > Grass >... | reverse complement strand
GAATAAATTCCTTTAACTTATGAATAAGTGGATTCAAAAATCAGAAATTAAATAGTGTTAATCACTATCAAATTTGATGGGATGTAATAGAGCATTCTTTCAAGTAGCAACATAGATTTTATTCAGACACTACTTTAACATCATTCGAAAGAGTCCTGTGAAGGATTAAGCTAAATTAGCTAGATCCTCAGGATGAATAAAAAACTAAAGTCTCTTTTTACAGATGAAATAAAGAATGTCTTTAACAAGCAGAACTGATGCATGCGAAGCATTGCATTAGAAATTGTTAAGCTCATGGATGATGGCTAAATGTCTAGGCTTTGAGTTAATTTTTAAAATGTCGACAATCTTAGTATATGTGTATATATATCTGACCTAATCTAATAACAAAAATAAAATTACAAAAAGGATATGCAAGTAAAAAATATCTTAGACATGGAAGAAAAGCTACAAACACTTATTGATATGCACTCTCTATGGAGAGTTGATTCTTTTGCTATTTCTACAAATGATTCAGAGAAAAATCTAAGTCCAAAAACTCCAATGCTGAACGCAGAACCTACTCATGATGTTTTGGCAAAAGTTAGAATAGTCCCTCATATGGTTGGCGATCTAACTTCCACAGAAGCAACTCCTCAGAGCAATAAAACCATTCATAGTTCTCATCATGAATTTTTGAATTTCAAAATGATCGGTCCACGGATAAAATTTTCAGCTCAGATATAAACACAGACTTTCTTTTGTTTAATAGAGAAACTCTATCTAGTCCCGTTTCTACTGATGTTAAGTGTGATAAAGAAGATCTATATAGTCTCCTTAATATCGATGACATTGATCAATATTTTGCCTTTAAACAAAATCACAATCAGCACAATGATGTTGAGAAAGAGACAGAGGGAAACAACACTCAGAATTCAGATGATCAACTTCATTCTGACTTCGACTTTAATAGCTATGATCCTTGCAAGTTTCCTTTTCATCTTTTCCCTGAACCAAATACAAAATCTCAAGAAAGCATACAAAAAAACATCGAGATCTCAACTCCTCCTCAGTGTGCAGAAAATGGCATTCAAGGCGGCATGATAAGAATTCCTCCACAAACACAAATTTGCCATCCTCAGGTTCCTAATAATGACAGCATTGATGGCTCAATGCCTACAAAGAAAAGGCTTAATTTGCACGGTGAGTGTATAAAGTTGCAGCCTGAGAATCCAACCTATTTTGAAGAAACCAAAGATAAGAAGTCAGAAAGTGATGATAGCGATGATAAAAGCAAAGACAAAAATGAATTTCATCCTCGCAAGTTTGTTGTTACGCTAATTTCACCCAGCATGCCATTACTTATTAATGAGTAGAGAAAAGGAAATAGCAGAATCAAGGGTCATTTTAATAAATTGCTTAAGAAACATGAGGTTGAGCTCTCTAAATTTGAAAATTTTATAAATGAGAATATCTCTAAACCCAAGGTTTACATTGAGAGTTCTCAAAAAAATAAAAGTAATTCTTATTCTCTTAATCAAAAGAAGCTTGAGGGGTTGTTATCTCATTCTCCTAAAATGGCAGGTCTCTTCATCGATGCTTTCAAACTTTTTTTGACCAAGGAAATATTCAAAGAGTATTTAGATCAAAGTAAAATTAAGAAGAATAAGGACAAGTACCTAAATAACATCGAAGCCTTTAACAACTGGATAGACAAATTGGACAAAAAATCGAAAAACTAGGAATGTTCAACTAACGAATGTTGGTTAAAAGCTTTCATTATCTATATTATTAGTAGTATTGCCCATATTACTAAATTTCAATCATGTATTTATTTATTTTTTTTTTTCTTATCTGGAGGGCTCTATGCTGGGGATATATTTCTTTAATTTATTTGTGCAAAAAAGAAATTCAATATGTTCTTACATACCTTTTACTCTACCCTTCTTAATTTATGTCGATTGGCAATCTAGTTCATCTTTACAGATTGGCAGCTAATTATCTAAATCACTTCGCTTGAACAGATTTCTCTGAATTTGAAATAAAATTTATATGAAATGTCAGTCGAGTCAAGTATAAGAGGGAATTTACAAGGATCACAGGTAAGTTTACTTTAATAATGAATTTTAATGAAATAAGGATTCTATTCTATATGATGGAAATAATGGTACAAACATCAATTACACAAACTAAATAATTGAAAGATCAAAGAAATGGAATCAATGGAAACGAGCCTCCCGAAGTGACAATCAAGCAACAGCAATTAATAATTAATGAACTGAATCAAAAAGTCCAGACTCTCCAAGTATATTGTTAATCGAGCCAATGTTTAATATAAAAGACTCTTCTTTTTGATGCAAATAGAGAAAAGCAACAATTGATGGACGAAATAGAAATAGTAAAAAGGGATAGAAATGAGATTCTTAAAAGCCTTCAAAACCATTCTATGAATCCGGTCTTTTATTGCTCGACTCAAGTATATAAGTCCTCCATACCTAATGAACTTTTAGAAAAGAGAGCAATTTTGGAAAGTAATAGGAGAAAATGTCAAGTTTATGCAAGATAAAACAGACTTCGTCCAAGGCTTTGAAAAGAGAATGTATTAAGGGGAGTGAAGTTACTGATTTTTAGTCAAGAAAAAAGTGAAGAAGTACTCAAGTTGAAAGTACTTGTGGAGCATCTAAGAAAGGAAATTGCAGATCTTTATGTGACCAAAGAAACGAATAGAGTATATAGATAATCTAATTCCTCAATCCTAGAAATTACAAAAAGAAATAGAAGATATGTATGACCAGCTAAAGAAAGAGCAGGCTAAGAACAAGGAACTAGGGATAAGGATCTTTCATTTAGAACAGGCAAAAGGAATTGGTTCAGTGCAACCAGTTAGTACTGATGCCTTAATGACTGCAGAAAAAATTAATGAACTCCTCAAAAACAGAATGGATATTTATCAGCAAGAACAGAGAAAGATATTAGATACTTTGAACCAAATTAAAGACCGAAATACCCAACCAGAAAGTTTTGATAGAAGTAATATATTTATTATCTGTTCTTATATATAGGCTATCATCAAATGGAACTTAAGGGAATGAGTCAAAAGTATAGTATGGACAAATTAATAATGCGTTTGAAAACAACATCGAATCACTCAGTATCTTGTTTAAAAGAAGTGTCTAATTAAAAGGAAAAATATGGAGAGACTCTAGATATCATTCTGGATCTTTACAAGACTACGCTGATTGAACTGAGAAATAATCTTAGCAATCCCTATGGAATTTATGATAAGTTCAAGGAAAAAGAGTACCAGAATATTCTCAAGCAAATCAGAGATCCAGAAACTTACAAGTAAAGACTCTATCACTAAAAATAAATGATAGATTTTATTTGAAAGGAATTTGCTCTTCAAATAGAAAGGTCATAATCAGCGCTGAAAATCTTATCATGGAATTGGGAGTATATCTTTTTTCCCCATATACCTAATCGAATTAGGAATATGTCAATAGAGATAAAGAATTTATCCAACAAGGTGCCTCCTCTGCTCTAGCCAAAATTTTCAAACTTACTGAAGATCCTTTACTCAAATTAAACTCTGTCAAACTACTCTCAGGTAAAGAATTCACTCCTATCTTAATTGAGCATAGAGCTTGGTAATCAATCTCCTGAAATCTGCAAAGAGGCTGCAAATATAGGAATAGCTACAATCCTGAGTTCTGAAATTATTAAGAATTGCAGAGGAGCTACTCTAGTCTCAGCATACTTTGAGTATCTCCTTAAACTTGCCACCCTTCTGCTTAAACATGGTTATGGCTACGAGGAATTGGGACAAAGCGCTGTTACAGATGCTTTGTTTAATGGTTTGAAAAACTCAGACTCTATTCCAATCCAAAAAGCTGCATTATTTGTCGTTCCCTATTTGACTCAAGACGTTGAACAAAGGAAGAAGTTATATGAAGCTGATAGTTTTTCTATACTATGGGGCTTCTTCCTCGATTCGATCAAGGCGGCTGATAGAGATTTGTTATATCGTTCAGTGATTGCCCTTTCAAACTTCACAAACGATGAGAAGACTCGTTTGTTAATTGCCAGTGCTCATAAGACTTACAATACATTTGGGGCACTTGCAGAATGCTTGGATCGAACAAAGTATATTCCTCCTGCAACAAGACTGGCCGCTGCTGGTATCACAGCAAGAATGGCAAAGCTAGGAGTATAATTTAGAAATTATTTATGAACTTTTTAGGCTCCAACAGCTGGAGTTAAGGATATGATTTCTGAGAGTGGACTTATCATTGCATTGGTTAGAGGATTAGCTGATGAAGAAATTCCAGTTAGGAAAGAGTGCCTTACTGCTCTTATTCATCTACAAGAATTTATGATCAAGCATTGCGATGACCTTGAACTTGCCCTACAGCCCCTTATGAACATTATTAGGTAAGATCAAAGAGAGAAAAAGGTTTATTATATTAGTTCAAAAGAAGAAGAGATGGTTATTCCTGCTCTCAAATACTTAAATGTCCTAGCCGACCATCCAAAGATCATTAGAAGAATGATAGAAATTGGAATGGTTACTATAGTTTCTTCTTTTGTAATCCATGATCCAAGACAAATTAGTCCAGAAATCCTAACAGCAGCAGGACATCTTCTACTTAGACTTGAGGATGAACCCCTAGCTAGAGCCCAGATGTTGAAAAGCAATCTCTTCTTTACTATACTTCCTCTCGTGACCTTTAACAACAAGGCTGTTAGGCAATTTTGGTATGATGCCATGGCTGACCTTTGCAATCATAAGGAGTTTAGAGCCCAATTAGAACTCGAACCATCATACTTGAACTTCCTAAAGAAAGCTCTTGATGAGCCAGATATGGAAAAGGGAGAAGAACTGAGCTTTGCTTATCGTGTCTTGTTCCAATCAAAATTCCTGCTCGGATTTTTCACTGATGAAGTGACAATGCCTAAACTCTTTGACTTCTATAAGAATTTTATGAGAGAAGCAACCAAGGAATATGTTATTTATGTCCTTGAAAGTTTGGAGTTAATTGCCCAAAATAGAGAAGGACGAGAAAACATTCTCAAAAATTTGACTATGTTGGAAGTCTTGGTCCTTTGTATCCAAAGAGAGGATGAGTCTGTTGCAAATATTGCAGGAAGATTACTATTATTCTTGTTGGAAAATTCTAAAAGTAAACTTTCTCTTTATCAGGATCTAACTTGTAGGTGAGGAGCTCGCTCTACTCAAAACAACAACCCTTCCTGAAGCTACCATTACTTATGCTGGAATTAATGATGATCAAGGCAGAAGCTATGCTTACAATATCCTTCTGAATTTATTGAAAGATGGTATTTATTTCTTTGATTCATCTTAGTCCTAGACAAACTTACTGCCAGATTGAAGCTATTAGGAATTAGTAATTCCAGTGATGCTCAAAAATTGGTTGACAGAAGAAACAGAGTTCAGACTGGGCCTAGTCAGAAACAAGATCAAGCCAGTAATGTAGGAAGCAGAGGAGCTCCACAAAAGAAAGAGAGCCTCAAGAATAATAGTCAGTACCAAGAAGGAGGTCTAACTCACAGTATTTATAATTACAATCCTGGCAATGTCAATTCTAATTATGGAAGTCAAAATAACAGCAATAATCAGCAGGATTACAGTCAACAAAATCTAAGCAATGAAAACCAGACTCCAATCACCCGATCCCAGAAACAGCCTTCGATTAGAGATCCATACTCTCTTCCTCCTAGTAACCCCTTGACCCAACAAGATTTTTATAGTAATCAAGGGACACCCCACCCAGATGACAATGTATCTCAACCAACAAATCCTAAGAAAAAGAAGTAACTAGCATCTCGTTCACAGCCAATGTTTTGTATATTCCATCTAATTTTAGTATACTTATACTGACATAATTATTTGTAATTCTACTTTCTACCCAAAACTTTTGAAGTTTACTCCAGCACTCTCAGGTCTCAATAATAGGGGAATAATTCGATTTGAGATATTTTTAGAATTGTATATAGGTCGCTAATTTGAAATAACAATTTTCCCATTGGCAGGCTTTTTTGTGTTCAAAATCATAATTAAGACCTCTAACTTTCAATCTAGCTGGATGAGACTTTACCCCGATCCAGATATTTATAGGATTTTCATTCTGTTAATGTGCTGATATTAGAAATAATTTAAGCAAGAATTATTTCTTAAACTTTTGTCAAAATTAAACTTTATCTAATACTTTATGAACATACCAGGCTTAGGCGGAGCACATCGCTCTCATCCAATGGAGTTTATTGAAGATTTAGATCGCACCGAAGAAGAACATATTCCTCATGAAGAAAATCTTGATGATAATGAATCCCCAAGGCACAATCTTCCTCATACGACAATTTATCCCCAAAATAACCTATTTCACAGAGAGCCAGTCCCTAACACAATCCTTCAGAAGTTGGGTAGATGTATAATTGGATGTTGTAGAAAGTCTTTTCGCTCTATCACAAGCAACAAATTCGGGTCATTTATATGTATGCTGCTATTGTTCTTCTTTCTGCGGCTCTCTCGAGTAATGAATGACGACATTCTTTTCTGGATTACATTTGTCCCCACCCTTGTAATCCTAATCGTAGCTGTGTGTCACTTCTGTGTTGCTGCTCATAGAGCTCGAGTACAATTCTATCGTGAAAGTGTTCATAGGTTACCGGCAACAAGAACTATGAATGATAGACTTATGGAACAAATTCTTATCCATACACTAAGACAAAGACTTGAACTTCTCATGATCGCTAACAGAGAAAGAATGAGAATAATGGGATTGAACGGTTTCAGTGCTAATCCTCAGATTAGACTCAATTCAAGAGAACTATTGAGAGAAATCTTCACCGAATTAGGTATATTTGACCAAAGCCAACAACAAAGAAGTAGAGGCCTTAATGAACAGGAAATTAATAATGTTCCTGTAGAAATATATCATGCCAACACTCCCAGAGAAGGCGAAGAACCTGAAATTTGCTCTATTTGTATTGATGAATTCAAAGATGGGCAAGAACTAAGAAAGATGCCTAACTGCAGTCATAGATTCCATAAAGCTTGTATCGATGAGTGGCTCAGATTATCAAATTGCTGTCCAAATTGCAAAGGAGAAATCGCTCATAATAATAACAACAACAACCAGAATAATAATAATAATCAGGAGCATCATATCATTTTCCAACTTGAAGAGCCATAATCCCTTTCTTCCTACTTCTTTAGAAGACAGTTGGTAGCTTATATATTTTCTGATTTATTGCTCCATTTTTGTCTTCTTTTGATGTATATAACCCAAATTTGGGACGTCACAAATAGTAAAGAATCGTAGGATGCGTAATATAACAACAGATATTTTTTCTAACATACCTAATATTCTGATGAAGATAAACAAGGATAAAAAATCAATGAAAACTGTTTTCAGGAAACACTTAGAGATCTTTTAGTAATGAATTTCGTTTCAGGAATAAAATTCACTTCGGCAGTTCTGTTCTTTTGTGGAAACAAATATTGATAGGGGAAGACACTTTGAAATATATCTGGGTTCTTTTTCGTTTGATTCCGCATTTATTTAAAAATTATTGAACTTAGCCTCTTTTAAATTTATGCAGCATGAAGTTTGGACACAGAAATATAGACCGAAATCTGAGGTAGGAGAAAGTGATTTGTTCCCCTAATTTTATACAGGAGGATATCTTGATCTCTAAATCTAATTACAAGGATATAAAAGCTTTCTTTCAGAATTTGTTTGACTCAAATTTTCCAAAAATAAGCAATTTCAAGATTCCTTCCGTTCTTATGTTATTTGGGCCATCAGGAAGTGGCAAGAATTCGACTGTAGACTTTTTATGCTCACATTTTGGAGTCGAAAAAATAATTCCTGCTAATATTGACATAAACGATGGCGATGATGAGATAGAAAATAAAGAACTTGATTTCCCAAGAGAATTGCTTAAAGTCTTTCAGTATGCAATCTTTTGGGTGAATTCTCAGTAACAAATCGCAAAAATACGGATAATTTTTAGCCAAAAGAAGATCATTGTAGTTCAAGACCTTCCAGATAGTCTTGCCCCGCCATATAAAAAGAAACTGGAGGAACTAATCGCAATTTACACTAAACCCAAGAAACCGACAATACCAATCATCTTTGTTCTGAATTCTTATATCTATAAGTAAATCTTCATAATACGAAAATTGAGCAATAGTGATGCTAAGCTTAAAATGCTCTTCCCAGAAGATTTTCTGAAATACAGCACCAAAACGATTAAGTAATAGTAGAACTAACAATCTGACTGATAGGCTAAAAGGATATTCCGAGGCAGCTATAAAAAAGATCATCAACAAGATTTACTTATATGAACCTAGACTGGCCTGTGTGGATATCGAGACCATAAAGGATGAAATCAGTTTGAAGAGCAATGGAGACTTGAAAGGAGCTATAAATCAACTTTACTTATACAGCTTGAAAGGAGGATCCAGGATGAATAACAAGCCTCGCAAAATAAAAAGTCTGGCAGGAACTCAATATTCTCAATCTAGTTGGGAAAGTCAGTCAGGCACAATAGATGATTCCCAAGAGAAAACAAAGGATAGAGAGTTTACTCTCTTCCATACACTGGGAAAATTCTTATACAATAAGAGTATTATTTTTAATGATAATTAGTCATTATCTTGTAGGACTGGATCCCGTCACAAAACAAAGTAGGATAATGACTGCGGAGGAATTAAGAACCTTAAATCCTAAGTTTTACTTTGATCCTGAAAAGATGATAAGTCAATTATGTATAGACCAAAGCCTTTTCAGAATGTATCTGAGAATAATTCCTGAGATAACTATCTAGTTTTCTACATGAGAACTATCTTGATTTCTATGGAGAGATTGAGGACGTTGTTGAAATGAGCCAGGTATTTGTGGACATGGATGTCTTCCACCAAGTGAATTTCAATAAGGAAAAGGTAACTTGCTTGGGGTCTTGTTGAAGAGTTTAGAATGAATTTGAATACTACAAAAATGATTTTCTGAACAGCTTAATAGTCGGAACAGGTCTCATGCTAAATAATTACACAGGAGCAGAGAGATTAGTAAGAGAGTATAAGTGTTTGTTAGAGCTATAGGCAAATGAGAAACAAGTTCGAGGAATAAAACCTTTGACAAAACCAAGACAATTCCAAATAAAAAGGGAAATCACAAATAACATTCAAAACTTAAAGGCTACATATGGACATCTTCAAATTGGAAGAACTGCCCTCGTGACTGAATATGTCAGCTATCTGCAAATCCTTGAAAAATATCAGCAAGGTAAATTGTGAAAGTAATATATCATTAATATTCTTTAGAAAGGGAAAGAAGCACTTACAATCGTGGCAACCTGGTCTTTCCTGAGCCTAAACGGTATAATCAAAATAGTCATTCCTTTGGAAATAGATTTGATGAGGACGAATATATTATAGAAAGAGATCCTAATGAAGAAGCGAGCTTAACCATGGAAATTTCCCTAGCTCAAACAGAATTTACAGATAAACATGTTGCTCCTTTGCAGGATAGTAACAGCAAACTTAACAAGTAAGAAAGTTGGAAAGCAAAATTAATTATGTTAGGAATGGTTTCATTGAAGATGATATTGAAAGTCCCTTTGAATAGTCTAGGTTTAAATGTTACTTTTGCAATCTTGTAATATAGATGTTTGGTATCTATGATGTATAATTTGCACATCGAGTCTATTTATTCCTCTTTTCTAAAAAGCCGGTACTTGCTAGTATAGGCAAGACGAAAATTTTTTCATAAGAAAAGGAACCAAATAATTTTAAAATGTTGCGTAATGTAAATTGGATCAAGATCTTTGGCAACTTCTTCATCCTATTCGTAGTTGGGGTCATTTCCTTCATTTACTACGTCTTCGTCTTTATTGTTAATTACGAATATTTGAATAGTAAGCCACTGGTGCACCAGATATAACTGATTAGTTCGTGATATCAAGCATATTCCTTTCCTGAGGGTTGCTTATTTGATTTTTTTCCATTTCTTGCTGATCATGCTGATCTGGAGCTACATTCAGACAACAATCACTGATCCTGGGAAGGTTCCGCTTCATTGGGTATTTTCATTTTCTTCCGTTATTCATGATATTTAGGGATTTCACTTGGATGACACAGAGGTAAAGAAAAGAAGATACTGCCTGATCTGCCATATATTTAAACCAGAAAGATGTCATCATTGCTCCATGTGTAATAGATGCGTCTTGAATATGGATCACCATTGTCCATGGGTCAACAACTGTATCGGATTCTATAACAGAAAATTCTTCATTTTGCTCATTTGTTATGCCCTTCTAGCCATCTTTACTACAATGATAGGGCTCATTCCTGAAGTTATTCATTCAGTTACAGATATATGGGTAAGTCTGTTAAGTGATTTTTTTCTAATTAGTTTAGTATGACATACATGCTCTTGAGCACTATCAAAATATATGCATCTTAATATCTTTTGTGATATTAAGCGTTTTGCTCTTTTTGATGACTTTCTTCGTGAAGTACCATATCACTCTCCTACTTCAAAATGTTACAACTATTGAAGACTTAGAGAAAAAGAGATCAAACGTGACTACCAACGTATAACTTTTATTTATTATCCTTAAAGATAGTATGATATAGGAACAAAATACAATTTCTTACAAGTTTTTGGCAGCAATCCCTGGCTCTGGCCTCTTCCTATCTATGGAGAATCTGGAAGACCAATAGGGGATGGAGTCACATGGGATCAAAGATTGTTCTCAAGGTAATAATCAGAGAGAAGAGCTGAGTTTGACTAGGGAATATGAAATGGGAGAACCAACTGGCAGAAGGACTGAAGGATAAAATTGCAGACCAATTTTCGAATTACTGGTTTAACAAATTCATCTTACAATATTTGTATTCGGTGTATTTTATAGAGCATACGATATCATAATTAAACTTGTGAGTGTGAATGGCATATCTAACAATCATAACAAATTCCATAATATACCATTTTTAATAAATAATCACATAGGTCTAAGCAAAAACATTGAAAAAAGTAAATGTTACCTGTACGAAGAAATTTATGCTATATGATATTTCCAAACAACACTATCAAGCTTGCTTATGGTAAGTGGTTTCAGAATATGTTCATTCATTCCACTGTCATAAGACCTCTTGACATCTTCTTCTGCATTATTTGCAGTCAGGGCAAAGATAGGTATATTTTTTAACTTATTATCAATTATATATTGCCTGATGGTTTTGGCGGCCTCAAATCCGTCCATGACTGGCATTTGACAATCCATGAGTACAAAGCTCCAAACTCCTCCAGCTTGGATATGCTCTTTGAAAGCATTAACACCTTCTTGGCCATTGCAAGCAGTGATAAACTTGAATTTTCTCTCTTCTAAGATTTGCTTAATAATAAGCAAATTGAATGGATTGTCATCAACAGCTAAGACCCAAACTTCTTTTTCAGCGACAGTGGTACTACATTTCATAGGTTTTGTACCAGGAGTTATTCCACTTTGTGAATCTCTGTGGCTGCGAGATGAATTCGGTTCTTTTAGAGGAGAGGAGCTATCCTCATGCAATATTATCTGGTTCAGCGAGGTAGGCTTATGCCAGCTCGGTTTGATGTACTCATACAATTGATGCTTCGCAAGAAGGTTAAGAGGTCTTTTGTGTGCTTCAGGAATTTCTGCCAACATTGAGGCTCTAAAGTTGGGTGATTCTTGTACGAGCTTTAAGCCTGCTTCTATATCAGTTGATATATTGAACCGGAAAGTTGTTCCTTCTCCTAATTTGCTCTCTACTTGGATCGAAGTCTCAAGATTTTTTCTATTGTTCAGACTTCTGGCCAGACTATCAGACACTGCTAACCCAATCCCAACCCCACTTGTATTAACAGCCTTACTATCTTCTAGTTTGCCATACATTTTAAAGAGTCTTTGTTGATCCTCTTCCTTGATTCCAACTCCGCTGTCAGTTATAGAAAATATGATTTCATCTGGGTGAGCAGGATCTTGTCTGGCTCCAATTATAATTCCACCTTTGAAGGTAAATTTGACGGCATTACTGATTAAGTTAATAAAGATTTGAGTTAATCTGTTTCGATCTGTATTTATTCTCTCTGGCGTCCCTGGAGCAATATCTATTTTCAGATAGAGACCTTTCTCATTTGTTATGAACTCAAATAGACTGACAATGTGCTCTAAGAGTTCTACAAGTCTAAACTTACTTGGAGTTAGTTTAAGAGTTCCATTTCGAATTTGATGGAGATCCAAGATTGAATTCACGATATTGAAAAGCAAGTCAGCATTACTTTTACAGAGTATGCAGTATCTTCTGTATACAGGATCAATCACCTTAGTTTCTATCATGTTGAGCAATCCCATCATGATAGTGATAGGGGTCCTTAGTTCATGAGAAACACTGGCAACCACTTTATCCTTACTTGCATCTGCAGCTTTCAAGCTTATGATAGTTTCTTGATAGGTGATATCATTCAAAAATATACCAATTGCTTGGTGACTATCCCAAGTCAATTTTATTAATGAAGCATCAAATAATTTTTCTTTAAGATTTTCAAATCTGGTTTGGAAATGTAGAGGCAAGTCAGGAAATGTCTGAAAATGGGTAAAAATATCCAACATATTCGTGATTTGAACAGGTGGGTCTGTAGGCTTGGTATGCTTTTCAATTAATGAAGCATCCAAGGTATTGGACTCTATTGAGAACAAACGAAGATAGGGTTCAAGATCTGTTACTGCTTCGTCTATTGGACAGATTTGGAGGAAAGAATGGTTAGCAAAATGCTTAGTGTGAAGCGCTTTGTCTAGTATCAAAATACCTTGAGGCAAATGGTTCGCCATTAAATCTTGGAATTGTTTAAGTTCTTGTCTGTAATCATATGTTCTTTTAAAATCGACTCGTTCGTTAATTTCTTTCCTATATAGGAACAAGAGAAAGATTAGATCAAGGACAATCTGTAGTACGTAGACAAACACTCTATCATCGCTTCGATAGAGAATAATCCTTTCTGTAATCACCACAACCAAAAAGAATAAGATGTTGTAAAAGTTCTTTAAACGGGACGCTATTGCTGTAGCTAGCATTGCGAAGTAATATCCCTTTAAAAATGCTGTGTCTCCACTTATTTCCTTGATTTCAGACCAGGTCTGATACATAGAGCCACAGAGGTATATAAGTGCAGGGAGAATAGAGATCAGTTCTGGACATCTTGTCAGCTTCCTTTTTAAAAACCACAAGATTATAACCAAAGGGATAACAATGCCAGTGATAATTATGCCCTTCTCATCATCAATAACGATATATCTGATTAGAAATGGCGAGGCCAAAGTAAGAATCAGAAAAGTGTTGATCTAGGAAGTTATTAAAGCGTGTAGATCCTATGTACCATGAAGTTATGATTTACCTCAGCAACTTTTAGGGATTGGTACTCAGCCTCGATCTCTTTGGAAGAAAATCTTAAGCCCATATGCTGGCACAATTCTTGCATTAAATTATTTAAATCGTAAACAACTAAAATAATATTGCCTTTCAATCCCAAAATTCTAGGTCATGCAAATTAATAAATCTCAAATGCATCAATTATATTCACTTATTTATCAAAAGACAGGGTATCCTAGCTGGTTAACCTTGTAGCGTTTGTTAGGCAAGTAAACATGATTGAGGGCCATAGTCTATTTGTAACTAGAACTTACAGAAAAATAATAAAATAGGAATTACTGAACATATTGGAAAAGAATAATTCTTCAACCTTCTTAATAAAACACTCAACTCTCCCGATTTGGATGACAACTTCTTCGAGTTTGAAGCTCATCTTAACATCCAAACCCTCTTTAGCGGAAGGAGTAGTAAATAGGTGAAAGAATAGCATAACTTCCTCATCGACAATTAAATTCTAGTGAACAGCCACCCAATACAACTTTCCGACTGAAACTCTGAAGAAATAGTGCTCTAAGATTTATTCAAAGTGACATTTCATATTTTATCTCATGAATTTTTTTGATTAAGATCCGGGAATATTCCTAAATTTAACCTGAACAAGCTGCCTTCTTGTTATGTCTTGTCACATGAATAGAAAAGATGATTCAAGGCTCATTCTTTGATAGCCTAACTACACAGACTGAGTTGGACCTGAAATGAAGCAAGAGCTCTTAAGAGTTCTATATTTGAAAAAAGAGGTCAGTCTCTGAATTAATTAAGGTGATTTTCTATTGAAATAAAAAATATCTATTAAATATCTTTCGTGATGAATCAAGCTCAACCCCAAGGAGGCCAGCAAGGCCAACAGGATCCCAACCAAGGAAGACCAAGCATGGCTAAAATGATGATGATCTATTTTGTCATGAACTGGATTATGGGATTTTTCTTCAAAAAAGAACCACAAAATCATCCTCAATTATACAAAAATTTGTATGCCGATGGTGAACCATTGGTACTCCATTTGATAAACCCTGTCTAACACAAGTATAGGAATTTAAAATGTATGTTTCTGAAGATTATGAGTTCAATCCCGAAGGACAGACTCCTGTTTGGGAAGAAACAGGAATTTATTACAATTATGAGAAAACCAATTTCAGACAAAAAGTTATTAACTACAGCATTGATGATGTACTCACTCCTGATAAAAAGAACTAATAATATGGATAGATTCTTGATAAAAATGAAACCCATCCCCAATTATACGCCCATTTCTATTTGAATTCCTTAAGACCCAAGGATTCAGAGAACTACTCAGACTTCGCTCCTTACTTGGACAAGAAGGAAACCGTGGGTATAGAATAATAAATAAGTTGACTTATTCTAATAGAACTTATTGTCTGGAGAAAGAAATCTGAAAAAAAGGAAGAAGTTAATTTGCTCTTTGATGATTCACCTGCAGCTAACAAGCAAAAGAAAGAAGAAAAGAACCTAACTAAGAGCGAAAAAGATGAGGAGAAATACCCTCATCTCAGAACCAGAATTTGGTTCCAGTTAGTTCATGATACTAATCCCTATAATGGACCCACTGCTAACTTTATGGGTAAGAGTGAAGTTGAATCATTTCTTACGAGCTAGAATATAAAATTCACGAAACTGAGTGGGGATACAGATTCTATGAGCCTATCCTTGACACAGCTCAATTTTGGCTCAGAAAAAAGGATTATGTTTTGTTAGAACGCGGAGCTGAGAACAAGACCGGCAATATCACATTTGAATTTAACACTTACTGGATTCAAAAGTATATGGTTGAGAGACAACTCAGAAACCCCACAGCTGCACTCGGTCCTCTTGGATCTATGATGTCTGCTGATACCTTGAAAGAAGTTGGATTAATTCAAGAAGAGAGTGCTTTTGAAGAAATTAAAGAAATCGTTTTAGAAGCTAACCCTATTCTTTTCGGACTGACCATTGCTGTTCACCTCCTCCATTCAGTTTTCGAATTTTTGGCATTGAAAAATGGTAAAACTAACGTCATAATTTTGTAATATCATAGATATTTCCTTCTGGAAGAACGTTGAAAGCCATAGAGGTCTTTCTTTGAGAACTCTTTGGTATAGCTTGTTCCAAGACGTCGTTGTCCTTCTTTATTTGTTGGATAATGAAACCTCTATGGTTATCATTGTCAGTGCCATTGCTGAACTTGGTGTGACCATTTGGAAAATATTGAAGACAATGAAATTCAAGGTAAACATAAGAAAGTTAGATTAAAGCTTTAGAGAAGAGAAGATGGAAAATTCCCTTGGATTCAATATGATTACAAGGATGAAAGGTATAAGAGCACCACATTAGAGCATGACCAAGTTGCCAATAAATACCTTAATTATGCTTTGGTTCCTCTTTTGGGTGGCTATGCTGTAAGATATGTCTTGGCTTTTTTAAAAAAATAGATTTACTCTCTTATCTATGAGAAGCATAAGGGCTGGTACTCCTTCATTATCGAAACTTTGGTCGGATTCATTTATCTTTTCGGTACATTGAGAACTAAATTGATCTAATACGACCATAGGTTTCATTGAAATGACACCTCAACTCTATATCAATTACAAGTTGAAGTCAGTTGAGCATCTTCCATGGAGGGTCATGGTTTACAAATTCCTCAACACTATTGTTGATGATTTCGGAGTCTTTTTGATCCAAATGCCATGGTTGAGAAGATTGAGCGTTTTCAGAGATGGTAAATTGATGTTTTAAGTGAATAAATTTTAGATATCATTTTCGCAATTTACCTATACCAAAGATGGATTTACAAGGTCGACAAGACAAGAGATGTAATAATACTACTTTATTTCCTAATATGTTAGCCTTATGGACAAAAGAAAGAGGTACCCAAGCCAGCTGAACAACAGCAAGTGACTCAAGGCCCAGCTCAGCAGCAACAGAAACCCGCAGAACAGACTCCTCAGACTCAAGCTCAAAAACCAAAGAAAGAGGAGAATGTGACTCAAAGAAATGTTGAAAAAGAAATACAGAAAGAAGAGAAGGAAAAGGAAGAGCCTGTGGATAGAGCTCCTAACAAGACCCAAAGCAAGATCAAGAAGAAGAAAGTTGAATAAGTCTTATTTGTAGATTTGTTTGCTGTTCTTTGTACAAAGGATTTTACATATCTTACAAGAATGTTTAGCTTCAAGCTTCAATAATCTAATTAAAAAAATCTACATTTTCTCATAATATTTTATTTCAGATTGAACTTCCTAAGTTCTTTTCTTTCTATAAGTCATTAAGCATTCATTATTTAAGATCAACTGCAAGTTTCATTAGAATGTATCGAATTGCTTAATGTTAACAAATTGCAAACTTAATTAGATAAATATAAAAGCACATCTAACTCGAAAGGCACACTACACATATGATACAGGGAAAACATCTATTAAAACTTAATTACCTACTTCTTCCTCAATAGACTTCTTTTGTTGCTGATCTTCCAATAACATTTTATCGATAGTCTCATCATCAATCGACTCTGAGGAAGGATATTTATATCTTTTTAATAACTTATCTAGTTTTATTTTGAAACATTCCTTCTTAACTTTATCATTTAGAATCGCAGTCATTCTATTTGCTTCCTCTAATAATGTTAATAACATAAGGACTACGACTACCTTTGAAAAGAGAACTCGAGGAAGACAATGTAGCAAAATAGGTATTCTCAGTGGTTCTCATGTTGAAGCATAGAGCCAAATCAATTGGAATTCTTTCTACACTATCTATCTGGACATTCCTAATTATCAATAAAGTGTCCCTCTTATCAAGGATTTTAAAGTTAGGGAAGAAAGGCTTGCTGTGGATCTAGGCAATAAGGGATTATTAGATTATATATGTACCAATAGCTTGAATAAATGGCCGCTACTTACATATCCATAGGCCTTTTGGTGGTCTGATTCCAGGATTACTGCAACAATATCTATCTCATTATTGTAGAGACGAAGGTCCTTCTGATAGAATGAGAATAGATTTGGGTCCTCTAGATCAATTGAGGATAATAAATAACTGGAGGGAAGGTTGGCTTTGGCATATTCCTTGCATTTGGTCACTTCTTCTTTTAAAGACTTTATTGAAGATAGATTTTGGAAAGTTGTATTCTTCAAGCATTGCAAGTATAAGTAATGCGTGATGGTCCTGCCAGTTGAATGGTCATAGTATTTGAAGTTTTTCCCATATTTTGGGTAGCCTTTTAGATTATAGAATCTGACTCTATCATTCTCTTTGAGCTCATTGTAGATCTCAATGACGTAGTTTGTGATTTCAATCTCACATAGTATGTCTGTATACTTCTGATAATTGTTTTGATCATAATATACAAGAGCATCAGCCACTTTAACCCTAAAGTAGACTTTTCTATTAGCAGAGGAGATACCTTCTTCCATCTCTTCGAACAACCTAAATCATTAGAAAAATGAATATCATATTTACTTAGGTCCTGTATTTGTCTTTTCAAGTAGCTTATATTTCTTCTGAATGAAGACGTCGATCATGGGGATAAATCCTCCATGATTTCTCAGGCTGATGAGATTTTTAGGGAAGAATTTTGTCTTGGTAGCACCAAGCTTTTCGTCCCATTTGGCTCTAGAAATGGCATTGTATGAGACTTCAACAAAGACTTTTTCATCAGGTTGAACTTCTGAATCAGCTTTTGCATCTTTTTTGATTATTCTCATTCCTGCCAAATGTATTTTAAGACCCGAGTATAGTTTATTAGAACGGATAAGATTATATAAGAGTTGGTTATTGGTCATTAGGTTTTTGTCAGGTCTTAATACTGGCTCTAGCTTGACTTCAAAATAAACTGAATACCACCCATCAGTCAATTCCACTTGATAATGGGTGCTTTGTTTGATTATTTCTCCAACAAGAAGGACCATGTGATTGGCCGAGAATTCGTCTTTCTGGAGGACTTTTTGAAGGACAGATCTCTTGCCTTGAATATGTTCAATGTAGTATCTGTATTCAAGTTCAGTTTTCATATTTTGGAAATTAAGCTTCTTGGAACTATGTGACTTCTTCAGTCTTCTTTCAATAGATGCTAATTTCCAGACAATTAATCTATAGTGATTCTTGACCCAAGCCTTAAAGTTAGAGAAAATAGTAGATTGGTTACTTCAGTGAGGTATTCTTCTTTGGCTCCTTGTCCCAAAAGGCCTTTTCTAAGCTCCTGCCATCCTATTACAAGATTCCCATCACAGAAACAGACGAGATTGGCATCCAATTCATCTTGCGTTTGAAGACACTCGACGCATGGACAGCCAAATTTATAGTTTAATGCGTTTGATATTGTCACATCGGCGATAATTGAAGGGATCCCTCTAGGTTTTTTGATGTAGTTCTGAGGGTTAAAGTAACTGTTTCCAGATATGGTATGTTTGTTGAATTTTAGTTTGGAGAGAAAGTACTTTATTTTAGGATTTTCTTCCAGTGATTTTACGATATCGTTACTTGGTCGACCTATACATTAACTGTTACGCACATACCATATACTTACCAATATTACTGTCAATAAAATTATCGAAGTTTCTCTTCAACTTGGCCTTTGAATCTTCTTCCTTTGGCTTCTTTTCTTGGGTCTCAGTCTTCATTGCTCCTGAATTGTCCTTAGTTCCAGCCTTTTTCTCTACAAGCTTAAAGGTATTGATCTTCTTATTCTCATTTTCAAGAGGTCTAACTGAAAACTTTCCATGGAGATTATTAGTTCTGTCTTGGAGTGTTATCATTGTTGGACTAGTCTTGGTTCTGAGATCTCCCAATTTCTTTTTCTTGAAAACTTGTGTGACCTCTTCTTCATTTTCATTATTCTCATTAGGGGTTTCGACTTCTAAAATTGAATCAAGTTTGTTGGAATTTTCTCTGGACTGCTCTGATTTCGATCCTGTTAATGGAATAGATCTGCTATTTTCATTTGAGACTGGATTGGAGAAGGATTTCATCTGCTTCACAAAGGTGGAAAATGTGGTCTGGTTAGCTGGGGTAGGCTGGAACTTGTTGAAAGAGGGAGTTGCTTGGGGCTTTTCTTGGAAATTATCTTCATCATCGTCCTTGAATAGCTTCATGATTCTGTCAAGGGATGCTGGATTGACAGAAATTTGCTTTCCAGAAGCATTTTGGAGAGTAGGGAATTGGTTCATAGCAGGAGCTTTGAAGCCAAAGGATGTTACTGGGAAATTCTTTTCTTCCTTTTGTTCTTCTTGATCATCAGCAAACAATGAGGCAGCTTTCTTCAAGTTGGCTTCATTAACTTGCAACTTCTTGCCTCCAGCAGTAAATAAGACTGGCTCAGGAGTTTCTTGGGCTTCTTCGTCATCATCTTCCAATAGTTTTCTGGCTCTTTCCAAGGCTTCTTTACTAGGTCCATTTTTCACTGAAGGCATGATAGGTTTGACAGTCATCTTGAAAGGTGATCCACGAAGAGCACTTCCAGTAGGCTTCTTATCTCTCAAGAGGCTCTGAGAAAGATTGAGAGATTCAGGATTCTGGACTTTCAACTTTGAACTTACAAAGGTTTGGGAACTAACAGGAACTTCATTTGCATCATCCTCAAATAACTTCTTTGCATTTTCCAGTTTCTTGGGATCAATATGAAGAGTTCCTTTTCCAGCAATTTTGAATGCAGGCATAGTGTCAACATCCTCATCATTCTCAAGGAAATTTTTAGCTTTCTCGAGAGTTTTTGGACTGACAGTTAGGGGATTCAGTTGCTGACTGCTAGATCTAGATTTGTTAGCAGTTTTGAAGGTTTGAGATGGGACAAATTCGTCATCATCAGCTTCAAGCATCTGCTTGGCTTGTTCAAGTTTCTTAGGGTCAATATGCAACTTATTTTGGCCTGCAGTCTGGAAACCTATGAAGGGACTTTGTTTGCCAGGGGAAGCTGCATTTTTGAAGACTTTCTTTTCTGATGGCTGGGATAATGGCCTTTCCTCTTCTTCGTCGTCATCAAAGAGCTTCTTAGCTTTTTCGAGGTTTTGAGGGTTAACAACAAGCTTTTTATTATTTCCAGCAATGGAAAATCCAACAAAGTTATTGACTGGTTCCGCTCCTTGGACCTTGAGGGGACTTTGTTTAGCAATTTGAAAAGCTGGTTGAGGAGTAGACATGTCTTCATCATCTTCATCTTCAAACATCTTGGAGATTTGTTTCAATTTCTCTGGATTCACTGTGAGGAGCTTGTTAGAGGCGGTCTTGAGGACTGGAGAGGCCAATTTAGGATCAACAGGCTTTTGAATGCCAAAAGACTCTCCTTTGGGAGTATCATCTTTGTTTTCATCCACTTGACTTGCAGTTAGGAGCTTCATTGACAAGAAGTCATCCTCATAATCCTCGCCAAAGAGCTTTATTATTCTTTTGATGGTTTCAGGCTTAGGAGTTTCCATTTTCTTGGTCTGAGAAAGGACAGAATGTTGTGAGCTATAAGGAGAAACTTTAGCTTTATTGTCAGGCCCTTCATACTTCTGAGAGAATATGTGTTCGGCAATATTTAAGTTCTCAGGGTTGGAAACAGTTATTCTCTTGTCTGGAGTGAGTTTCTGAGAAGGGTATTTCAAATCTCCATTTTCATCTTCAGCAAACAGCAAAGCAGCATTCTTCAATTTTGTTTCATCAACGACAAGTGGTTGCATTGTTCTGGCATTTTTCAAGACTGGCATCTCGTTTGGATCTTCAGGAAGATGGGAGAAGTTGCCGCCATCCAGAAACTTCTCTGCGGCTTCAAGAAGGAGCTGGTCTTCTTGACTATTCGTAAAATGTGACTGCGTTTGGAATCTTGGAGAGTGACGAGAGTTGGTGTTGCCCTGACTAGAGTTCTTTTTGGCATCCTCTTCCAACATTTGATCAATAAGTTCACAGTCATCTTCGTCAAAAGAGTTATCTTTTTTAAGGGTGTAGGGGTCTTTAAGGTCTTGGGAGGTTGGTTTGGAGATGCTAATCTTCTTTTTGCGAGAAGTGGCAGTTTTTTCTTCGCTGCTAGGACTGACACTCATATCAGAAAATCCTTTGTCAGCAGAAGATGAGAACTTAAGTTCTTGGTCGATTTCACTACTCATGTCACAGACTGGAGTAGCCTTTCTAGTGGAAGGAATGTCAAGGGTGATCTTCTGAATGGTATTTTCTCGAGTTGATCCGCCAATAGTTGTTGGAGTAGCTTTTGGCTTTATGAGAACTTTGTCAATGGGAGTAAGATAGTCAGTCTTTTGTTTGGGCTGAAAGGTGTGATATGGCCTCTCATCAGAAAAAGCAGAAGAATAAGGAGTAGCTTCTTTCCTGGTTTTTTCAATAGGTTCATCATAATCAAAAGATTTTTCAGAAGGAGTAGGTTTTTGGCTTTCGTTGTCTTCCTGGGAGGAGCCTAAGATTGCCCAGAAGTAATTGTCAAGTGAAAGTTCTTTCATAACATTGTTTCTCGACATGAAAGTAAATATATTGAATTATTCTGCCAAGAAATTTTGTTTGTTTAAAATAATACTGAATTGAATTGGGCGCACAACAAATAGTTAAGCAATACTACACCTGACTACAATTCACTCAAACTCTTTTAGTTCAAATTTAAAGTTAGTATAGACTCAATCTCACCCAAATTAGAACTCTTTACAGCATCTTTCGGTAATTTTCCTCTATTTATGGGATTTTTTCATTTTACCCTTGGAGTGTCTGACCTAAACTGACACGAGATTAAGAACTTAATAATGAAATACTATCAAAAATCGCACACCAAAAAAGAACATTCTATTCTTTTCAATTATACCACGAAATCCTTACACATCTACCATCTAAGATATATTACAACAGAACAAACACTAACATTCAACAAGCTTCCTAATTCATACTCTTTTCTGGCTCTTTAATTTCCTTGTCCTCAACCTTGGATTTTGTCTCCTCTTCCTTATTCTCTTTCAAATATACCTGTCTGAAGTTGAAATTAATTCTATCCTCGCTCAAATAATTCACAACATGAATTTCATCATTAACAAAAGAGCCATCTTCAGCTCTTTGAAGGTTCTTATTATGATTCTCAACCACATCTGGCCTATTCTGCTTGATCCAATTCATGAATTTGTTCTTGTCAAAGCTTCCTTCCAAAATTCTTGGAACACCTAAACACTCACAAAATTTTATTTCTCTTATTACCATGATAGCAGGCTCTAGACTTTCCGCTCATAATAAGAACATCGCCTAGAGTCTTGAAAAAAAGATTCCAGTCAATATACCTGAATCCAATTTGATAGCATGTGGCTTAGTTTCTCTAGTTGGTCCTCCAATTAGAAATACGCAACTCAATCCCATACTAAAGGATATAATAGGAGAAATCTGGTCTAGTTCTCCATCATCGAGATGTCCTCCCATGTAATTTTTCTTGTCATAGTAGTTTATGATAACACTCTCAGGGGTGTAAGCAGAAAAGCCCAAAAGATCTATAATTTTTTGTGGATATTGGGCCAGGAATTCGGGGATGCTAGTCTTACCACTAGGATATTTCCTTTCATTCCAATCATATTGATATCCTACATTTGCCCATCTAATCTTCTTGTTGAAGTAATATTTCTCTGGATCGTCAACCAAAAATTTACTAATATCGTAGGTTGGAATAGGCTCGTCTTTATTTGCTGTTTCTGGGTCATAGATATACATATTTGTCCTATTAGGCTTTTTATGATACTCATTCAAACATCTTTTAGAGACTTCTAGCTGATCTTCTATGGGAAGGAAATCCCTGACTACATAGAGTCCTTCAGGGAAAAAGAATTTAAATGCCTCGTATGTTTTATTTGTCTTCTTATCCTTAAGTTCAAATTTCTCACATATTGATCCCATATTTTTGTCATATTTGCTTAGATCAATAAGCTCAGAGAAATCCGTTGTTTTCTTCTGATAGAGTCTATATTTCTTCTCAGCTTTCTTAAATTCTGGCCAATTTTTGGGATCCGTATCCTTGGCATCTTCCTGTTCCTGCTTGAGATACTGCATACCGATGTAAAAGGACTTGATAAATAAATAAAATTAACTCTTTGAAAAAAATGGCTTGGAGATAAATAAGTAACATCCAATCATATCATAGAGTACAAAGAATTGAGACGAAAGCGAATAGACTTTGAAATTTGTATACACTTCCTAGCCTGTTTATTAATATGTAATAGGGAAGGTCAAGAACTGACATCCAGCCTCTAAAACATGTATAATTTCTTCTAGAGTTTTTCTTAATCTATCACTATCAGTCTCAGTTCTGACTTGATCCTTCAACTGATACACATGATGCTTTAGCTCTCTAAGAATACCAAAGTGTTGAGCAAATAACATAGAGGCAGATTCAATTGGTTTATTTACACCTGCTACAACTGGCCTGTCTCTTTTTTTATCTTGACTTGATACATCCTTTTCTAAGGGCACTGGTTTCATTGTAAAGGAAGAATCAGCACCATCACTCAATTCTTTTGATTTTACAGCAAGAGGGTCAGATCCTTTCATGAAAGGCAATTGAGTAAGAGGATTCTTATTACTAGATTTCTTTTTAAGCCCACCTCCTGACTTTGTTCTCTGAGGGGAAGATGCTTCTGGGAACAATAAACTTTGCATTGATTGAAGAACCATGCTCGACTTTGCCACGTTAATGAAAGGGAAGGGACAATCAACTCCAAACCTGGCAACACCATTTAGAAAATCGGTTGAACTAATGCTAAAGGAGTTCTTTCCTGAAGTCAATGCATATAAAAATGCTCTACAGACAGTCAGCTCCTGAGGATAGGAATACCCTGGGACAGGACTTTCTGTATCAATCAATTCTTTCACCATTCCATAGACTTCATCAAAGGAAAATACACCTTCTCCTGTATTGTCTTGATAATATTTGTAGAAATTCTTGGTTATAATTTGGGTATTTCTAGCTCTAGAGTCCAAGAAAACTTCAATATACCAATGAAGCAGCTTGTCAAGGTCGATTCCTTCCTGGTCAGTATTTCCATCATTAAAGAAACGGATGTGTTTTTGGATTCCCGCAAGGAACTTTCTTCTGCTAGTTTCAGGTTCGAAAGCCAGAATATCATTAGTTACTTCATCTATCTTATCCTTTAGCAAATAACTAACACCATCTGGATGATCATAGACTATAGGAGGGTCAGCATACATGATCCTTGATAGTGCAAATAGATAAAAGTTTTGCACATAGAGGTCAAAAGATTCGATTGTTCCGATCATAAGTAGAGTGTTACCGTGTTTAAGGTTGGTGATATCACACATATTGGCAAATGTCAGGGCACGCTGCCAGTGCTTGACATAGTATTTAAGGGATGCTAAGAATTCTAGCAATTTTAATTCGGCATTTCTCCTCAACTTATATGTCTAAATCACTCAGTCAAAAAGAAAAGATTTTTACCTTAAGGAAATATAGACAGAGATATTCGCTCATTGGGATATATGTTGTTACCAAGCTGTTTTGGATTTCTTGAGAATTGTTAATTTTGTCTAGATAGATCTCAATTATCAATTTTCTAAAATAGCTCCAAGGAAGGACACTTGCCATTTCTCTGCCCTTGGTTACATTCTCCAAGAAGACTATTATCGGCAGTGGCAAGTTCCAACTATCACTTAATGCTTGTGCTAATGTTCTCATGCTATTCATATTCATGAGTTTTCCTCTTTGAATCTCTGTAACTCCAGAGCTTTGGGTGGCTATTGGTTGTGATGGATCTTCTTCTGACTTCTTCACATCTTCATCCTCCAACAATCCATCTTTTTTCAATTTCTCCTTTGCCATGGTAACATCAACCGGATCCTGTTTCTCCATCTTTTGTTTATTAGCTAAACCATCCTTGATCTTCTGACTGATATTGATAGCAGAAGTTCCAAATTCTTTCATATCACTTTTCTTAATTGTAATCTTTTCTTCTTCTAACAAATGCTGCATTGACCAAGCCAATTCTCCTTCATCAACTTGAGTAAATGAATCCTTTTTTCCGCCCTTAAGCATAGCCTTAAGGAGGTTGTTCATTTCTTTAAGGGCTTCCTCTTTTTTGGTTTGCTCTTCTTCGAAAGTTTTAATGCTTTGTTGAAGCTCAATTAGATCGTCAGCCAACTTCTTAGATGGGCCAGCCGCCTCGGCTAGGTACGTATTCTCAACTTGCTTTTTATTCCTATCGTCTCCATCATGAAGCAGATACTCTTTTTTGAGCATTTCATGGAGCATTTTACATTCTCCATCAAGCGATTGCAAATTAAATTCATTCATTTTGGCCTCTGACTCTTTGATTTCAATGAGGGTTCTATATTGTTTATTCTTGGCTTCTAAAACAAGTTTGTCAACAGTTAGTCTTTCAATGCCCTCCAAATTTTCTTTCATTTTCTGCTCAAAAATTCTATCTTTATCATTCAGAGCCTTCATAGTCAATTCTAGCATCTTTTCCATAATTTTCTTATATGATACTGCAACTTTGGCCATAAGATTTCCTAGTTCTGACCTATAGCATCTCACTCTTTCAATAACCTAAAAATTTCACTTAACATAGAAAAAATATCACTTCTTCGAAACAAAAGTTTGCAATATCGATATCAATGAACAGCTTACTGAATTCCTTTTTGTCTATATAAAATTGCCTTAAGTAAGCTCCCAGACTATCGAAAAACTTTTGCTTTGGACTCCTCCCTGAAGCAAATAAAGCCAAATCTTCAGAAATGGCTTGCATAGGCATAGACCCCGTTCGGCGAGGTTCCATAACAGTTCTATACCCAACTGACTCTAATAACGTTGTATGAGTGGCCCTTGATGAATTGATCATGGGTTTCATTCTTTGAGTATCGATATCGGAGATTGATTTGGAATGAGGGATCATATTCTTTAAGTAGAAATCTGAGATAGTATGATCAGGAGACATTCTTGCTTTGAAGTCCTTTATTTTTGAGGATGTGCTCTTGAAATCAGTAGACTTTCCAGCTGAAGACTTGAAATTTCTTGCGCTAAGAATCCCAAAGTCTTCAGATATTGGAGCTTTATCATTATTGTATACTCCCCTATCAGTTAGATCAAATCTCCTTGATGAAGGCACAGCATCTGAGATGACTCGGCCTGTAACTGCAGTAGGGATTGTGAATGCATTCTCATCTACACTCTTGTATTCGTTTGCAGCTTGAAATTTTTCATCATTAAAGACTTCATCTGCTGATACAGCTGGATTGAGCTTAGGAAGCCGAGTGAAAGTTTTGGATGGAACCTTTTTATTCATTTGCAGAGTTTATTGCAAATTGTTATAAAAAATTAATACCAGTTTTAAGCGACTTTCACTAGGGATTAACATCATATCTTTTTCCTTCTACTAAAAGAAATATCTATTGGTGAGGGCCAGATCTAGGTTAGGCTAAGTTTATTTCGACTTTTTGTGTAATGTTATAGAGTAGCCACTGTCTTTATTCTTTTGGAATAAAATTTATTCATATTATCGGAGGAGAAAATGTCTTCGAACAGTAAGAAGTTTAGAAAAAAATGTCCTTAACCTTAACTAGCAGGTGCAGACGCAGGCCAGAGCAATGCTCAGAAAGAAACTCAGTTTGTGGGCATAAATGGAGAGGTAATAAAGAAAGAATTGTGTAAAAACCCAATAGGTGACTGGATTAGGCTTTGCCCAACGTGACTCAGGTGTCAAAACAGAGGAACAGCAGGGACTCATTGAATTCGCTATACTGAGGAATGATAAGTATATTTTTGTTAGGATTATCTCATTTTTTATAGAGACTTGCAACATATGAAGTTGATGATCGACCTAAAGAACATTATTGCTCGTCAGCTACCCAAGATGCCAAAGGAGTACATCGTCAAACTGCTATTCGACAGAAAACATGAGGCTATGGTGATCATGAAAAACAAAACCAAAATTATTGGCGGGATCTGTTTCAGAGTCTTCGAGTCCCAGAAGTTCGCTGAAATCGTCTTTTTGGCCGTCACTGGTACTGAACAAGTTAGAGGATACGGTACCAGACTCATGAATAAATATAAAGAGGAAATGCAAAAAAGAGGCATGGAATATCTTCTTACCTATGCTGATAACTACGCTATTGGTAAGCCTTCATCCTTCCAAAATAATGGAATTAGGATACTTTAAAAAGCAAGGCTTCTCGAAAACCATCAAGATGGTTCCTGAACGCTGGAAGGGGTAATTAAGACCAAAATAAATTAATTGACTATAGATATATTAAAGAATATGATGGTGGTACTTTTATGGAGTGCTATATCCACCCCAGAGTTGATTACAGCAACATTTCTTCAATGATCAAGAAACAAAAAGAAGTACAAGATATACTATTTTCCTAAATATTTAGCATGTTATGGAAGTCGTCAAAGAACTTTGCATAAATAATCTTAAATTCACTGCTCCAGAAGGACTTTTTGAGAAGATTATTAACAGCCAAGATAAAGTAATATCATTATGATTTTTTGTCACAAAATTAGGATGGTGCTTTAGACCTTGAACTTGTTGGTCAACTTCCCGGACTCAGTATACTATTTTTTAAATGTCAACTAATCTTTAGAACTTGGCGGATGGGTTCCCGAAGAATATCACGAGTTGAGAAAATCAAAAGAAAGATCTTTCCTACTTCAATGCCAAAATATTATCGACATGCTCAGAAAGCACAAGAGCGTAAGTCTCCATTTAACTTGTTCTAATATTAGTCATGGCCTTTCCTTGAGCCTGTCAATAAGGACGATGTTCCTGATTACTACGAAGTCATCAAGGACCCTATTGGTAATTTTTTGGTATCATTTCTTATAGATTTAGACATAAAAACAATCGAAAAGAGACTCCAGGCAAATTATTATACGGATAAGGACACCTTTGCTAAAGATGTACTGAGAATGTTCTCAAATGCAAAGATCTACAATCTTCCAGAAACAATTTATGTCAAGGCCGCAAATGAATTAGAGGAATTCATTACACCTTATTTGAATTCTTTGAAGGATGATCAAACCAGATCAAACGAAAGAGCTGCGAGTGCAGAAAAGGCTCCTCAAAAGGGACTCGGAGTCAAGAAGAGAATTAAGAAGGATAAATAATTCAGGTTTGTTGTTTTGTCAGTTGTATGATAGATATGCTTATGCTTAGATATATTTTTGTAGAGTTGCTCCATGGTAACATTTAAATTTGAGAGCTCTCTTTGGGTAAGACTGTTTTTCTGATCGAGAGTGATCCAGCTATCAGAATATCAACTATTTACCGTGACTGAATCTGAATGTGAGGGAATTATATTATGAATTTCCTCAAAATTCTGATATTAAGAATTAATTGAGGTGATTTCCTATTTGATTCGATAAAATTTATTTGATTGATAACACAATCAATGTTCAATTCAAAGCGACTAGCATCCAAGATTCTTGTAGGAAACAAGACTTTGGCTCAGAAGTTGCTCTTTCCATCACAGGGCCTTGTTAAAGTTATGGTAAGCAACAGCCCTCGTCATTTATTTAACCTAATAGCCATATTTCTTTTCTGCATTTGTTAGAGGCTCAAGATTTTCAAAAGAGATGAATAAAACTTCTGAGGTGTCGTCCTTCAAGCTTGAGGGATATAGTCAAATAAGAATAGCATTAAGTGACACTAAATCTTTGAACCAGATTCTTGAAATGTTTGAAAAAGATCCATTCAGCTTTAAAAAAGATGAAGTCATCGCAGCTTTGAAACAAATGTCATTCCTCTTAAGAACCACTCCAGCTTATGAAATTGAGAATTTAGAAAATGATGAAAGGTATATTTCCCTCAGCAAGAAGATGAATGAATATATCAACGATGTTGAAGCTAGAAGTAATAATAAGATTGAGTATCCTAATTTTCTAGATATTGAAGATGTGCTCTCTTGGATCAGGAAATTCACTGTTGCTGGAATTCCCACTAACATCACAGAGGAAAATATCAATCTCTTGTTTCAAAAGGCAGTGAATCTTATCGAAGGCAACCCAGGAAACTTCCATCAACTAGTCAATGTATATTACAGTCTCTCCTTCTTAAAGAGAAATACTGAATCCCTCTGCCATAGGATTCTAACTCAGTTAAAGACGAGCCCCAAGCTTTTTACCAAGTATGTTGCCTTGCTGCTCCTAACCTCATGCACACAGAGAGAGTCATTTAATCATTACCTATTAGCAGATTACCTTCAAAACAATGTGCATAGAGTACTAGACGAATTCACTTTAGATGAAAAATGCCTTGCTTTCGAAAATTTTGCTAGACTTGAATTACACCTCAACCCTCCAAAGTACAGAGCTCCTAAGATCAACCAGGTTATCACAGAAGAATTGTCTCAATCTGTTGAAAAGCTTAGCTCGTCAAGTTTACTCAAAATAGTACAGGCTTATGAGTTCCTCCCTGTTTCCTGTTCAACCTACCTCTTAAACAGAGTTAAGTCCTCCATTATCCACAAAATCCAAGCCAAAAAGTTAGACTCTCATGTCATCATACAGTTCTTGGAGGAAGTTTCTCGCTTAAGAAGAAACTCTAGATTAGAAGACCATGAATATATCATCGTCTATAAAGAAATCATAAATCGAATTGGGAAAGACCCCTATTTTAGTCAAGGAAAGACTCTCAGAAGACTTCTAGAAATTTATCTGAAAAGTGGCGTCAAGTTTGACCCACTTGTCTTAAAGATTCAAGCAAAAGCTTTGGAACTTGACCAACCCCTTATTTCAACCTCATTCTACAGAGCATTGCTCCAGACTGGAGTTGACATTAGAAAGATTTTAGAATCCCACCATTTACATGAGATTTCCCAAAATAGCCCAACCAATCTTGTCAAGATTTACATCGGTTACTCTGCCCTTAATGATGAAGCTTTCAACCCTAAGCTCGATGAACTAAGAGAGAAAATCTTGGCTGCAACCCCTCTACAACTGACCAAAGTTATAACTTCTATTAGCGAGGCAGGAATCATTAATACTTCCATCGAAAAGTTAATCTATGAAATTAATGATATTCTAATCAGAACCACCAAGAGCCTCGATAGTTATGTATTCTTTAAGACTATGTTCCGCTCGTGCCAGAATTCCAATATCAGAAAGTGCTGGATAGAGTATGCTGAGACCTACCTTAAGAATTTGAGCAAGGAGTCTGTGGGAAAACTCATTGATGCTTTCTTTAATTTCAGAGATACCCATACTTTTGACCAAATTATTTTATTCCACAGAATCCTTGAAATAGTTGACCCCAAGAATATCCCCTTTAGAAAGCTCCTTCTTGCAATTAAACATGAAAGAAAATACTTCTTAGAAATTTCCTGGTTGGATGTTGTTTTCCAGAAGTTCCTTACTAATTTAACTACTTGGGCAGATCTACATAAAGATGACCTTAGAGCGTTCGAAGTCTATGGAATGCTGAAGAGACTTGAATACTCTGGTGCTTATATCCATCCTGCTCCAAAACTTGCCAAGAAATTATATGAACTTTCAAAAGCAAATCAAGAAGAGGGCGCAAGTTCCATCATGAACTCATTTACTTTCTATCTTCTTGACAGAGGGCTTCTTGAATATAAAGATGCTCTCCAATTCTATGAATTAACTAAGAGTAGGACTTTTTAACTTAGTTTTAATATTCTAGACATGAAGAACTCTCTACTGGAACCTAAGGCCATCAGCTATCTTCTATTAATCAACAAAAATCCTTCTCAAGAACTCATCGAAGAAGCTAAGGAAAGTCTTAGAAGTCTAGAATCAAGACTTACTTTGAGTAACTCAAGCAAATATATACTCAACACAATTGCTGCTATTTTCAGATTCCCTCCAGAATTACTTGAACAGAATAAAGAACGCTATTTGGAGCATTTAAGAGAAGCTATTAAGGATGCTAACCATGATTCATATACTCAAATATATGAATCTATTCCAGGTCAATACTTAAAAGATAACATATCCTTCTATGAGCCTTTCATGATAGAACTTCTTCAAAATTACAGCTATGCCAGCAATAGAATCTTACCAGGCCAAATTATTAATATTTTGAATAAGATTTCCCTTTATGGAAAGCTTGACAATGTTGCCTATAATTTGATCATGGTAGATATCGAGAAGTGGTTGAATTCATTCAAGCCTGAACAGTACCACATGATTATTAGATACTTGGTCAGACTTAGACTTAGGGAAACCCACCTCTTTGACAAGATATTGAGTAAAATAATATCAAGTCCAGTCAATTTCATTTCCAAATTGGGAGAAATTGCTTTTGATTTCTTCACAATTAACTATAATTGTGAACAAGCCAAGCAATTTATTGCCACCTTCCCATTCAAGGATTCACTTCTCAGAAGTTCAGGAATGGTCTCCTTCGCCTGCTATGTCCCCATTCTCAATTTGAAGAACGAAAAAGATATCCTCGAAGTTATTTTCTCCAGAATAAATGAATCTTCAGTTGCTTTTAAGAAGAGAACTTTCTTCCTATATGACTTTGTGAGATTTGTGTACAAGGATAAGCCTGAATGGACCCAGACTTTGAAGAACTTAATTCCTAACTTTGAAACTGAATACCAAAATTATGCTGCCCTCTACAAAGGACCAAACAAGGACAGAGACTTTGTAATTATTTGTTAATACTTGACTAATCTCTTAGTTAAGAGCACATCTTGAGGCGATGAAAGTAGAGTTCGAAGAGGCCTATACTCTTGATGGATTTACTGTCGATTTCTATTTGCCTGTCCAGTAAACTTTAAATTAACTTTATTAATCTTATAGAAAAATTCTTATAAAAGCTGTTTCTAAGAGACAGATGGACGAGGCTCAGACTAGCTTCACTGGTTCAATTATACTAACAAAGAGAATTATGGATACCTTTGATGGATACAAACCTGTCTTTATCAATATGGTGGAATTTAGAAGTATTCCTGATAATAAAGGAAGAATCCATCATCTCCAGGCTTGTGGTAAGATTTGCAGAGGACTTGAAATGATATTGATAGGCATTCAGGGACAATTGAGCTCGGATAAATTTATTAAAATAGATCCTGAGGATAGATTGAGATTTAGGGAATTAGAATATTACTTTGATGAAGGTAAAGAGAATCGAACACTAGACTGACTCTATTAGAAGAAGAGGCTGAACAATCACTTGGAAGGACTGAAGAAGATAGCCAATAAGATTTCTTGTGAGTGAAATTCAAAATTTTGAAATTAGGTTACATCTGTATACATAAATGGATAAGTGATGGTTTTATCATGAATCTATGTATTTAGGGTATGTATGTTCTGTTGGGGCTTCTTTAGATATATGTACAGCTTATCTATAAGTAATCCTGACTCGCATGTATATAATTACGCTCAAACAGGTCTCTTACAAATCCATATCCCTCTTAAAGAAGGCTATTATTAGAGAGGATCTAAGCTCTATGACTATTTTTTTCTATAATGGTTGAATGTTGAGTGAGACAACACATAGTCTACTGAGTAATGGAGTAATTAGATTTGCGTACCTAGCCTAACTTCGAAATCATAAATATAATTTTATATATCTGAGAAGATAATGCAAGGTGTCGAAAGCCAAGAAAACAGAGTTGTTACCTTCGATTACAAAGAAATCTCAAACCCAGATGCTGATCTTACATCAAAGATTGAGAACGCTTTCGGACCCAATGGACTTGGTCTCTGCATTGTTACAGGAGTCCCAAATTTCGTTGAAAAGAGAGCTAGATTGCTCCCTCTTGCTCACAAGTTAGCTAATTTACCCAAAGAAGAGTTGGACAAAATCACTTTCCCTGAAATTCATTACTCTCTTGGCTGGAGCCATGGCAAGGAAAAATTCAAGGGAACAATAGATTACTCTAAGGGCTCTTTCTATGGTAATGCCCAAAAGGAAGATCGTATTCCCAAATATGAGGATCAAGATCAATCAGTCACTTTTAATCCCTGGCCAGAGGCAATTCCTGAGTTGAAGGACGCCTTCAAAGACCTGGGTCAACTTATTGTCGATGTTGGAACTGAACTTGCTCACCACATTGACAAGTACATTGAAATGAAGGAACCAAAGTACGAGAAGGGAAAACTTACCAGAATCCTCAAGGAAGCCGATAATGTCATTGGAAGATTACTTCACTACTTCCCCAGTATGAATCAATTATTGCTGTATTTATCTTGTAGGAGAAAAGAGCGAAACTAAAGATCCATGGTGTGGACTTCACAATGATCACGGTTCTTTGACTGGACTTTGCAGCGCTATGTACATTGATAAGGATGGAAAGAGTATTTACCAATATTTATTTTTCTAATTTTTCTAGTCGTTGATTTCGTTGATGAGGAATCCGGTCTCCATGCTATCAGCAGAGATGGTAAGGACCACAGAATTAAGATCCCCAAGGACTGCTTAGCCTTCCAAGTAATTATTGTATTCATTGTTTGAGAATATAGATCGGTGAAACCTTACAAATTCACTCTGGTGGACACATTATTGCCACTCCTCATTATGTCCACATCGGAGACAAGATCGCTGGAACTGGTATCTCAAGAAACACCTTGGCTGTCTTCATGGAACCTAGAGCTAAGGAAAGCATGAAGCAACCTGAAGGTATCCCCGCTTCTGCTGTTATTGGAAAAGGTTTGACTTTGTATTACCTATAGTTATATTTTAGAATGCGAAGGACTTCCTAAGTTGGAAGAAAGATGGAAGGAAGATCAAACTTTCCTTGATTTCCACAACGCTACCATCAAGGCTTATCATTAGATGTCAACACCATATTTAAAAAATAAAATAAAGTGTATATGAGAGTATGCAGAAACATTTAAGTATTTATTAAAGTATTGACCGATTTCCCAAACAATATCTTTATGCAATATTTATTTAATCATGTGTATCTGCGCGCTTTCCATACTGATATCATTATCAATTATTACAATATACATTTTGCTCTCAATTTAATACACCCAACAATAAATTAGTCAGCACAACAGATACCTATTCCTAATTCTTCTGGAGCTTTAGTTTGAGTCTCGGCATTTTGGGTTTGAGCTTGATTTTTGTCAGTACTGGCGTTGGTAGCTGGAGTATCATCATTTTGAGCAGCAGCTGCCTTAAGGGCTGCAGAATAAGTCCATATCTTAGAATTCCATTCAAGCTAAAGGTCATTTAAATTAAACAAAGAATTTACCCATCCCATTGTTTTAGCAACTTGGAAAGCCTGACTGTGCAACTCGATAGTTGTACAAAGATGATATCCTTCAACACAGACGTTCTTGGCAATGCTCAAAGGACAATTTACACAGCCTAGTTGAACATAACCTGAATGAGCATTTCCAAGAGCTCCACTAGCTTCTGCTTGGATTTCGATATCTTTCAAGGGTCTTGTATAGAATCTCAATTCATCAATGTATCCAGATATATCACATTGGTCAATGTAATCAGGGTGGTTTCCAATATAGAGAGGACTATCACTAACGAAAGTAGTTCCTTCAGTATTGGCAATAGAGTCCAAGATGCCGTTAATGTATAATTTAGCCTTCTTTGCCAACTTGACAACAGTGATATGTATCCATTTATTGTATGTGATTCTGGAGTTCGAGTAGATGGTTTCTCCCTATGATTATAACTATTTCAAATTATTTCTCGTACTTCGACTTGAGTATCATCCACAATTTTTGAAAGATGAACTCTAAGGATTCTGTCTTTTCTATCCAAGAAAATAGCAGGAGATCTTATTTCTTCTTTTCTATTAGTTTCTCTAGTTAAACGTCCCTTGTATAACAGAGGGCAATATCTCCATCCAGTCATTGCTTGAGGATCTATAACTCATTTCAAGCCCAAATTTCTATACCTTCAAATTCAATTCTTGGAGAGAAGAACCAAAAGCTCACTGAGAATTCATTGGAATCAAGATTAATAGCAGCAGGAATCACAAGGTATTCATTAGCTCCAATTTTAGCGCTATAGCCCTGGTTACCAAACCCAGGTCCTGAGGTAATATCCTTATTAATATGCATGTGATTTCCTGAATGATCCATTCCCTGCAGTCTTAGAGAGTTGATTGTTTTAAAATTACTCTGAAATCATCAAAGCTCCAATAGCCAGCCAGTCCATCAGGTCTAGCATCACCAAACAGAAGTTTGTCTCCTGAACAGATAAAGCATATTCCTCTATTCTTTACCTTGATATAAGCAGATTCCACCCCCTACAACTAGGTCACATTGTTCTGTTTCAAAACTTTTAGCGTTTGCTTGAAGTTGTACTAATGAAGGATGTCTAGAGGATTAAATGAAACGCTATTAATGTACATGTTAGTCTTTGAGAGGGCAGTAAGCAGAATAATGCTTAGAATAAGAAAGGAAAATACAAGCTTTCGCATTGATTTTGAGTTAATAAAAATTATTCATCTTGAAGAAAGTATCCGTTTTAGGTCGCTTAGCGTTTACCAACACTCCAATATTCTCACTCCTTCATCATACATTCTATGATCCTAAAAATCTGAGTGATTCCTACGCATTTCTAAGAGAAAGAGTCGGGGAAGGAACTAACTAGGTGACAATGATATGGGGAATGGCTGAAATAAGAAAAGAAGTTTGAGTCTTTCTTTGCTATTTTTAGTAAAATATCTTTATCTTCTTTAGAAGTGCCAAATTCTAGTCTGAAATTATTCTGCGATGTATTCAGAACTTTTCTTTTTTAGATCGAAATTTATTAATTACAATATAAAACTAGATCAACAAATCATATATTCTTTTTCATGCTGAACACCAAAAATGCTGGTATGAATGGGATCCAGGAAGGTGGTAATAATGAAACAACAGGAACGCATGTAGTTGTTGATGTAAATTTTTTTCCTTGTGCTTAAAAAGTAACAATAATCAGATCAATCAAGAAGAAAATGAGCCTTTAGAGAAGAAGGATATTATTATTCTTAAAAATGTTCACAAAACATATCTCTTAGGTATCGAAGGTGTCACTGCCCTTCGTGGTATAGTTTTAATCATGCAAGGTTTAATGAATAGGTGTCAATCTGAATGTCAAACAGGGAGAATTTATTTGTATTCTTGGTACTTCAGGTGGTGGTAAAACCACAATGCTCAACATAATTGGAACCATCGACAAGCCGACTAAAGTATAAAAATTGAATATTTTGTCTGAGACTAAAAGGGCGAAGTCTGGATTGCTGGTCAAAAAATCAAAAACTCTACTCCTGATAAAGTTTTGGCCAGTCTCAGGCTGCACTATTTAGCTTTCGTCTTCCAGACTTTCAACCTGCTCGGCTCACTTACCGCTGTTGAAAACGTTGAGCTCCCAATGATCCTTGAAGTAATGTATTATTTTTCCAAATTTTAAGCAATATAGGGTAAGCTCTCAAGGAGTGATGCTCGTAAGAGGGCTATTCAACTTCTTGAAAAGGTTGGTCTTAAGGAAAGACTTCACCATTTCCCTAACCAACTTTCAGGAGGTGAGCAACAAAGAGTCACGATTGCTCGTGCTCTTTCTAACAATCCAAAGATTCTCTTGCTTGATGAGCCTACAGGAGACTTGGATACGAAAAATACTGATCTTGTTATGCAAATTATTGTTGACTTGAACTTGAAAGAGGGAATAACAATTGTAATTTCTTAAGAATAATTCTAATTTGATAGATTATGGTCACTCATGATGTTGCCCTCAAAAATTTCGCTAACAGAGTTGTTAGAATGGTCGACGGTAAGGTCCAGAGCATCACGGAGAATCCACCAGAGGAAAGACAAAAGCATATTGACAATTTAAAGAAGATTATTGAAGGATATATGACAGATGATAAGACACATGGAGCTTTGGGTGTTAGAGCAGGTAACAATATAACAATTATTTTTTAACTTTTAGGTACTAAGGGAAGAGAAGAAGTTGGAGAAAATAAGACTGACGAGGAGGAAAAGTCTGAAAAACATAAACCCAAGTTTGAAATTAGAAAGCCAACTGATTATGCTGCCATAGCCTTCGCAAGGGCAAATAATCAAGCTGCCAATATTAAATCTTGAGAGTTGATATTTATAAAAGATCCCCTATTATTAACCCCTTTTACTGTCTATGAATATTGAATAACCTTTATTGTGTCTTGTATGCTTTTCTGTATCTTTTGTTCAACTACTTTAAAGAAAGCCCCAAATTTATCTTAATAAAAAATATAAATGTGTGTTAGAGGCGTTTGGCAGCTTAAAAAGTTACACCTTCAATTCTGTGACCACGGCGGTAAAGATCTAGACCCTTCATATAACAATTCATTAGGAAGCTCAAAAGGAGTCAGAGAATTTTTAGAATCAGACTTACTAAAGGAATTTGTTAAGAAGAATCCCCAAATTGAATTCAAATTCCTTCTCAAAAGAGGAACTCATCCTTTCATTACTTCTACATACGTCAATGGATATATTAAGGACTTATCCTTAAGAAATAAGAACCCCGAAGAAATTATTGAAGAATTCAAAAGAGTTAGAAACTCAAGTATTAACTTATTTACAAACTTAACTCGTTAAGTTGGAAGAAAGGCTCTTCCTCATGCTGGAACCAAGGTCTATGGATCTAATAAGTCAATCCAGGGTATAATCAATTTCATTTTTAGCTTCCCATTTCCATTTTTTTATTAGAAACATTGTATGCTTACACTTTTAGGCATCTGGAAGCCAAATATGTGGGGAACATATCCCAAGCATCAGCTTGAGAAATATAAAGAAATACCTCCATTCGAACAAGAATTTGAATTCGTTAAGAGAGATCCTAATGCAGATATCAAGAGAAGACAGGACGATTTCTATTCAAGACTCTGGAAACGCAAGACACTCAACACTATGTAATCTATATTTTAAGCTCGCTCAAAATATTGTACTCATATTCCTATGTGTATGAAAGACCTAATCACATTATTAAAATTATCAAACCATGAATAAACGCGTCAATATCTTTGTTGCCCTCGTCTTATTAGTCGGCTTCACTCAAGCCTTGTTCCAAAATCAGGTCGGAGTCTTCGACTGGAATCTTAAGAATGCTGGAGACATTGAAGATGTCATTTTCCTTGCTCATAAGATCGCTTTCAAAGCTAAAGATAATGTTATTGGAGCCATTTCAATCGCCAGAGGTATTTCGCATAAAATGATTAGTTTATAAATTAGGTGTCATCGATTGGGCAAAAGACTTCTCGACCAGCAAGTCCTTTATCAAAATTGAAGATGGAAGTATTAAAATTTTTTGAAAATTATTCAAACCCTAGGATTCTTCGTCATTGATGGTACTAGCAAGTCTCTAAGTTGGATCGATCCTGCTACTGGAGCTAGTAAGGGATCTCTCGGATTCGAGTATAATTATTTATGAAAAAACTAAGCCATAGTCTTGCCACTCAGGATGAAATTGTTGATGCTACACTCAGACCCTCTGATGACAAACAATCCCTCCTAGTTGCTTTTGTGACCTCAAAAGAAGCCTATCTTTACATGAATTCCGAACACAAAAGAACAATTACTGCTGAGTAATAGTTATAGAAATTCCTTGACTTCTATAGAAAAGGCTCCTCCTTTGTTGCCTCTGATATCAGAAATGGATACATCGGCTTGTTCTCAACTACTCAAGATTCATTATGCTTCCAAAGACTCCCTCTCGAAGGTTCTTCTACAGCAAATAAAACTTGCATCAAAAATACCGATGGACGCTTCAATCAAGCCAAATTCAGATTCTTCGATAACTACGTGGCTGTTGAAGGCAACGATGTCTCAGCTACATTTGCCTATGCCTCAGATAAGAAGCCAACTGAATCAGTACTACATGCCATGGCTTTTTGACTTTTTAGACTGGAAGAAGATTCTTAAATAACTGTGGAGTTATTGTTGATAGAGAAGGAGATAGCTACAAAGTCAAGAAGGTTGACTCCAAGGGAAGTCTCAGTAATTTCTTAACCGTCCCTGTCTCTAAGAGATCCTCATTCGGATTTGCTTGCGCTTCTGATGCAACAAAAAATAATGCCTTTTATGTAGTTGAGCTCATTGATGGAAGAAATCTTAAAGTAAGCATATATAGTCTGGAAATTTATCCAATAGTTCAAAAGAGCTGATCTCTCCAAATCCGAGGACACTCTCCAAGAAATTTTCGAAAGAATCACTGAGCATCCTCTTACTGCTATTGATGAAGTATAATCAACACTAATAAACTAACAAATTAGGTCTTTTACAGCTTCGAGCATGACGATAGCAGATTTGTCATCAAGACTGAGACCCTCCAGACTGTCTATATCTCCAAGGCCTTCCCTGGCCAGACTTGGAAGAGAGAAGAATCCCTTTCTCAAATCAAGAGCGTTGAATACTTCGATATTTACAATCTTGAAGACCATGCTCCTAACCCATATTTCGAACATTTAGATGAAATGGGAGACCGCATAAGTCAAATCACCACCAATCTCATCCTCAGAGTCAAGACTCAAGTTGAGAGCTTGACCAACACTCTGAACAGACTTATCAAGATTGCTACTGCTAGAGGACTTAAGGCTTTGTGGGAAGAGACTGATACTGATTTTGAGGCTCAATATGGATTACAAAAGCTCATCTTTGTACATACACTAAGTTTGATCTTATTAACCTGCTAGGCCGTTACTGAAAGCAACACTATTTTCGGTATTGATAGTAAAACTGGAGAACCTATCTGGGACAAGATCGTTGATAAAAACTGGAAAATCGAAAGAGTTTTCAAAGCCAAGTACATTCCACATAATATTACTTAAGCTTATAGTCGTGGCCATGATGCTAAAGAAGCTATTGTTTATCTTATCCACAAGAAGGATGCCAGAGTCAAGTTCATCCAGTAGAAATTTACAATCATTTTCCTAACTAACAGTGTTGACCCATCAAATGGCAAGTATTATCATGAAGAAGAAGTTGAATATGTTCCTCAAAGAATCATAAAGGCTTCTTATGTAAGATCTATAAACTAATCATTTCATTTCTGTTAGGCAAGACACACTTTCCTCATTTTAGTCCAAAACCAAGATTCCATTGCTATCTATCCTAAGGCTCTTGCTGAAAGAAAGGACATTGAAAACTATGTTAATGGATTAACCCTTTATTGGATCAATCAAAGAGACATCACAGGGTAAGATTAAGGTAGTTCGAAAATAAATGCATAGATACCAAATTTCTGGATTGAAGCTTGTTCCTGTCTGGAACTTTGTTCTCAGTGAAAATGTAAAGGATCTTGAGTCTTAATAACTCTTGTAGGAAGAAATCATTAAATCAGCCCACTGGTCTTATGATCACGAAGAAAGCTCTTTCACATCTGTTATCCCTGAAGATATGAAAGTTATCTATAAATTCCTTGACTCAAATAACTTTGCTATTCTCAGCAAGTCCAATACTGTAAGTTTCTTTAAATCGCTTTTAATCAATAGTCAACTCCTCACTTGAATCTTTATGTCTTAAACGGAGTTACTGGCAGAGTCCTTCTCGCTAAATCTCAAGGAGATGTTGACTTCTCCCAGCCCATCAACCTCCACTTTGATGAGAATAGCATCTTTGTCACATATTTCAATACAGATGTAACAAATATGACTCCCAAGATTTACCTCTTAGATCTTCTATTATGAAATTTGGGTTACTGAATTCTTCAGAAACCATATCGAAACTTCCTTCACTCATTTGTAAGACATCATTAAGAGAAGAATTTCATCTTCTAGGGTTGAGAAGCATTTGTTCAAAAAGGTCCAAACCGACGAAGAGGAAGAATATAATTTCCTTGACAATTCATTCATATATTTCTCAAAAAAATATTACTTCCAACCTGGAATTAAAAAGATCAGCACTGTCCAAACCAAGAGAGGTATTACCAAGAAGAACTTGCTTATCATCACCCCAACTGACCAAGTATTATTATATATTAATATTATTTACTGATCTTAGGTTTTCTCTCTTGACAGAGGTCTCTTGAGTTCTAGAAGAGCTGAACCCATTGATGGAAAGCCACCCGTTAGCGATCCTACATCATTCTTCAGTTCTGAGCTTCCTCCTTACGTTCCAATCCTCCCAGTTGATACCAGAAAATATGTCACATATTATCAAAGAGTAATCCAAGTTTTAATGAGATCTAATGTTGTAGTTCTCTGGGCTCAAAAATATTGTCTCAGCCCCCACTAACTTTGAATCTACAGCCCTTATTCTTGCCTATGGACATGATGTTGTTTTCTCAAGAGTTGCTCCTGAAAAGGTATTTATTTCGAATGATTTCTAATGGCTTAGGAATTCGATATGTTGAATGAAGATTTCAATTACGTTTATTTGATTGGATCCGTTATTATTGCCTTCATTGCTCTCATCACCATCAAGAGAATGGCTCTCAAATCCAAAGTATTGAGAGTATTCAATAGCTAAGCTTGTAACCTTAATTTGTAATTGAATTTATTCTTTGTTGTTTGATACGATAAAAATTTTGCAAACTTCAACCCAAAAAAAAAAAAAAAAAAAAAAAAAAAA
>Ga0065720_1000383_pt1 | contig 41944 bp, 46 predicted proteins | sample Thericmetagenome_FD_59107 | JGI IMG/M metagenome (GOLD analysis project Ga0065720, IMG submission 59107) | Thermophilic microbial communities from the Joint Bioenergy Institute, California, USA of rice/straw/compost enrichment - eDNA_2 v2... | ecosystem: Engineered > Solid waste > Grass >... | reverse complement strand
GCCGCAGGAGACGTGGCCGAGTGGCTGAAGGCGGCGGTTTGCTAAACCGTTATACGTGGTAACACGTATCAGGGGTTCGAATCCCCTCGTCTCCGCCATTCCCTTACGCCCGCATTTGCCGACATCTCCCCATCCCTTCGCGCCGCCGACACGCGGGGCCGGGCCGCCGATTCGTGTCCGCTCCGAGATGGGGGTGAAATCGCTGTCGGCCCTTGTGAAGATTGTGGATCGTCGGCCCGGCTGCCGCGCGGGGAGCGGCGCGATCCTGACCCAATTGCCGCCACACGCGAAATCCCGACCGAAGCGCGACCGGCTGGTCCACGGGCGGGCCGGCGGGCTGCACCGCCGGGGGCGATTTTGCGAGGCCGGCAAAGGGGTTGGCCCAGCGCGAAAAGGTCTGCTTCCTGCGGCGCGCTTGCGGTTCGCGCCGGTGGCCGGCGAGGGACCTCCGCCCCCCGCCTGCGGCGCTCCCCGCGTCGCTCACCGCAGCGGCGGCGCATACTGGATGCCGCCGAGGCTCCAGAGCTGGTTGATGCCGCGCGGGATGCCGAGCTTCGAGCCGACGCCCACGTTGCGCTCGTAGATTTCGCCGTAGTTGCCCACGGCGCGGACCATGCGCACCACCCAGTCGTTGGAAAGGCCAAGCTTCTCGCCAAAGCCGCCCTCGGCGCCGACGAGGCGGCGCACGTCGGGTCTGGCCGAGGCCAGCGCCTCGTCGATCCGCGTCGACGACACGCCGAGCTCCTCGGCGTTAAGCAGGGCGAAGCTCACCCATTTCACGAGAGTGAACCAGGCCATGTCGTCGTTGCGCACGGCAGGCGCGAGCGGCTCCCTGGAGATGATGTCCGGCAGCACTGTGTGCTCGGACGGGCTGGCGAGCGCCAGGCGCTCGGCATGGAGCTGCGAGACGTCGCTCGAGATGGCCTCGCAGCGGCCTTCGCCATAGGCCTTCACGGCCTCCTCGGGCGAGGAGACCACAACGGTCTCCAGCGTCATGCCGTTGGCGTCGAAGAAGTCGCGCAGATTGGCCTCGCTCGTGGTGCCGGCCTGCACGCACACCTTCATGCCGCCCATCTCGAGCGCCGAACCGATGCCGCGCGCCTTCGGCAGGAGGAAGCCCTGCCCGTCGTAGTAGTTGACNGCGGTGAAGACGATGCCGTGGTCGAGTTCGCGCCCCAGCGTCCAAGTGGAGTTGCGCGAGAGCACGTCGACCTTGCCGTCCTTCAGCGCCTCGAAGCGTTCCGCTGCCGAGAGCGGGACGAACTCCACCCTCGCCGCGTCGTCGAAGACGGCGGCGGCGATGGCGCGGCAGAAGTCGACGTCGAAGCCACTCCAGCGCCCGTCCGCCTCCTGCGCCGAGAAGCCTGCGAGCCCCTGGCTGACGCCGCAGACCAGCTTTCCGCGCTGCTTGACGGTGTCGAGCGTGCCGGCCACAGCCGGTGTCGCGAACGCCGCGACCGCCGCAAGGCCGGCCGCCGCCACAAAACGGAAGACACGCATTCGGTTCCCCCCTGCCCTCGCGGTCACAGCTTCGCCGCGTGGCGAACGATGACCTTGGTGCCGACCGGCACACGCTCGTAGAGATCGATGACGTCGTTGTTGACAAGGCGGAAACAGCCGGACGAGACGGCCTGGCCGATGGTCTGCGGCTGGTTGGTGCCGTGGATGCGATAGATGGTGTCGCCGAGATAGAGCGCCCTCGCCCCCATGGGATTGCCGGGCCCGCCGGCCATGAAGCGCGGCAGGTAGGGCTGGCGCTGGATCATCTCCGGCGGCGGGCGCCAGTCCGGCCATTCCTGCTTGCGCGAGATCCTGAGCAGGCCGGACCACTGGAACCCTTCCCGGCCGACACCGATGCCGTAGCGGATGGCACGGTTNTTGCCCTGCACCAGGTAGAGGAAGCGCTCCGATGTATGGATGATGATGGTGCCGGGCGCCTCGTTGGTGCGGAAGAAGACGAGCTGGCGGGCGTAGGGGCCGGTAAGGATCTCGTCGGCCTCGTCAGGCACGAAGCCCGGCTGCTCCTCGATGTCCAGCATACCCCGCGGCGCCTGTGCCGTCGCCGGAGCGGCCGCGAGCGCCGACAGGAGAAGCCCCGCGAGCACGCCGAGAAGCCGCCGATGGAGAACGCCCCTGTCTGGCATCGCCGTCACTCCACTCGTTCGCCGCCTGCGTTGCTGCGCCACCCTCATCGTGCTGTCGTCCGCGCGGGTGCGGGACGCGGCGCGCAGCTCACGTAGACCATCGTGCCGTAGCGGGACGAAACCTCCGGATCGACCCACTGCACGGTGAAGCTCGTGTCGTCGACGGCGACAATTTCCATGTCGGTCAGGTCGCCGGGCGGCCGGTCGGCCGGGCCGATGAAGGTTCTGCCTTCCTGCGTCGGCTTGACCAGCAGTTCACGCGGCTCCTTCTCGTCGGCGAGGTTCATGATGATGCCGCCCTCGTTGCCCGCCTTGATGACGTAGGGATTGCGGCACTGCGCGCGCGCTTCCTTGATCGTGCGCTCACGGTCGCTGTCGCGGTGATAGGCACCGAGGCCCCAGCGGCCCACAAGTTGCTCCGCCNTCACGGGCGGCAGGGCCGGCGTCGTCACCGCGGGCGAGACCACGTCGTCGCCCGCGCAGGCGCCGAGCAGCGCCGCGCCGGCCAGCATGAGCGACATGTGCAGATGAACCCGACTTCCCTTCGCAAGACCCATGGCATCCCCCCTTTGCCAGGTTGCGCAGCCGCCGGTCGAGCCGTGCGGTCACACGAGCATCAAGGCGAAAGGACGGTGGGTCAAGCCGCTTTGCGCACGGCAGCGCGCCGATCAGAACGGCCACAGATGCGTGAAAAGGCCGACGGCCGCGGCCGCGATCGCCGTCGAGAGCGCGGCGAGCACGCCGATGCTCGCGAGCTTGCCCAGCCAGCCGATGGTGACTGCAATACCGTCGCGCTCCATGAGCCCGAGGGCAAAGGCCGAGATGGCGAAGGCCGGCAGCATGTTACCGAAGGGGATGGGCAGGAAGAGCACGATCGCAAGGATGAGGCAGGCCGCGCCGATGATGCGGTCATGCATGGGGTTGAACATCACGGTCAGCCGCGGCTGCAACAGGCTCTCGAAGCGCGTCAGGTAGGGCAGCACCTTGTCCGTCATGGCGGCGAAATCAGCGCGCGACAGGGAGCGCTCCGCGATGGCCCGCGGCAGCCACAGCGCGGGCCGGCCGAGCATGAGCTGCGCGGCGATGAAGAGCAGCGGCGCGCCGAGGATGGCCGAGACGCCCGGCGGCATGGGCAGCACGTTCGGCACGGCAAAGACGAGCATCAGCGCGCCAAAGGCGCGGTCGCCGAAGGCATCGAGAATGTCCGCAACGCGCACGCGCTCGGCCGGGAAGGCGGCGAGTTCCCTCAGCACCTCCGAGAAGCGGCGGCGCGGACGCACCGCCTCGAACACCACCGGCATATGCTTCATATCGTGCAGCATGCTGCTTCCCGAACGCGGCCCGGCCCATGCGGGCGCCACCGGGCAAAGATGGGGGCTGCCGTGTCGATGACAACGGCAGGCCACATCTGAACGAACAACAAGGACGAATCATGACAGGCACGGAACACGACTGCCCGGTGCNATGCTGCCGCCTCGGGCGTTGATGAAGCCGCACGGCTCGCCCTATGCTGTCATCGAGGCGCATCCGGCGCGCAACGGGAAGGAGACGGTCCCATGCTGAAGACGCTCCTGGCCGCCGCCGCGGTCATCGCCATGGCAACGGGCGCAGCACGCGCCGACGTCGTCGTCGCATCGAAGATCGACACCGAAGGCAGCCTGCTCGGCTCCATGATCCGTCTGGTGCTGCAGGAAAACGGCATCCCGGTCGTCGACCGGGTGTCGCTTGGCGCAACTCCCGTGGTGCGCGCCGCCATCAAGGCGGGCGAGATCGACATCTACCCCGAGTACACCGGCAATGCCGGCTTCTTCTACAACATGGCCGACAGTGACGTCTGGAAGGACGCCGTCAGGGGCTATGCCGAGGCCAGGAAGCGTGACTACGAGGCCGAGAAGATCGTCTGGCTCACCCCGGCCCCTGCCAACAACACCTGGGCCATCGCCGTGCGCGGCGACCTCGCGGCGGCGGAAAACCTCAGAACCATGTCGGACTTCGGCGCCTATGTCTCCAGGGGCGGCAAGGTGAAGCTCGCCGCCTCGGCCGAGTTCGTCAATTCGGCCGCGGCCCTGCCCGCCTTCCAGAAGGCCTACGGCTTCACCCTGCGCTCCGACCAGCTCCTGACGCTCGCCGGCGGCGACACGGCGGCCACCATCAAGGCTGCGGCCGAGGAGACGGATGGCACCAACGCGGCCATGGTCTACGGCACGGACGGCGCCATTGCCGAGGTCGGCCTCGTCGTCATGGCGGATGACAAGGGCGTGCAGCCCGTCTACCAGCCGACGCCCATCATCCGCGAGGCGGTGCTGAAGCAATATCCGCAGATTGAGAAACTGCTCGAGCCGGTATTCTCCTCGCTCGATCTCGAGACGCTTCAGAAGCTCAACGCGCGCATCGCCGTGGGCGGCGAGAACGCCACGGCCGTCGCCAGGGANTATCTGACGAGCAAGGGTTTGCTGAAATAGCCCGGCCGTGACCGACGAGCCGACAGCCAGCCGCATGAGGGAGGGCCCCGCCGCCGAGGGCCTGGGCCTCGCGCGGCTGTGCGCCCTGGCCGCGCTTCTTGCCGTCACCTTCGCGCCCTTCCTCGCGCTGCAACCCAACCGGATCGTCTCGGGCGAGGGCTTCACCCTCGCCGGCCTGCCCGCCTCCGGCCTCGGGCTTACGCTCGCGGCCGTCCTTGCTGCCTGCGCCGTCGTCGCGGCGTTCGCTCCCCATGCAGCGGTGCGGGCGCCGGCCGGCGCCGCCGGAGCGCTCACGGCCCTGCTCGGCGCCGGTCTTGCGGCGACGGCCCTGCTGCCGGCCGGGCCGTCGCTGGCGCGCGTCTCCCTCGGCTCCGGCTTCTGGCTCTCCATCGGCGCCTTCGGACTCATCCTGGCCGATGCGCTCGCGCGGCTGCGCAGCGGCCCGCTGGTGCGCATCGGTTTCGCCTTCGCCGCTGTCGGGACAGTGCTCGCCGTGCTGGCGGCGGGGGTTTGGGACGACCTGTCGATCATGCGCGAATACGCGGCGAACCGCGACAGCTTCTGGCAGAACGGCGCGCGCCACCTCGTCCTCGTTGGCGGCAGCCTCCTGCCGGCGCTCCTGCTCGGCATCCCCCTCGGCTATCTCTGCCATCGCCATGCGGCGGCGCGCAGCGCGGTGCTGGCGGTGCTGTCCATCATCCAGACCGTGCCGAGCATCGCCATGTTCGGCCTCATGATGGCTCCGCTTGCCGCGCTCGCGGCCGCCTATCCGGCGCTCGGCGCTGCCGGCATCCGCGGCATCGGCCTGGCACCGGCGCTGGTGGCGCTGTTCCTCTACGCGCTGCTGCCGGTCGTTGCCAACACGGTCGCGGGCTTCGCGGCTGTTCCGCCGGCCGTGACGGAGGCGGCGCGCGGCATGGGCATGGGGCCGTTGCGGCGCCTGGCTCTCGTCGAGTGGCCGCTCGCCTTCCCCATCATCGTCACGGGCGTGCGCGTCGTTCTCGTCCAGAGCATCGGCCTTGCGGCGGTCGCCGCGCTGATCGGCGCGGGCGGCTTCGGCACGTTTGTCTTCCGCGGCATGGGGCAGACCGCCATGGACCTCGTGCTGCTCGGCGCGGTGCCCATCGTCATCCTCGCCTTTCTCGCCGCCGTCGTGCTCGATGCGGTTGCAGACCGTGCAAGAGCGAGGCCGGCATGATCACCGTCGACGCCCTGACCAAGACCTACGGCCCCGTCCGGGCGGTCGACGGCATCTCCTTCGAGCTGGCGGAGGGCGAGGCGCTGGCGCTCATCGGACCGTCCGGCTGCGGCAAGTCGACGACGTTGCGCATGATCAATCGGCTCATCGAGCCGAGCGCCGGGCGGGTCCTGATCGACGGCGTTGACACACGCAGCATCCCGCCCGCGGCGCTCAGGCTGCGCATGGGCTATGCCATCCAGGGCATCGGCCTCTTCCCGCACCGCACCGTGGCCCAGAACATTGCCACCGTGCCGCGCCTCCTCGGCTGGCCGCGGGCGCGCATCGCGGCCCGCATCGAGGAGCTGCTCGACCTCTTCGGCCTGCCGCCAGCCGTCTTTGCGCACAAGTATCCGCACGAGCTCTCCGGTGGCCAGCAGCAGCGCGTCGGCGTGGCTCGGGCCATGGCGGGCAAGCCCGCCGTGCTGCTGATGGACGAGCCCTTCGGCGCGCTCGATCCCATCACACGCGCGCGCCTGCAAGACGAGTTCCTCGCCATCCGCCGGCGCATGGGCACGACGGTTCTCCTCGTCACGCACGACATGGACGAGGCCTTCAGGCTCGCCGACCGGCTGGCCGTGATGGAGAAGGGGCGCATCGTGCAGCTCGACACGCCGGAGGCCCTGCTGCGCCGCCCGGCGAGCGCCTTCGTCCAGTCCATGGTCGGCAACGAGGACCGGGGGCTGAAGCTGCTCTCCCTCGCCGGCGTGGCGGCGCTGATGCGACCGGCCGAGGGCTGGGCTCCGGCTGGCGAAGGCACCTTCCGCAAGGCCGGCGGGCAGGAGGCGCTCGCCCCCCTCTCCGCCTCCGCGAGCCTTCGCGAGGCCGCGTCGCGCCTCGTTCTCACCGGCGTCGNCGAGCTGCCGGTGGTCGACGAGACAGGCAANCTCGTCGGCACCATCGACATGGCGCGGATCATCGCCTTCGGCGGAGGCNGACGGTGAGGCGAGAGTGGCGGCGTCTCCTGCGCATCGGCGCGGCCGCGGCCGCCGTCGCGGCCTTTGCCGTGATGCTGCTGGCCCCGCAGGCGTTCGAGAGGCCGCTCGCGGTGCTCACGAAGTTCGGCCAGCCGGCGATCTATGACCGCGACAGCCTCCTGTCGCTGACCCTCGCCCACGTGGGTATCGTCGCCGCGGCGAGCCTTGCTGCGCTCGTCGTCGCGCTCTCCATCGGCATCTTCGTGACCCGTCCCGCCGGCGCGCAATATCTGCCGCTCGCCCGCGCCGTCGCCAATCTGGGCCAGACCTTCCCGCCGGTCGCCATGCTCGCCGTCGCCGTGCCGCTCACCGGCTTCGGCGCGCGGCCGACGCTGATCGCGCTTTTTGCCTACGGCCTCCTGCCGATTTTCGAGAACACCATCGCCGGGCTGAAGGGCGTCTCGCCACAGGTGGTCGAGGCCGCACGCGGCATGGGCATGACGGACGGACGCATCCTGAAGGAAATAGAGCTGCCGCTGGCGCTGCCCGTGATCATCGCCGGCTTACGCATCTCCATCATCGTCAGCATCGGCACGGCGACGATCGGCTCCACGGTGGGTGCACGGGGCCTCGGCGAGATCATCATCGCCGGCCTTCAGGCGGACAACCTCGCCTATGTGCTGCAGGGCGGCGTGCTCGTCGCCATGCTCGCCGTCCTCGCCGACTTCGGCCTCGGCTTCATCGAGCGCCGGGCCCGTCAGCCGAGGAGCCCGTAGGGATAGACATCCACCATGTCACCTTCGGCAAGGCCCGTCATGTCCTCCGGCAGGGCGGCGAGGCCGTCCGTCTCGGTGAGCGAGGTCAGCACGCCGGCACCGTCGCGCGGATATTTCACCGCCTCGTAGGCCCCGTCCGTCCTGCGGCGCAGGCTGACGCGCACGAACTCGCGCCGCCCGGCCTTCTTGCGATAGGCAAAGGCCGCCCGGGCGGGAATGGCCAGCGGCCGCGGCACCTCCGCGCCCATCAGCCGCGCAAGGAGCGGNCGCACGACGAAGGTGAAGGTGACGAAGACGGCGACGGGGTTGCCNGGCAGGCCGACGAAGGGCGTGCCGGCGATCACGCCCATGGCCACCGGCCGCCCCGGCTTGATGGCGAGGCGCCAGAAGACGAGGCGTCCGGCNGCCTCCACGGCCGCGCGCACATGGTCCTCCTCCCCCGTCGAGACGCCGCCGGAGGTGAGGATGAGGTCATGCCCCCCGCTGGCGGCGGCCAGCGCCTCGCGCAGGCTCGCCGGCTCGTCGCGCAGCACGCCGAGGTCGGACACGGCGACGCCCATCCGTCCGAGCAGGGCGATGAGGGCGAAGCGGTTGGAATCGTAGATGCCGGCGGGCGGCAGCGGCCGGCCGGGTTCGACCAGCTCGTTTCCGGTGGACGAAGACGGCGACGCGCAGCGGCCGGCGCACGGGCAAGTGCGCGTGCCCGACGGCCGCCGCAAGCGCGAGATCCTGCGGCCGCAGCAGGCGGCCGGCGGGCAGCGCCACCGCCCCGCGCCCGATGTCCTCGCCCGCCCGGCGGGCGTTGGCGCCCCGCTTCAGTCCCGACGGCAANACGACCGTCTCGCCGTCAAGCGTCACGTCCTCCTGCATGAAGACGGTGTCGGCCCCCGCGGGCATCGGCGCGCCGGTGAAGATGCGCACGGCGTGCCCCGCCGGCATGGCGCCCGCGGCGCTGCCGGCTATCACCCGCCCGGAGACGGGCAGGCGCGTCTCACCTTCGCGGGCGAGATCGGCGTGCCGCACGGCCCAGCCGTCGACGGCCGAGTTGTCGAAGGGCGGCAGGTCGACAAGGGCCGTAACCTCGCGCGCCAGCACCCTGCCCGCAGCGCTGTGCACCGGCACATCCTCCACTTCGGCGACGGGGCTGATGCGCTCGCCGATCAGCGCCAGCGCCTCCTCAACGGACATCAGCGGCCCACCGAAGGCGAAGCAGTCGTCACTGAGCTGGGCCATGCGCGGAAAGCCTCTCCATCAGTCGCTCCACAGGCTCGGCATGGGCGATGACGATGTCGGCGATCGCCCCGATGTCGTCGATGTCGACCACCGGGCGCCCGGCGTCGGGCAGCGCGACGTCGCTCGCCACGGCGACGATGCGCCGGTCCTCGGGATAAAGCGGCGGCTTGCCGTTGGCCTGGCGGTAGACCTCCAGCTTCACGTGATCCTCGCGCTTGAAGCCCTCGACGAGGAGGATATCGCAATCACCGATGAGCGCCACGAGCTCCGCGAGCCGCGGCTCGCGCTCCTCCTCGCACTCGTGCATCAGCGCCCAGCGCCGGCGCGAGGCCACCAGCACCTCGCGCGCGCCGGCCTGCCGGTGCAGGAAGGAGTCCTTGCCCGGCCGGTCGACATCGAAGGCGTGGTGGGCGTGCTTGATGGTGGAGACGCGGAGCCCGCGGGCGATGAGGGCCGGGATGAGGCGGGTGAGAAGGGTCGTCTTGCCGGAGCCGCTCCAGCCGGCGAGGCCAATGACACGCATTGAGTTTCAATCCGGACGCAGAGAGCCGGGCGCCTCCGGCGAGGCGCCCGGCGGGACTGTGCACAAGGCGGCGGGGCGCGTCGAGCCCCCGTGTGGTCCGTATCGCGGATGACGGGCGTGTTGCGGCCGCAACGACCGCGCCCGCCGGAAAGAGCGCCTACTCCGCCGGCACGGCCGACGGCGGCACGCCGCGCCTTCCCTCCTCCGCTGCCTGGTTCTCCACCTCGGCGACCCACAGGCTGTGGTGCTGGCGCGCCCAGTTGAGGTCCACCTGGCCGCTGCCCATGGCCCCGAAGGCGCCTTCCATGCCGAGCGTGCCGATGTAGATGTGGCCGAGAATCACGGCGATGAGCAGCACCGCGAGCAGGCCATGTATCACCTGGGCCGTCTGCATCTGGGCGATCGTCGTGCCGTAGAAGGGGAACAGCAGGATGTAGCCGCTCGCTGCGATGGCGCCGCCGACGAGGATGACGAGCCAGAACAGCACCTTCTGGCCGCCATTGAACTTGCCGGCCGGCGGGTGCGTGTTGCCCACGATGCCGCCGCCCTGCATGAACCAGGCGATGTCGACCCGGCCCGGGATGTTGCGCAGCGCCCAGATGAAGAACATCAGCACAAGCCCCAGGGTGAAGGGGAAGCTGAGGAAGTTGTGNGCGTACTTGGCGGCCATCGAGAAGCTGGAGAAGGCCTCCGGCCCGATGAGCGGCAGCAGGAGCGACTTGCCGAAGGCGACGTTGAGGCCGGAGAGCGCCAGGATGACAAAGCAACTCGCCGTCAGCCAGTGCACGAAACGCTCGAACCACCTGAAGCGCACGATGGTGCGGCCCGACAGTCCNCCCTCGATAGGGATGCGCCCGCGCACGATGTAGAAGGCAGCGAGCACCGCGAGCGTGCCGAGAATGGCAATGCCGCCGATCCAGGCCAGGGTGCGTTCGTGATAGGCGCGCCACTCCTGCCCCTCAACCTGGATGAGCGTCGCCGCCTTCTGGTCGGGGATCGACACGCGACCGGTGACCCGGTCGAGCGCCTGCATGAGCTGCTCTTCCTTCACCGCCTCGGTCGTGGGGTTGACCTGGGCGACGGCGGGGCCGGACGCTGCCGGCAGCATGAGAAGCACCGCCATCAGCATCAGCAGCGCGGCGGCGATGCCGTGGGCAGACCAGCGCCGATCGGTTCCTGTGCGGGTCATGGCTCGTTCCTCCCTCCCGTCGACTGCTCCCGATCAGACGTCGATCGTTTCCTTGTAGGCCGTCTTCCAGCCCCAGGCGCCGGAGCCGTAGCCGCGCTTGAGCACGCGCTCCTTGTAGATGGCGGCGATGATCTCCCCATCGCCGGCGAGCAGCGACTTGGTCGAGCACATCTCGGCGCAAAGCGGCAGCTTGCCCTCGGCGATGCGGTTCGCGCCGTATTTCTCATATTCGGCGGCGCTCAGGTCCGGCTCCGGCCCGCCGGCGCAATAGGTGCACTTGTCCATCTTGCCGCGCGAGCCGAAGTTGCCGACGCGCGGGTACTGCGGCGCGCCGAAGGGGCAGGCGTAGAAGCAGTAGCCGCAGCCGATGCACAGGTCCTTCGAGTGGAGCACGATACCGTCGGGCGTGTTGTAGAAGCAGTCCACCGGGCACACTGCCTTGCACGGGGCGTCCGTGCAGTGCATGCACGCCATGGAGATGGACCGTTCACCCGGCTTGCCGTCGTTGATGGTGACAACGCGCCGGCGGTTGATGCCCCAGGGCACCTCGTTCTCGTTCTTGCAGGCGGTGACGCAGGCGTTGCACTCGATGCAACGGTCGGCGTCGCAGAGGAATTTCAAACGGGCCATCTCATCCTCCCTCAGGCCGCCCTGATCTGGCACAGCGTCACCTTGCCCTCGTGCATGCCCGTCACCGGGTCATAGCCGTAGGTGGTGATGGTGTTGACGCTCTCGCCGAGAACGATGGGGTCCGTGCCCGGCGGGTAGTTCTTGCGCTGGTCCTCTCCCATGAACCAGCCGGAGAAGTGGAAGGGCATGAAGGCGACGCCCTTGCCGACGCGCTCTGTGACGAGCGCCTTGACGCGTGCCCTGGAGTTGTTCTCCGGCCCCGTCACCCACACCCAGCTGCCGTCGGTGATGCCGCGCTCGGCCGCGTCCGCCGGGTTGATCTCGACGAACATGTCCTGCTGCAGCTCGGCGAGCCACCTGTTGGAGCGGGTCTCCTCGCCGCCGCCCTCGTATTCGACGAGGCGCCCGGAGGTCAGAATGATCGGAAAGTCCCGGGCGATGCCCTTGTCGACCGCCGCCTTCTGCACGGTGAAGCCGATGTTGGGCACGCGGAAGCTCCTGAAGTCCTCCCGCGTGGGATATTTCGCCACCAGGTCGGCGCGTGGCGAATAGATGGGCTCGCGGTGTACCGGTATCGGGTCGGGCAGGTTCCACGCCACGACGCGCGCCTTGCCGTTGCCGTAGGGGATGCAGCCGTGCTCCAGCGCCACGCGCTGGATGCCGCCGGACAGGTCCGTCGCCCAGGAAACGGCATCGGGATTGTTGCCGCCGATGCGCTCGATCGTGGCGCGCTCCGCCTCCGTGAGATCGGCATCCCAGCCGAGCTTCTTGAGGATGCCGTAGGTGAACTCCGGATAGCCGTCCTGGATCTCCGAACCGAGCGAATAGGAGCCCTCCGACAGCAGCGTCACGCCGTTGCGCTCCACACCGAAACGGGCACGGAAGGTGCCGCCGCCGTCCTTCACATGCAGGTTGGTGTTGTAGAGCGTGTGCGTGCCCGGGTGCCGGTATTCCGGCGTGCCCCAGCACGGCCACGGCAGGCCGTAGTAGTCCCCGCCCACCTCCGGCACGTCCTTGGGCGCACGCAGGGTGACGATGTCGAACTTGTCCTGGTTCGCCACTGTGCGCCTTGAGGCGCTCCGGCGACTGGCCGCAGTAGCCGGTGGACCAGCCGCCGCGGTTGATCTCGCGCAGGATGTCCTCCGGCACGGGCCTGTCGTTCTCGACCTTGATGTTCTTGAACATCAGGTCGGCAAAGCCAAGCTTCTTCGCCAGACGGTACAGGACCTCGTAATCGTCCTTCGACTCGAAGATGGGCTTGACGATCTGCTCGCCCCACTGGATCGAGCGGTTGGAGGCCGTGCGCGAGCCCGAAGTCTCGAGCTGCGTGCAGATGGGCAGGAGATAGGTGCCGTTCTTGCGCTGTGAGATCGCGGCGAAGGTCGTGGGGTGCGGATCCCCGACCACGAGCAGGTCNAGCTTCTCGAGGCCCTTCACCATCTCCGGCATGCGCGGGATGGTGTTGCCGCCGTGGCCGAAGACCATCATGGCGCGCAGGTTGTCGCGCTGCTCCACCTGGTCCTTGGGCAGGAGCACGGCATCGAACCACCGTGTCGAGGGGATGCCGGGCGCCTCCATCATCTTCTTGTCTTCGAAGCGGGAGACCATCCACTCGTAGTCGACGTCCCACACCCGGCACCAGTGCTTCCACGCGCCCTCGGTGAGGCCGTAGTAGAGCGGCAGTGACGTGACATCGAGGCCGAGGTCGGTCGCGCCCTGCACGTTGCAGTGGCCGCGGAAGATGTTGGCACCGTTGCCGAAGCCGCCGACATTGCCGGTGGCCAGCAGCAGCGTGCAGTAGGCGCGCACGTTGGCCGTGCCGACCGTGTGCTGCGTGCCGCCCATGCACCAGATGAAGGTGGACGGCCGCTCCTTGGCAAAGGTCTCGGCCACGCGCCTCAGCTGCTCGCCCGGCACGCCCGTCACGTCCTCGACGGTGGCGGGATCCCACTTCTTCACCTCGGCCCGGACCTCGTCCATGCCGTAGACGCGCTGGGCGATGAACTCCTTGTCCTCCCAGCCGTTCTCGAAGATGTGCCACAGCATGCCCCAGATCACCGCGATGTCGGTGCCGGAGCGGATGCGCACGTACTCGGTGGAATGCGCCGCCGTGCGGGTGAAGCGCGGGTCGAAGACGAAGACGTTGGCGCGGTTGGTCTCCTTGCCCGTGAGGATGTGCTGCAGCGACACCGGGTGGGCCTCGGCGGCGTTGGAACCCATGAAGACGATGGTCTTCGCGTTGCGGATGTCGTTGTAGCTGTTGGTCATGGCGCCGTAGCCCCACGTGTTCGCGACGCCCGCGACCGTGGTGGAATGGCAGATGCGCGCCTGGTGATCGACCGAGTTGGTGCCCCAGAAGGCCGCGAACTTCCGCAGGAGATAGGCGCCTTCGTTGGAATACTTGGCCGAGCCGAGCCAGTAGACGGCGTCAGGCCCAGAGGCTTCACGGATCTCCAGCAGCTTGTCGCCGATCTCGTTGATGGCGTCGTCCCACGAGATGCGCTGCCAGGTGCCGTCCACCAGCTTCATCGGATACTTGAGGCGGCGGTCGCCGTGCACCAGCTCGCGGATGGCTGCGCCCTTGGCGCAGTGGGAGCCGCGGTTGATGGGGCTGTCCCCAGGCCGGCTCCTGCCCCACCCACACNCCGTTCTGCACCTCGGCAATCACCGTGCAGCCGACGGAGCAGTGGGTGCAGATGTTCTTCTTGCGCTCGATGGGCTGCTGGAAATCGGTGGGGCCGGCCTCGGCGCGGCGCACCGTTCCCACCTGGATCGTGCCGACCGCGGCGAGCGCGCCGGCGGTGAAGCCGGCACGCTTCAGGAAGGCGCGCCTGTCGACCAGGGACGCACCCCCGAACCCGGCTGCGACAGCCTGCAACCGGCCCCGCGCGGCGGCAGCGGACTTGCGCTTGATGAGCATGGCGCCCTCCCCTCAGTACCGGTTGACCCGGTAGTAGGTCTTCACGTGTTCGGTTTCGCGATAGCGCGTCTGGTCGTTCCCGGACGGCTCGGCCATGGCCTCGGCCTTGTCGGCGGCGACCGGCGCGAGCGCCGTCATGGCGGCACCCGCGCTGGCGGCGCCGAGGAAGCTGCGTCGATCGAGAACCGTCTTCTTCTTCTCGCCCTGCATGGCCTCCTCCCTCGTTCCCTGTGTCAGGCGGGCAGCGCGAAGGCTTCCGCCTCGATCTCCATCATGACGCGACCAAGCGTGCCGACGGCCCGGTAGAACCGGCCGGCACGCGATGTTTCCAGATCAGCGAAGAACCGCGCCGCCCACGGCTCCATGTGGCGGAGGAAGAACTCCCGCTCACCAAGGCCGGCGACGCCGAATTCGCAGCGGATGAGCCCGGCCATTGTCTCGCAGAGGATGGCGATGTGATCCTCCGGCTCCGCCACGCGCTCGGCGCGCTCGATGCCGAGCCGGGCAAGGTCGCCGCGCAGCACCGCGAGCGGACGCTCGTGCAGGAAGCCGGTGAGGTAATACGAGGCGTAGGGCAGCAGCTCGCCCCGGCCGAGCCCGATGAAGAGGTCGAAGAACTCCCGGCTCACGGCCTCGGCATCGGTGCCGGCAGCCGCCTCGGCAAGCGCCAGATGCGCCATGCCGATTTCGCTCGCATCTCCCCTGAGCCGCGAGAGCCTGTCCAGGAGGTCCTGCGCCGGTGCGCGCCAGAGCAGCGCCGCAAGCAGCGCATATTCCTCGGCGCGCGCCCAGTCGACGGGATCGATGTCGGCGTCGTCGGCCGCATCCTGCGGCGGGTAGAGGTCCGGACGCAGCACTGTCCGGTCGATGCCCGTCAGCGCCTCCACGGCGAGAACACGGTCGGCNGGCACGCGGCGCCAGCCTGAAACCGTGGGCTGAGACACCCCGAGCAAGCGGGCCAGCGCACGCACGCCGCCTGCTGCTTCAATGGCCTGCCTGAGCCCTGCCTCCCGCATTACGGCGCACGCCTCCCCCATAGCCGAACGGCAATAGGGGAAGCCTATCACCCCTTTTTTCACATTGCAACCATTCCAAAGAAGTATCGCGTGCGCTGCGCGTCATGGCTGTAGCGGCGGGCGTGTCGCCGCGCGGAACGCACAGGTCCGCGAATCCCTCGTCTACGTTGGCTCAGACGGGCGTCGCCGAGCCCGAGCGGCGGCGCGGGATGAGGCGGTGGCCGTCGGACGCGGCCTTCACATCAGCGTGCGCCCCGTCCGCCTCTGCCGTTGTGGCGGGCACCAGCGGCTCCTCGCCGGGCAACCGGACAGCCTTCGGCACGTCCGCGTGCCCGGCCGTCACCTCGGAGGCCGGCGGGGCAGCAGGCTCACAGGCTGCGGCCCTGACCGCCCCTCCCGGCTCTTCGTCCGACGGTGGCGGAACCCCCTCGACCGCGGCGAGCAGGCGGCGGCGCACCGCTTCTCCCGCCTCGAGCGGCCCGTAGCCCGGCATGCCTCCGGGCGTGTTCCAGTCCCAGTCGTAGTCGGCAAGGCCGACGAAGTCGCGGATGGCAGGGTCGCTCACCCACAGGCGGCGCAGGGCCGCCTGGCGCCAGGACTGCGGCACGTTGCGCTTCAGCCAGGGCCTCAGGTCCGTCTCGGGCCCGATGCTCTCGATGGGCGGCAGCTCCTCGAGCGGGACGGGCGCCTCCTCCGGCGCCGGCGATGACTGCTCGACGGATGCGGCATCCGGTGCGGGAGGCGGTTCCGGCACCTCCGCAGGTGGCAGCGCCTCCCTGCGTCGCGCGGCCTCCTTGCGTCGCGACCAGCGGGTGAGGAAGCCTTCGTCCGCGCTCACGGCTCCCTCTCCTTGCCATGAGCAGGCCGCAGCGCGAGGGCGTCCGGGTTGGCCCGATCGCGGCGGCGCTTGATGAAAGCGCGCTCCACATGGTGCTCAGCAACGAAGCGGGCGACAACGCCCGCCACCTCGTCCGGCATCGGCACCGCCTCGACGATGTTGTCGCCCGCCTCCGTGTAGGCCGCGCCCTCGTTGGGATCGGCCGTCACCACCAGGATGTCGAGCGGCGGGGTGACACCGGTGGCGTGGGCGGCGATCCACAGCTTCGGGGCTCCGCTCTCCAGATTGTCCCGGTATCCGGCCGTCTCGGTCCGGTAGAGGTCCACGGCATAGGCACCGGCATAGAAGCGCTGCACGCCCCCCTCCTCGACGAGCAGGGTCCACGGCGCGGCCTCCGGCACGCCGGCGAGGACGGCGACCGGCAGCCAGACGTGATCCACCCAGCGGCTTTTCAGCGGGCGGCGTTCCACGACCACGCCGACGCTGAATCTCTCGTGCGCCATGACTTCGCCTCCTCAGTGCACCGGCTGGTTCGCCGCGAGCGGCAGGCCGGCAATGAGGTTCTGCGGCTTGAAGCGTAGCAGATTGCTGCGATCCATCGCCATGATGAGATAGACGGGGTGACCGCTGACCTCCGGCCGCACCGGCACCGCCGGGTCGAGCCGCATGCTGAAAAGGGCGAGGACACGCGAAAGGGCCTCCTCCTCCACGTCCTCACCCCGCCACAGGGCGTTGCCGATGGCGGTCGCCTCGGCATCGAGCCCGATGAACCAGCGCCAGTCGCTGTCCTCGATGCGCGGCACGGCCTCGACCTCGGCGGCGAGCCCCAGCGTGCCGCGCAGGAAGGCCTCGATGCAGCGGGCGACAGCGGCGCGCCCCTCCTCTCCGAGGTCCAGCACCAGGTCGAAGGCGTCACTGCGCGCGTGATAACCAGTCTCGCCGGGCTGCAGCACGTCGAGCTCGGTCACGGCCGGCCCGCCCAGCATGGCGAGCAGCGGGGAGGCCTGCCTGCTCTCCTCGTGCATTTCGATGGTCTCCGCGTCGGCGAGCAGCAGGCGGCCCTCGTGCACGGTTACCTTCTGCGGCCGGAAGAAGATCTCTCCCGCTCGCAGCACCATGGCGTCCTCGCAGCCGTCGAGCGCCGCGCGCATCAGCACGTGGACAAGCTGGTTGAGGAAGAGCGGCGGCACACCGGAGACTCCCTCCCCGATCATGCGCACATAGGCTCCCTGCAGCGTCGGCGCGGCGAGGAGACGGTCGCGGAAGGAGAGGAAGGCCCGCCAGTTGTCCTGCGCGTCGGCATCGGCCAGGGCGGCGACCGCCCCCGGCGGAACGTCGGCGAAGGGATCGTCCAGCAGCTTGGCATGGAGGGCGCGCTCGGCCGCGCAGGCCTCGGCCGGCGGCACGAGCTCCGGCCGTGCCAGATAGGCCTTCAGAAAGGCATCCGTCACCACGAGGCCGCCGTCCTCGCTCCGGTCGAGCAGCACATGGCCGCTCGACAGCCAGAAGTCGCGGACATCGGTATCGGTCATGGCTTGTCCTTCATCAGGGCGATGAGATCGACCTCCTCGGCAGGCTCCTCGTCGGTCTCGAAGAAGTCGAAGGCGCGGAAGCTGTCGCGGGGACGGTCGCCGCGCGGGGTGAGCGTGCGGTAGCGCTCGCGGATCTCGCCGTTTTCCATCACGCGCTGCAGGGCGAGCAGCGTCCCTGCGGGATGATCGCAGAGCGACGCGGCAAAGGCGATCTCCTCGCGCGCTGCCGGCAGCGCAGTGGCGACGTCCGGTGCCCCGAGTCGCTCGACGAATCGCCGGGCGAGAAGGGCCGTGGCTGCCTCCGCCTCGTCCTCGCTCGCCTCGCTCACCACGGCAAGGGTCGAGAAGCCGAAGCTGTCGATGCCGAGGAAGCCGGAGCGGAAGGCGACGCGCTCCTTGGTCGGCAGGACGGCCACGTCGACATCGGTGAAGAGGAAGCTGCCGGTCACGGCCCATTCGCCCGGCGAGGCCGCACGGGTGAAGACGAAGGTGTCGGAGGCGTCGAGCCGGATGGTGCGCGGCAGCTTCATGCGGGCCTCCTTCCGGCCTTGTCCGCACCCCGCTCCAGCGCCTCGACGAAGAGGTGCCGCCGCCGGCCGCCGCCGGTCGTGACGACGAGGTCGCCGTTCACGTCGATGGCGAAAGACGAGTCGCCAGAATCGCTTGGCGCGAGACGCTCAACATAACGTGGAAGTTGAGAAGCGCCCCTGTCGCCGGAGAAGCCGTGCAGGTTGGCCATGAGGTGGCGGGCAAAGCTCTCCACGAGGCTTTCGGCATCCCCCTCCATCCCGCCGACCTGATCGAGGCCGAGCCGTTCGCCGTCCGCCTGCCCGTCAAGCGTCGCGATGCGCACGCGCGCACCGAAGACGAGCCAGTCCGGCACAGCCGCGTCATGCGCATCCTTCGGCCAGGCGAGCCGCCCGTCACCGACGGGGACACCGTCGAGGCGGATGCCGCCCGGCCAGTCGAAGGCGAGCGGATGCTCCGGCGCGCAGTGGGCCGCGACGGCATCGGCGAGCGCATTCATGGCCGGGTAGAAGGCAAGACGCGCGAGAGCGAGCGGCTCGGCCGGCTCCAGCACCACGGCGCAATCGACGAGATCGAACCGGCGCGCCCAGACGAGCGTGCCGGCCCCCGCCTTCCCCGCGATCGCCTGGGCATGGGCGAAGGCATCCCCCGCCTCGCGCAGGGTGATGAGCGTGAACGGTGGCGGCAGCATGAGCTCGCGCCGGCCGACTGACGTGATCCTGACCGAAATGGTCTCCTCCCCGGCGTCGTGCGATTGGAATTCATCCAATTCCATATAAGCTGCGCTCAAACAGCGCGAATGCAAGCGCTGCCAGCGCCAGTCCCGCGGAGGTGAATGCATGGCTGAAGGTCCCGGTCGCGGCAAGCGCCCCGTCGCAGGCAACGCTGTCGTCGAGACGCGGCCCGTCGCCTTCGTCTGCTCCTGCGAAGGCACGATGCCACTCGACGAGACGCTGCTGACACGTGCCTGCCCGGGCCATGACCTGCGCTTTGCCGACCAGTTGTGCCGGCGCGAGCTGGAGCGGTTCCAGGCCGCTCTCGGCCCGGAGGCGGCGCTCGTCGTCGGCTGCACGCAGGAGGCGCCGCTCTTCGAGGAAGCGGCAGGCGAGAACGCACTGTCCGACATCACCTTTGTCAACCTGCGCGAGACGGCCGGCTGGTCGGCCGAGGCGGATGCGGCGGGCCCCAAGATGGCGGCGCTGATCGCGGCAGCCGTGGCGGCGCCGTCGGAAGCGCCGCTGGTGTCGCTGAAGAGCGAGGGAATCACCCTCATCTACGGCCGTGACGAGACGGCCATCGCGCTTGCCGAACGCCTGAAGGACGTGCTCGACGTCACCGTGCTGCTGACGCGTCCGGGCGAGGTGGCACCGCCGCGCCGCACGGACTTTCCCGTTCTCAAGGGCACCATCGCCCGCGCCACCGGCTGGCTCGGCGCCTTCGAGCTGACGGTCAACGACTTCGCGCATCCGGCCCCTTCTTCTCGCGACAGGCTCGTCTTCGGCGCGCCGCGGGACGGCGCCGTGTCGCGCTGCGACATCGTCGTCGATGTCAGCGGCGGCGTGCCGCTGTTCCCGGCCGGGGAGCTGCGCGTCGGCTACCTGCGCGCCGACCCGGGCGACCCGGCGGCCGTAGCGCGCCTCGCCTTCGAGGCCTCGCAGCTCGTGGGCGAGTTCGACAAGCCCCGTTACGTCACCTACGAGGCGGCGCTGTGCGCCCATTCGCGCTCGAAGAAGACGGGCTGCACCCGCTGCCTCGACCTCTGCCCCACCGGCGCCATCACGCCGGACGGGGACCATGTGGCCATATCGGCCGAGATCTGCGCCGGCTGCGGAGCCTGCGCCGCCGTTTGCCCGACCGGCGCCGCGACCTATGCCCTGCCTGCGAGCGACGCCCTGATGGCGCGGCTGCGCTCCCTGCTGCACACCTATTCCGAGGCCGGCGGCGAGCGGGCGGTGGTGCTCTTTCACGACGAGGCGCACGGTTCTGCGCTGATTGATGCCCTCGCCCGCCACGGAGCCGGCCTGCCGGCTCACGTGCTGCCCGTTGCGGTCAACGAGGTGACGCAGCTCGGGCTCGATGCCTTCGCCGCCGCCCTCGCCTACGGCGCGGCGGCGATCCGCGTGCTGACACGCGCGCGCCCCAAGCACGATATGACTGCGCTGCTGCGCAATCTCGCTTACATGGACGCCATCGCGGTGCCCCTCGGCTTCGGCGAGGGCTCAGTGGCGACGATCGAGACGGACGATCCCGACCAGCTCGCGGCCGCGCTCGCCGGCGTGCCGGTGCCGGCGGCCGCGCTGCGGCGGCAGGCTGCGAGGTTCCTGCCCCTCGGCCGCGGGCGCGAACTCACCGTCATGACGCTCAAGGAGCTGCGCAACGTCGCGCCGCTCGCCGTCGATGCCCTGCCGCTGCCCGAGCGCGCGCCCTTCGGCACAGTCCATGTCGATGCCGAGGGATGCACGCTGTGCCTCGCCTGTGTCTCCGCCTGCCCCTCCGGCGCACTGGGCGACAACCCCGACAAGCCGATGCTGACCTTCGCTGAGGACCGCTGCGTGCAGTGCGGGCTGTGCGCCGCCACCTGCCCGGAGAAGGTCATCACGCTCGAGCCGCGCATCGACTTCGCCGCCTGGGCCGCCCCGCCGGTGACGAAAGAAGGAGGAGGAACCCTTCCACTGCATCGCCTGCGGCAAGCCCTTCGGCACCCGCTCCACCATCGAGCGGATCGTAGTCCGGCTCGAGGGGCGGCACTGGATGTTCTCGGGCGAACATGCCCAGCGCATCGCAGTCATCAAGATGTGCGAGGACTGCCGCGTCGAAGCCGTGGTCAACGAGAGCTTCGATCCGCATGGCGCGCCGGCCAGGCCGGCGCCGCGCACCACCGAGGATTACCTGCGCGAGCGGGACAAAAAGGGAAGCTGAAGGGGCTCAGCGCACGTCCTGCGCCGCGGCGGCGATGAGCTCGAACGACCGCAGCCGCAGGGCATGGTCGTAGACGTCGGAGACGACGATCAGCTCGTCGGCCGCGGTCTCGGCGACGAGGGCGGCGATGCCATCGCGCACCGTTTCGGGCGAGCCGACGATGGAGCGGGCCAGCATGCGCATGACCTGCTCCTTCTCCGTCGGCGTCCAGTAGGTCTCGATGTCGTCAATGGGCGGGCGGCTCACGCCGCGCGCACCGCGGAAGATGTTGGTGAATGACATCTGCTGCGTGGTGGCGAGGCGGCGCGCCTCCGCGTCGGTCGGCGCGGCGATGATGTTGACGCCCACCATGGCGTAGGGCCGTTCGAGCTGGGCCGAGGGCTTGAAGCGGGAGCGATAGGTCTCCAGCGCCGGCAGCAGCATGTCGGGTGCGAAATGCGAGGCGAAGGCATAGGGCAGGCCCAGTTCGGCGGCGAGCATCGCGCCGAACAGGCTGGAACCGAGGATCCAGATCGGCACGTTCGAGCCCGCCCCCGGCACCGCCACGACCGCCTGGCCCGGCACCGGCGGGCCGAGAAGCGCCTGAAGCTCGACGACATCCTGCGGGAAGGTGTCCGCGCTCGCGGGTGAGCGGCGCAGGGCGCGCAGGGTGCGCTGGTCGGTGCCGGGAGCCCGGCCGAGGCCGAGGTCGATGCGGCCGGGGAACAGCGCCTCGAGCGTGCCGAACTGCTCCGCTATGACGAGCGGCGAATGGTTGGGCAGCATGATACCCCCCGCGCCGACGCGGATGGTACTCGTGCCGGCAGCGATGTGGGCGATGACGATGGAGGTCGCCGCGCTCGCGATACCCGGCATGTTGTGATGCTCGGCAACCCAGATGCGGCGGTATCCGAGGCCCTCCGCATGGCGCGCCAGGTCGCGGGCGTTGTTCAGCGCGCCGCGCGCGTCCGTCTCCTGTGTGATGCGGACAAGGTCGAGAATGGAAAGCGGAACCATGGTGTCACCCCCATCGGGCCGTCGTTCTGGCAAGATGGGGAGCCGGAAGGCTGCAGGGAACCCGCCGGAGACGCCTGCCCCGGCGCGGAGCCATGCGCCGGGCGCACCTTTCCGGATGACAGCGGCCGCGGGCCGCGGTCACCGCGGTGCGGTGGCCTTCTTCAGGAAGTCGACCAGCGCCTGCCTGTCGGCCTCGTTCGTCACCCGCTGCTCCGGCATCTTGGTGCCGGGCAGATAGGCGTTGGGGCCGACCTCGAAGAGGCGGGCGATGGTCTCTCCCGTCCAGACGAGGTCCATCGCCCGGAGCGCCGGCGAATAGTCGTAGCCGGGTACCGAGGCGATGCGGCGGCCGAAGATGCCGTAGAGCGTCGGGCCGGCGCGGTTGCCGCCGTCCGGCGTCAGCGTGTGGCAGGCGGCACAGGCGCGGAAGACCTCGGCGCCACGCTCGCCGGAGAAGGCCGCGAGCGGATCCTCCCCCGCCTGCGGGACGACGGCACCGATATGCTCGCCCGTGCGTGCGTTCCAGCGGCGCACCACGCGGTCGCCACCGCCCGAAAGGATCTCGGCCCCGTCGGGGGAGAAGGCAAGTGACCACACCGGCAGCCCCGGCCCGACGAGGGTCGCGATCGTCCGGCGCGTCCGCCGCTCGACGATGGCGACGTTGCCGCGGATGCCGCCGGCGGCAACGCGCGTGCCGTCCGGCGACAGGGCGAGCGCGATAAGGGGCGTCTGGCCCACCTCGCACTCGGCAAGCACCGCGCCCGCCGCCGAGACGAAATGGAGCTTTCCGTCCGCCCCCGCCACGACGATTTCGCCGTCGGGCGCGACGACGACGCCGTTGAGCGGCGTCGGCAGGGTGACGACCCGAGGCGGCTGCGCCGGATCTGGCGGCCACAGGCGCAGCGTGGCGTCGTAGCCGGCGGTGACGAGCCCGCCCGAGGGCGTGAAGGCGACGCCGTTGACGTTGCCCTGGTGGCCTCGCAGGCGCCGCAACTCCTCGCCCTGCGCCGACCAGAGCGCCGCGGTGCCATCCCAGGCCGCCGAGGCGAAGGTGCCGTCGGAGCCCGCCGCGAGCGCGGCGACCGGTGCCTCGTGGGCCGCGATCACCCGCTGCGGCGTGCGGCCGGTCGCAGGCCAGATGGCGATGCGGCCGTCCTCGCCGGCCGTGGCGAAGCGTCCCTCGCCGAGCGCCACAGCCGCATTGACCGATCCCTCGTGGGTGCGCAGCACCGCCTCCGCCACGCCGTCGGCCAGCCGCCAGCGGATGGCCGAGGTGTCGAAGCTGCCGGTCAGCGCCACCTCGCCGCCCGGGTCGACGGCGACCGCCCGCACCGGCCCGCCGTGGCCGCGCAGCTCCTGCGCCGAGGAGCTGTCAGCAGGCGTCCATATGGAGATGAGCGCGACAAGGCCCAGCATTGCCCGGGCGGCGCGACGCGGTGCATGATCCGGCCGAATCATCGAAGGGAAGCCTCCGAATGCGTGACGAGACCAGCGATACGCCCGCCGGGCGAACGCTCGACCTGCGTGGCCTCAAGTGCCCCCTGCCCGCCCTGCGCACCCGCAAGGCCCTGCGTGAGCTAGAGGCGGGCGCGCTCCTCCTCGTCGAATGCACCGATCCGATGGCGGCCATCGACATACCCAACCTCGTGCGCGAGACCGGCGACGTGCTGGAGGCCCAGGACAAGCGCGACGACACCCTCCTCTTCACAATCCGCAAGGCCTGACGGGCCGCGGCTCAGGGAATGTCGCCGAGGCGCACGCCGCTCGTTGTGAAGGCCACGTCCACCGGCTTCTGCAGGTCGGACAGCACGAAGCCGGCGCCTGCCGCGACGACGATTGCGACGACCACCGCNAGGATGAACGCGCGCATCACTTCCTCCCCCGATTCTGCGGGTCTTCCACCCGCGTTGCCCGCGCAGAGGGTGCGTGCGCAAGCGCGTTCCGTCAACTCAGGCGCGCGTGAGCGAGGATCGACTCCGCCACCTCGATGTCCGCAGGCGTGTTGGCGTTGAAGAAGACGTCGAAGGGCTCCGCCGGCCACTCGGCCACCGCAAGGGGGAAGCGGGCGGTAAAGCGGTCGATCTTGCGCTCGCCCTCACCGACCAGCGCGCGGCGCAGATCTTCGCGGATGCTCACAGGCCACAGGCCGATAACCGGATGGGTGCGGCCGCCCGAGGCTGCGCAGGCGAGCATCGCCCCCTCCTCCTCGCGCGCGGCATGCAGGCGCGCCACGAGATCGGGCGGCAGGAAGGGCGTGTCGGCGGCGACCGTAACGATCCATTCTGCCTGGCGCCGGCGCGCCACGTGGTCGAGCACCGCAAGGACCCCGGCCAGCGGGCCGGCGAAACCGGGCACGTCGTCGGGCACGACGGGCAGTCCGTAGGATGCGAAGCGCGCCGGATCACCGTTCGCGTTGATGACGAGGCCGGCACACTGGGGCGCCATGCGCTCGACGACATGGTCGAGGATGGGCCGGCCGCCGACGAGTCGCAGCGGCTTGTCTCCGCCGCCCATGCGCCGGGCAAGCCCCCCGGCGAGCAGCGCGCCGATGGTCGGTGGCCAGGCCTCACCCATCCGCTCCTCCCTTGCCTCCCTTTTCCTCGTCCTCGGCGCCCTTGCGCCGGTGCCGCGCCGATTCCTCGGCCACGTAGGCGAGATCCTGGTCGAAGACGATGCGCTCAGCACCGCAAAGAGCGATGAAGCGCTTGCCACGCGCGCGACCTATGAGCGTCAGCCCCGCCTTGCGGGCGAGCTCGACGCCCCAGGCGGTGAAGCCGGAGCGCGAGACGAGCACGGGAATACCCATGCGCACGGTCTTGATGACCATCTCGGAGGTGAGACGCCCGGTCGTGTAGAAGATCTTGTCCGCCGGATCGATGCCGTGCCGGTGCATGTAGCCTGCCACCTTGTCCACCGCGTTGTGGCGGCCGACATCCTCCATGTAGACGAGCGGCCTGTCGCGCTGGCACAGCACGCAGCCATGGATGGCCCCCGCCTCCAGATAGAGCGAGGGCGTGCGGTTGATCTTGTGGGTGAGCGCATAGAGCCAGGATGTGCGCAGCTCCGCATGCGGCAGGCGCGCCTCCTCGATCACGTCCATCAGGTCGCCGAAGGCAGTGCCCTGCGCGCAGCCGGAGGTCAGGGTGCGCTTGCGCAGCTTGTCCTCGTAATCAGTCTTGCGCTCGGTGCGCACCACGACGACGTCNAGCTCGGCGTCGTAGTCNACGGCCGTAACGACATCGTCCGGCTTGAGCATGTTCTGGTTGAGCAGGTAGCCGACGGCGAGATGCTCCGGATGGTCGCCGATCGTCATCATCGTGACGATCTCCTGCGAATTGAGGAAAAGCGTCAGCGCCCGCTCCGTGACGACGCGGGTCTCGACCGGCGCACCCGTGTGGTCGATGCCACGGACCGCGACGCTGAGGCGCGGGTCGAACGGGTCGGGCCGCACCAGATACTCGGAGAGGAAGGCGAGATCCTCCTCTTCCGCGCCCGGCGGCCGCGCCACGCTGCCCGACGGTCCGTTCACGACGACACCCTTTCGCCGGCTCCGGCCCGCCCGGCCACCTGCGCGACGCACCACGCCTCGAGGGCCCCGAGCGTCGGCTCGAGCCGCTGCCAGGCGTCGCCGGCGAAGGCGCGCCAGGCGGGCAGCAGCGCCTCGCCCACGGCAGTGAGCGTCGGCAGGCCGCGGCCGACCGCGAGGGCAAACTCGTCCCGCAGGCCGCCGCCTTCGGCCTCGGCTTTGCCGAACTTGTTGAGGATGACGAGGTCGACATCGTCCGCGCCGATGGACGCGGCTGCGAGGCCCGCCGACATCGCAAGGCCCTGCGGATCGAGCCGGCAGCCACCGGCGCCCGGGCCACGCTGCTCGCTGATGAGGATGCGCTGGCCGGTGGCGAGATCCTCGAGCGCCATGTCCCCGCAGATGGTGCAGGCATCGTCCTCGTTATGCTGCACGAGACCGGCGAGGCGCAGATCGCGCCGCCGAAGGCGCCGGCTCAGCTCCACGAGCAGCCCGTCTACGAGATGCTGCGATTGATAGACCACGACCCCGATGGCCGATTGCATGGCTCTCTCCCCGGCACCATTCTATTGTGCCGCCTGCCTCCCGCAACCCGGGCCGTCGGGCTGGCAGAGGAAAGGGCGCCCGCACCCCGGCCACGGTCTCATCTCCGTCACAGTTGCATGGTGAAGCAGCTGCGCCGATTGATTGCAGGAATCCACGGAACATGATCAATCTTCGTCGTACCGTCCTCGCCGCCGCCCTTGCCGCGACCGCGGCCACCTCGGCTCTCGCCGCCGAGACAGCAGCGGAACGGGCGCCCGGACGCATCACCATCGTCGGCGAAGGCACCGTCAACGCGGTCCCCAACATGGCGACGCTCACGTCGGGCGTCGTCACCTCGGCCTCGACCGCGCGCGAGGCGCTCGACGCCAACACCGAGGCCATGGCCCGCGTTATCGAAGCCTTCAAGAAGGCCGGCATCGCCGCCAAGGACATCATGACGGACGGCTTCTCCGTACAGCCGCGCTACGTCTATCCGGAGCCCAAGGACGGTTCGAGCCAGCCGCCGCGCATCGACGGCTATGAGGTGCGCAACCATGTGATCGTGCGCGTGCGAGAACTCGCCAAGCTCGGCACGGTGCTCGACGCTGCCATCACCACCGGCGCCAACCAGATGGGCGGCCTCTCCTTCGATGTCGCCGAGCCCGCTGCCCTGCTCGACAAGGCGCGCACCGCCGCCATTGAGGACGCCAAGCGCAAGGCCGAGCTCTACGTGCAGGCCGCGGGCGCCAAGCTTGGCCGCCTCGTCGAGATCAGCGAGGCGACCATGCAGACACCGCCCAGGCCGATGATGATGGCGCGGTCCATGGATTTCGCCGAGGCGAAGGCCGTGCCCGTCGAGGCTGGCGAGCAGACGCTGCGCGCGCAGGTGCGCATCACCTGGGAACTGGCGGAGTGACGAGGCGCCGTTCCTTGCCTCACTCTCCTTAACGTTGCCGCGCGGCCGGCTTGTCCGGCCGCTTTTGTCATGCGCTGCCCGGCACGCACTCAGCCAGCGGCTCCCTCCGATCGGCGCCGAAATCGACAAGCCCCAGCCGCTCCCGCCGCGCCCAGCGCACCAGCATGAGCACGGCGACGACGGCGAGACCCGAGGCAAGGCCGATCCAGATCCCTGCCCCGCCAAGGCCGNCGCGGAAGGCGAGCGCCGTCCCCAGCGGCAGCCCGACGCCCCAGTAGCCGATGGCCGCGTAGATCATCGGCACGCGCGTGTCATTGAGGCCGCGCAGCATGCCGGAGCCGACGGCCTGCGCCCCGTCGAAGACCTGGAACAGGCCGGCAAAGGCGAGGAATGTCACCGCGAGCGCGACGACCTCCGCATTCGCAGGCGCGTCGACGTCGAGGAAGGCGCTCACGAGCAGGCGCGGCGTCACCAGCATGAAGAAGGCCATCGTTGCCATGAAGGCGATGGCCATGACGAAGCCCGTCCAGCCCGCGACGGCCACACCCGTCCTGTCCTGCGCGCCGAAGGCGCGGCCGACACGGACGGTCGCCGCCTGCCCGATGCCGAGCGGCACCATGAAGGTGAGCGAGGCGATCTGGATGGCGATGGAATGGGCGGCGAGCGAGGCCGTGCCGATGAGCCCCATGAGAAACACGGCCGCATTGAAGATGGTGGTCTCGAAGGCGAAGGTGGCGCCGATCGGCAGGCCGATGCGCCAGATCTGCACGAAGCGCGACCAGTCCGGCCGCCAGAAGCGGCCGAAAAGCGCGTAGCGCTTCAGCCTCCTGTCGAGCTGGATGGCAACGGCGAGGCCGCCGAAGAGAAAGAGGCTCGAGGCCGTGGTCGCCACGCCCGCGCCGGTGAGGCCGAGCGCCGGGAAGCCAAGGTTGCCGAAGATGAGGCACCAGTTGGCGAGCACATTGAACAGATTGGCGGCGATGCTGACCGTGAGCGCCCACATCGGCCGCTGCAGCGCCGACAGGAACGAGCGCAGCACGACATANCCGCAGAACGGCAGCAGTGCCCATTGCAGGGCNTGCAGATAAGTGGCGGCAGCTTGCGCGAGCTCCGGCTNCTGCCCCATGGCGAGAAGAATGGTNTCTCCCTGCCAGAGCAGCAGCCAGGTCGGCACTGCGATGACNCCGGACACCCACAGTCCCTGCCGGACGGTGCGGCGCACCTGGCGCACGTCATAGGAGCGGCGNCCCACGTCGTGCGCGATCATCGGCGCAGTTGCCGTGACGACGCCGATCGCGAAGATGAGCACCGCGAAATAGAGGTTGAAGCCGAGCGCGGCGGCGGCGAGCGCCTCGGGGCCCAGCCAGCCGAGCATGATCACGTCCGTCGTGCCCATGGCCGTCTGGGCGAGGTTGGTGAGCACGAGGGGCCAGGCGAGCGCCAGGGTCGCGCGCCACTCCTTCGCCCACGCCCCCGGCGTGGCGTTCCTCACGGTATCGTTCTGTGTCATGGGCCGGCAATCTATACGCAAATGCCAAAAGCGCCCATGCCGATGACGCAGAATTAGGCAGCGAAATCGTGGGGAGAGCGTTCGCCTCCGTGGCGACACGGTCAGAGCCGCCCGCACCGCCTCCCCTTTCCTGCCTCGGGCGTGTGGCAGCGCCGCGAAAAGGCGCTAGAAGACGGCAAAAGCCTGTGCGAGCGACGCCGACGGAGGAACGCGAATGTATCAGCCCCCGCATTTCCGGGAGGAGAGGCTCGAGATTCAGCATGCGCTGATCCGCGCCCATCCGCTTGGCCTGCTGATCTCCTCGGGCGAGGACGGGCTGCTCGCCAATCCGGTGCCGTTCCTGCTCGACGCGGCGGCGGCGCCCAAGGGCGTGCTGAGGGCACACCTCGCCCGCGCCAACCGGCAGTGGCAGGCCCTTGCCGCCGGCCAGCCGGCCCTCGTCGTCTTCCAGGGCGTCGACACCTACATCACGCCATCCTGGTACGAGACGAAGAAGGAGACAGGCAAGGTCGTACCCACGTGGAACTATGCCATCGTGCAGGTGCGCGGTCCGGTGCGCGTCGTCGAGGACCGGGAATGGCTGCGCCGCCAGATCACGGCACTGACCGCCGAGCACGAGAGCAGCCGCAGCGAACCCTGGGCCGTGACTGACGCGCCGGAGGATTTCGTGGAAGCGCAGCTCAAGGGCATCATCGGCATCGAAATGACGATCGAGACCATCGAGGGCAAGTGGAAGGTGAGCCAGAACCGCCCCCTCGCCGACCGCATCGGTGTCACCGCCGGCCTCGCTGCCGAGGCAGATCCGCGCGCGGCTGAGATGGAACGCCTCGTGCGCGCGTATGGAGGCATACCTGGCCCGTGACCGCGGTGGCTGCGGATTGAAACGTCTCGATCTGCTGATCTTCAGGGGAGGAGTGGTGCCCAGAGCTGGAATCGAACCAGCGACACTGCGATTTTCAGTCGCATGCTCTACCAACTGAGCTATCTGGGCTCACGCTCGCAGCGCCGTTCGGCGCCGCTGCGGACGAAGCGCTTATAGAGAGAGCCGCCGCGCCTGTCCAGTGGGTGTTGGCTCATCCACAGGCGGGCGGAAGGCTGTCCCGGCGGCTCAGTCCTCGTCGCTGCTGCGGCGGCCCTCCCCGCCCGTGCTGCCGTCGTCCGGCAGGTCATCGTCCTCCACGGCGGGGATGACGTATGAACCGCTCAGCCAACGGTTGAGGTCGATGTCCGCGCAGCGCGAGGAGCAGAAGGGGCGCCAGCGTTCGACGCGCGGCTTGCCGCAGATCGGGCAGGCCGGGGTCTTCGGCGCGTCGTTGGCTGGCTTGGTATCGCGATCCTTGATGGTCCGAACTCCCTGGGACATGGCCTTATGCTCGGGCCGGATGCTTGTCACACGGCGTTGAGCCAGCTGAGGCGCACAGGGTAGCCTTCGCCATCCAAGATGGCGACCGTCTCGTGCAGCGGCAAGCCCACCACCGCCGTATAGGAGCCGACGAGCTTGACGACGAAACAGCCGGCGAGGCCCTGGATGGCGTAGCCGCCGGCCTTGCCGCGCCATTCGCCGGAGGCGAGATAGCTCTCTAGCTCGTCGCGCGACAGGTTCTTGAAGCGCACGCGCGTCTCCACCACCCGCTCGCGGAACTTGCCCGAGGGGGTGACGACGCAAACACCCGTGTAGACGCGGTGCACACGGCCGGACAGCAGGCGCAGGCACTGTGCCGCCTCGTCCACGACCTCGGCCTTGGGCAGGATGCGCCGGCCGACAGCAACCACCGTATCGGCGGAGATGAGGAAGGCCTCGGCCAGCTCCTCGCGTCCGCGCGCCACGGCAAGTGCCGTTTCCGCCTTCTCACGCGCGAGGCGGCGTGCATAGTCGCGCGGCTTCTCGCCCCGCCGGGGCGNCTCGTCGATATCTGCCGGCAGGACAGCGTCGGGCTCGAGCCCCGCCTGTTGCAGCAGGGCAAGCCGGCGCGGCGAGGCCGATGCCAGTATGAGCCTGGGACGCCAGCTTCCGGCGGGGTTGGGCTTCAAGGACAAACCTTTCTCCACTTCGAGCGTGGGGCCCGCCGCAGGTGCCGCTGCTGCCTCACTTGAAGCGGTATGTGATGCGCCCCTTGGTCAGATCATAGGGCGTCATCTCGACGAGGACGCGGTCACCGGCGAGGACGCGAATGCGGTTCTTGCGCATCTTGCCCGCCGTGTGGGCGATGATCTCGTGATCGTTCTCAAGCTTCACACGAAACATCGCGTTGGGAAGCAGTTCGGTAACGACCCCAGGAAACTCGAGCAGCTCTTCTTTCGACATGCTCCGACCAGCTCTGACAACGAAACGGCGCGGAACGTAATCGAAAGCCGAAGTCTTGTGAACTGGGCCGTTGGTGAGATTTCACACACCCGCCGGCCCGGCCCCCTTCGCCTCGCCGGCCCCTGCCTCAGGGGCAGCGGCAGCCTCCTCTGCCCGGGCGCGGGCCGCTTCCTCGCGCGCCCTGCGCCGGTAACGCGCGACGCCGAGCGGAATGAGGGCGAGATAGACGATGACGCCGACGGCCAGAACCTGGAAGGTGAAGCTGACAAGCAGCGCCGCGAAGAGCACGATGACCGCAAACAGCGGCAGCACCTTCTCGCGCGGGATGCGGCTGCCCAGCGTCTTGCCGGCATAGGTCGGAATGCGGCTCACCATCAGGAAGGCGATGCCGACGAGATAGGCGGCGACGAAAGGGGCCGCGATGCTGTCGACCGGCAGGCCGAGCATGTAGAGGTAGATCGGCAGGAGGGCGCAGATGGCGCCCGCCGGCGCGGCCATGCCGACGAAGTAGTTCTTCTGCCACTCTGGCCGGTGCGGGTCGTCGATCATGACGTTGAAGCGCGCGAGGCGCAGCGCGGCAGCGATGGCAAAGACAAGCGCCGCGATCCAGCCGATCGACTTCAGCTCGTGCAGCACGAAGCTGTAGAGGATCAGCGCCGGCGCGACGCCGAAGTTCACGAAGTCCGACAGCGAGTCGAGCTCGGCGCCGAAGCGCGAGGTGCCCTTGAGCAGGCGCGCCACGCGCCCGTCGATGCCGTCGAGGATGGCGGCGATGACGATGGCGATCAGCGCCGGCTCGAGCCGCTCCTCGATGGCGAGGCGGACGGCGGTGAGCCCGAGGCAGAGCGCAAGCAGGGTGATGACATTGGGCACCAGCACCCGCAGCGGAATGGGCGTGAAGCGCCGGCGGCGCGCTTCCTCCGGATCCGGCGCGAAGGGCGGGAAAAGGTCAGTCATCGCGGATCATTCTCGGGCAAAGGCACCGCCGGTACAACGTCAGGAGCTGCGGAAGGCGCGCGGCCCTTCCTGCGACTTGAGATCGGCGAGCACCGTCTCGCCGGCGACCGTGAGCTGGCCGAGCCCGACGAGAGGCTGGATGCCGGCCGGCAGGTAGACGTCCACGCGCGAGCCGAAGCGGATGAGGCCGAAGCGCTCGCCCGCAGCGAGCGTGTCACCCTCGTGCACGAAGCTGACAATGCGCCGGGCGATCAGGCCGGCGATCTGCACCACGCCGATGCGATAGGGGCCGGACTCGATGACGAGGCCGTTGCGCTCGTTGTTCTCGCTGGCCTTGTCGAGCTCGGCGTTGATGAACAGGCCCGGCGTGTAGACGATGCGCGCAATCCGCCCCGGAACCGGCGCGCGGTTCACGTGGCAGTCGAAGACGTTCATGAAGATGGAGATGCGCGTGTGCGGCTCGTCGCTCAGCGCAAGCTCCGGCGGCGGCACCACGGTGGCAATGCCACTGATGCGCCCGTCGGCGGGGGCGATGACGAGGCCCTCGCGCGTCGGCGTCACGCGCTCGGGATCGCGGAAGAAGTAGCAGATCCAAAGGGTGATGATGAGGCCGATCCAGCCGAAGGGCGCCCACAGGTGCCCGAGGACGAGCGTAGCCACCGCCGCAATGGCGATGAAGGGATACCCTTCCTTGTGGATCGGCGTCAGCGTCTTGCGAATCGATTCGTAGATGGACATCTCTTGCTCTCGCATCGGCACTGTGCCGCCGGGACCCCAACGCCGTCCCTTGGCGGAAACCGTCAGCCGGCAGTGGAGCCGGTTCCGTCATTGAAACCGCACCGTCACGGCGGCGCTGCCACTCGCAACCCGCGCCCCGCCAGGATCTGCGTGGCGCAGTGGGATGGCAGGCATTGCCCCGCCCGTCAACCCGCCGTCAGGCTCATCCGCAGGCTTTCGCCCTCCTCCTCCGCGGCACGCTTGAGCTTTTCGCGCGCCTCGTCAGCCTCGCGCTGGCGATTCCACATGGCGGCGTAGATGCCGCCAGCGGCCAGCAACTCCTCGTGCGTGCCGCGCTCGGCGATGACGCCCTTGTCGAGCACAATGATCTCGTCCGCGCCGACGACGGTGGAGAGACGGTGGGCAATGACCAGCGTGGTTCGCCCGCGCGACACGCGGTCCAGCGCGTCCTGGATCTCCTTTTCCGTGAAGCTGTCGAGGGCAGAGGTCGCCTCGTCCAGCACCAGGATGGGCGGGCCCTTGAGGATGGTGCGGGCAATCGCCACCCTCTGCTTCTCGCCGCCCGAGAGCTTGAGGCCGCGCTCGCCGACCGGCGTGTCGTAGCCTTCCGGCAGGGAGCGGATGAAGGTGTCGATCTGCGCGAGGCGTGCAGCCTCGGCCACCTCCTCCTCGCTGGCCTCCCAGCGTCCGTAGCGGATGTTGTAGCCGATGGTGTCGTTGAACAGGACAGTGTCCTGCGGGACCATGCCGATCTTCTCGCGCAGGCTCGCCTGCTGCACGTCGGCGATGTCCTGCCCGTCGATGAGGATGCGGCCGCTGCTCGGCTCGTAGAAGCGGAACAGCAGGCGCGAGATGGTCGACTTGCCGGCGCCCGAAGGGCCGACGATGGCGACCGTGCGCCCTGCCGGCACCTCGAAGGTGATGCCCTTGAGGATCTCGCGCTCCGGCACGTAGGAGAAGCGCACGTTCTCGAAGCGCACCGTCCCCTCGGTGACGACAAGCGGCTTGGCACCCGGCTTGTCGCTCACCTCCGGATGGCGGGCGAGGATGGAGAACATGTCGTCGATGTCGATGAGCGCCTGCTTGATCTCGCGATACAGCATCCCCATGAAGTTGAGCGGGATGTAGAGCTGGATCAGCATGGCGTTGATCATGACGAANCCGCCGACCGTGGTGTGGCCGGCCCGCACGTCGAACACCGCCATCACCATCGCCGCCGTCAGCCCCAGCGTAAAGATGATGGCCTGGCCGGCGTTGAGGATGGCGAGCGAGGTATAGGTCTCGATGCTGGCCCGCTCGTATCGCTCGACGGAGCGGTCGTAGCGGCGGATCTCGCGCTCCTCGGCGCAGAAATACTTCACCGTCTCGTAGTTGAGCAGGGAATCGACGGCCTTGGTGTTGGCGTCGGTGTCGGATTCGTTCATGCGCCGGCGGATGCCGATGCGCCACTCCGTCGCCTGGTAGGTGAAGGCGAGGTAGACGACCACCATGGCGAAGACGACGGCAGCGTAGCGCCAGTCGAACTGCAGCCAGAGGATGGCGAGCACCAGCGCAAACTCGATGATCGTGGGCACGAGCTGCAGCACCGCCAGGCGCACCAGCTCCTCGATGCCGGAGCGCCCGCGCTCGAGCACGCGCGTCAGCCCGCCGGTCTTGCGCTCCAGGTGGAAGCGCAGGGAAAGGCGGTGCATGTGCTCGAAGGTCTTGAGCGCCAGGCGCCGCACCGCGTTCATGGCCACGGAGGCGAAGATGCCGTCCCGCAGCTGCGTGAGTCCGGCCATGAGCATGCGCATCAGGCCGTAGAGCACCGTAAGCGCCACCGCCCCGCCCCACAGCGGGGCAGTCACCTGCACGCCGGCGCCGCCGAGCTCGCCCGTCAGCGCGTCCGTCGCCCACTTGAAGCTGTAGGGCATGAGGACGGTGACGATCTTCGCCGCCAGGAGCAGGGCGAAGGCGATGTAGATGCGCAGGCGCAGGTCCGCCCGATCGTGCGGCCACAGGTAGGGCCACAGGCGCACNATGGTGCCGGCGATGCCCGGCCTCTGCGGCGCTGCGGCAGGCCCCTGCGCTGCCGCTGCCTGGGCGGCCGGGCCGGTTGCTTGGTCAGCCATTCGGAATAATTCCAGGACAGAAGGTGCCCCTGATATAGNCGCGTCCGACCGTTTGTGCACCCCGGCCATGCCGGGCGNGTGCAGGCGCGGCGCTTGCCGAAAGCGCCGCGCCGCCGCTCACTGGCGCTTTTCGTCGTTGGGCAGCACGAAAACCTGGCCGGGATAGATCAGGTCCGGGTTGCGGATCTGGTCCTGGTTGGCGTCGTAAATGACAGTGTAGCGGATGCCGTGGCCATAGATGCGCCGGCTGATCCGCCACAGGCTGTCGCCGCGCGAGACGACGGTGGTGCGCACCTCGGGCACCACCACCACGCCCTCGCCGCCCGACGGAGGCGCGCCTTCGGCCGGAGTGGTCTGCCCCTGCCCCGCGGCTCCGCCTGCGACATCCGGTGAGGCCGGCGCGGCGGGTGATGCGGTGGCGGCGCCCCCCNCCGCTTCCGCTGCCGGCATGGTGAAGGGCACCTCCGCGCGCGACAGCACGGCGCCGGTGGCCGGGTCGATGTCGTCCAGGCGCACGCGGTAGTCGCCGGGTGCCACGCCGCGCTCCACGGAGAAGGACAGGCGCCCGTCGTCTGGCACNGTGCCGGCGGCGAGATAGCTCTCGTTGAGATAGAGCCTCACGGTCGCACCGGGCGCGCCGCGGCCGGAGACGAAGAACCTGCCCTGCCCCTCGACATCGACCGCATCGATGGCGACGCGGGCACGCTCGTTCTGTTGCTCNGTCGCCGCGGGCGCATCCGCCGCAGCGGACGTTCCGGCTGCCGGGACGTCGGCGCCGCCGGCGGCGGGCGGCTGCGCGCTGTCAGCTGCGCCGGGCTGCGCATCCNGTCCGGTGCCGGACGAAGCCTGCGCCACGTCCGTCTGCGGGCGCGACAGCACCTGCGTCGGCGCATTGGGCGTGGCGAGCGCCACCATGGGCTGCTGCCTGCCGTCCTCCGCGACGACCACCGTAACCGCCTGCCCGGAATGGTGCGTGCGCCCCTCGGCGTCGGTCAGGCGCAGGGTCAGCTCGTAGGTACCCGGCGGCAGGGGCGGCGGCGTCATGGCGAACTGGCCTGCCGCATCGGTCGTGGCCTCGGCGAAGGGCTCGCCGTTGCGCAGCAGCTCNACCTTGCCGTTGGGCGCCGCGCGGCCGGCGATNACGGCGTCGCCGTTCGGCTCCACGCGAATGATGTCGAAGGACGGGACGATGCCNTGCGGCGCGGCCGCCTCGGCTACCGCCTGCTGCTGGGCCCCGCCGGCTTCATCCTCCTCCGCCGCCGCGTCCGCGGCCTGGCCGCTTTCCTTCTGCCCGGCCCCGGTCTGTCCGTTCGCGGGCTGTGTCGTCCCGGCCTCCGAGGCACCTGCTGGCGAGGCTCCTGCCTCAACCTTGCCGGAATCGCCGGCGGACGGCTTGTCGTCCGACGGCGCAGGCGTCGTCGCGGGGGCGGACGGCACGTCCCGGGCCGGCGGGCTGCCGGCCGCCACGGGCTGCTCGCGCCCGGCCTGCTGCCCCGCCTCTTGCGGAATGCCGAAAAAATAGATGATGAGCCCAAGGGCGATTACCCCTGCGACCGCAATGGCAACTTGCGAGTTGCGGGACAGGACCATATGCGACTACCCCCGATTTTCCGTCCGCCCAAGCTAGCGGCGTTGCCGCCGCCTCGCCATATCCTTTTGAGCCAGCGGCACATTTACGCTCTTTGACGGCAGTCCATGCCACACCAATCTTGCCTGTGCCGTTCCGGGCCACAGCACGCTTCGTGACTTGACCGGCGGCTCCGGGACGCGCAAACCCCTAGGCATGAGCAAGATTCGATCCATCTGCGTCTATTGCGGCTCGGCGTCCGGAGACGAGCCAGCCCACGAGGCTGCGGCAAAAACACTCGGCACCGCCATGGCTGAGAAGGGCATCCGCCTCGTCTACGGCGGCGGCAACGTCGGCCTCATGGGCACCATCGCGCGCGCGGTGCTGGACGCGGGCGGACACGTGACCGGCATCATCCCGGAATTCCTCAAGAAGCGCGAGGTGATGCTGACGGAGGCGCAGGAAACCATCGTCGTGCCCGACATGCATACGCGAAAGCGCATGATGTACGAGCGCGCCGATGCCTTCGTCGCCATGCCAGGCGGCATCGGCACCCTGGAGGAGCTCGTCGAGCAGCTCACCTGGGCCCAGCTCGGCCAGCACAAGAAGCCGATCCTCCTGCTCAACACGCAGGACTTCTGGCGCCCGCTGCTNCAGCTTTTCGCGCACATGCGCAATGAGGGCTTCATCCGCCCCGGCTTCGAGATCTCCTACCTCGTCGCCGAGAAGGCGGGCGACGTGGTGCCAATGCTCGAGAAGGCCGCCGCCCGCGTCAGCGACGAGGAGCGGGAAGCCAAGATGCCACTCGGCGAGCGGTTCTGATATCCGCGCCGTCGTGACCGGGGGCGGCCAGGTCATGCGGATCGGCATTTCATGCCGGCATGCGGAGGTGGCGATGCCCGCGGCGGGCGCAGGCATCGCAGCAGCCTCTCACCCCCTGCCCGCGCCGCTGCGGACGAGCTTGTAGACGATCGAATCCGTCAACGCCTGGAACGACGCGTCGATGATGTTGGCCGAGACGCCGACGGTGCACCACCGCTCGCCGGTTTCGTCACCCGATTCGATGAGCACGCGCGTCACCGCGTCCGAGCCGCCCTGGAAGATGCGCACCTTGTAATCGAGGAGCTGGAGCCCCTCGATGAAACGCTGGTACTCGCCGAGATCCTTGCGCAGGGCAAGATCGAGGGCGTTGACGGGCCCGTTGCCCTCGGCGGCAGAGATGAGAACCTCCTCCCCCACCCTCACCTTGACGATGGCCTCGGCCACGGTGACGAGCTCGCCGACGGCGTTGTAGCGCCGCTCCACGTTCACGCTGAAGCGCTCGACCGTGAAGAACTCCGGCACCTCGCCCAGCACGCGCTTGGCCAGCAGGAAGAAGGAAGCGTCCGCCCCCTCATAGGCGTAGCCCTGGGCCTCCTTCTCCTTCACCGCAGCGAGCAGGCGGGAGATGCGCGGGTCGTTGCGGTCCACCTTGAGCCCGACGCGCTCGAGCCCCGCGAGCAGGTTGGAGCGGCCGGCCTGATCCGAGACCAGCACCTGGCGCACGTTGCCGACGCGCTCCGGCTCCACGTGCTCGTAGGTGCGCGGATCCTTGAGGACGGCGGAAGCGTGGATGCCCGCCTTGGTAGCGAAGGCGCTCGCGCCGACATAGGGCGCGTGGCGGTTGGGTGCGCGGTTGAGGATCTCGTCGAGCGCGCGCGACAGCTTGGTGATGCCGGCGAGCGCGTCGTCGTCGACGCCGATCTCGAAGCGGTCGGCGAAGCCTTCCTTGAGCTTCAGCGTGGGAATGAGGCTGACGAGATTGGCGTTGCCGCAGCGTTCGCCGAGGCCGTTGAGCGTGCCCTGCACATGGCGCACACCGGCACGGATCGCGGCGAGCGAATTGGCGACGGCGCAGCCCGTGTCATCGTGGGCATGGATGCCGAGATGGTCGCCGGGGACGTGGCGTGCCACGTCGGTGACGATGGCGGCGACCTCCTCCGGCAAGGTGCCGCCGTTGGTATCGCACAGCACGACCCAGCGCGCGCCGGCCTCGAAGGCGGTCTTTGCGCAGGCGATGGCATAGTCGCGGTTGGCCTTGTAGCCGTCGAAGAAGTGCTCGCAGTCGAGAATGACCTCGCGTCCTGCCGCCTTCGCAGCCGAAACACTCTCGCGGATACTGGCCAGGTTCTCCTCCAGCGTCGTCTCCAGCGCCACCGTGACCTGATAGTCCCAGGACTTGGCGACGAAGCAGATGACGTCGGCCTCGGCCTCGAGCAGCGCTGCGACGCCGGGATCGTTGGAGACAGAACGGCCAGCCCGCTTCGTCATGCCGAAGGCGGCGAACTTCGCACGCTCGGTGCGCCTTGTCTTGAAGAACTCCGTGTCGAGCGGATTGGCGCCAGGATAGCCGCCCTCCACATAGTCCACGCCCAGCCTGTCGAGCATGCCGGCGATAAGGCGCTTGTCCTCCAGCGAGAAATCCACGCCCGTGGTCTGCGCGCCGTCGCGCAGGGTGGTGTCGTAGAGATAGACGCGCTCGCGCGTTGTCATGAGACTTGTCCTTCCCCTGCAGCCGGCAGGGTCTTTTCCATGCGGGTGCTGCCGAGCCATTCCTCGCCCAGCATGACTGTGTTGCGGTGCTGCGGGAGATAGCCGCGCTGCTCGAAGAAGGGCAGCGCAGTGTCGCTCGCGTCCGTTGTCAGGCGCCTCGCCTGGCGGGCGCCGGCCAGCTTCTCCAGCGCGTCGCAGAGGGCGGAGCCGATGCCGCGGCGCGCGAAGTCCGGGTGCACGTAGAGCATGTCGATGTGATCGGCGCCCTTGAGCGCGGCGAAGCCCACCGGCATGCCGCCGATGGTGGCGACGATGGTCAGCATGCCCGCAAGCCGGGCACCGAACGTCGCCTCGTCATCCGCCACGGCCATCCAGGCCTCCTGCTGGGCCTCGCTGTAGTCCTCTCCCGTCAGCTCCTCGACGCTGGCGCGGAAGATCATGGCGAGTTCAGGCACGTCCGCCGGCAGGAACGGCCGGAGCGCGGGCGCCGGCATGGCCTGGGCATTCATCGCACGACCTCCCACTCGGTCACGGGCTCACCCGTCACCGGGTCCTTGCCGTCCTTGGCGGCGAAACCGAGCTTCGCGAGCTCGTCACGCAGGCGATCGGACTCCGCCCAGTTCCTCGCCTTCCTCGCCGCCAGGCGCGCGTCCATGAGGGCCTTGATTTCGGGCGTGACGGCGAGCTGCGCGGCAGCCGCGCGCACCGCCGCCTCGCCATGGGACGCCAAGAGGGCCGCCACGTCGAAGCCGAGCAGCGTGAGCGAGCCGTGCAGGGCACGGGCCGCCTCGACGTTGCCCTTGCGCGCCTCGCCCGCGAGGCCGTGCAGGCCGGCGATGGCCTTGGGGGTGTTGAGATCGTCACACAGCGCCGCAATGACATCGGACCCAGCGGCACANGCCTCGACAAGTGAGGTCTGGTNCGCCTCCAGGACATTCGCCCAGCCGCGCAGCGTCTTTTCCGCCTCCTCCAGCGCCTTCACCGTCCAGTCGATGGGCTGGCGGTAGTGCGTGCGCAGCATGGCGAGGCGCAGCACGTCGCCGGGCCAGGAGCGGCCGCCGAACCGGTCGGTGGCGAGCAGCTCATGGATGGTGACGAAGTTGCCGAGCGACTTCGACATCTTCTCGCCTTCGACCATGAGGAAACCGTTGTGCAGCCAGAAGTTGGCCATGCGGGCGGTGTCGAGGGCGCAGCAGCTCTGGGCGATCTCGTTCTCGTGGTGCGGGAAGACGAGGTCGATGCCACCGCCGTGGATGTCGAAGACGTTTCTGGCCGGATCATCGCAGGAAAGGCCGCCGCCGAACGGCTCGAGAAGCTTGGCCATGGCCATGGCCGAGCACTCGATGTGCCAGCCCGGCCGGCCGAGGACGGCGATGCCGCAGGGGCTCGGCCAGCCCGGCTCCCCCTCCTTCGAGGGCTTCCACAGCACGAAGTCCATCGGGTCGCGCTTGTAGGGTGCGACGTCGACGCGCGCACCGGCCAGCATCTCGTCGAGCGAGCGGCGGGCGAGAGAGCCGTATTTGGGCGCCTTGCCGCGCGCGTCCATGGCGCTTGGGGAGAAGAGCACGTGGTCCTCGGCCACATAGGCGACGCCGCGGGCGACGAGCCGCTCGATGATGGCCTTCATCTCGTCAATATGGGCCGTGGCGCGCGGCTCGGCCGTGGGCGGAAGGACGCCAAGGGCAGCAATGTCGGCGTGGAACTGCGCCTCCGTCTTCTCCGTGACCCTGGTGATGGCTTCGTTGAGTGGCAGGTCGGGATAGTCGCGGGCGGCGCGGGCGTTGATCTTGTCGTCCACGTCCGTGATGTTGCGGACGTAGGTGACGTGCTTCTCCCCATAGATGTGCCGCAGCAGGCGAAACAGCACATCGAAGACGATGACGGGCCGGGCGTTGCCGATGTGGGCGTAGTCGTAGACCGTCGGCCCGCACACATACATGCGCACGTTCGCCGGATCGATGGGGCGGAAGTCGTCCTCGGTGCGCGTCAGCGTGTTGTAGAGCCGCAAGATCGGTTCAGACATGAGTTATCCCCTAGCCGCCGGCCGGAGGGGCAACCCGATCTTTGCGAGAGAACAGGACGGCTCCAGCCAGCGGAAACGCTAGCTGCAAATAATAATCGGGCGAATGATCGCGGTGGCCGTCATGGTGGGGATGTTTGCCTTTTTGGCGAGAATCCGTCAAGAGACCTCGCCGCGAATGCGTCATTCGTGCCTTCCCATGTGCGATGGCGCACCTCGCTCGCGGAACTTTCAGGGTTTCTTCAGCATCGTTATGGAGAGTGCCTTCGGGCCTCGTCCCAACTTATCGTCGACAACAGACACGCTTCCCATGCGCCGCGCACTCCTCCTGACCGGTCTTGCCGTCCACCTCGTTGCGCTGACCCTCATTCTGCCCGCAGCCGTCACGGCCTCGCCCGCGGACGAGGCGACCTTCATCATCCCCGCCAGCGACGGCTATGGCGTCGCGGAATGCCTGGCCAGCGCCGACGACTGCGCGGCGGGCGTGGCGCAGGCGTGGTGCACCGCCCAGGGCTATGCCCGGGCGACGCAGTTCGGCTTCGTCGACCGTCGGGAAGCAACCGGCTCCCTGAAGGAGCACGTGGCTGTGGCGAGCCGTCGCGGCTCGCCGTCCATCTCCATCACCTGCTCGGTCGCGCCCTGAGCGCGACGGGCCGGGACGGCCACACCGTCCGGCCTCAGCTCTTCAGCCAGTCGGCACAGCGCGGCGCCTCGCTGCCGCCCCAGGGCATGATCGGCACGCTCGAGGTGGAGTTCTTGGGCGAGCCCTCGATGATCTTGTCCGAATAGACNAGATAGACGAGCACGTTGCGCTTGACGTCGCAGCCGCGCACGATCTGCATGCGCTTGAAGACGAGCGAGCGGCGCTCACTGAAGACCACCTCGCCCTGCTCGAACTTGCTCTTGAAGGTGATCGGCCCCACCTGGCGGCAGGACAGGGAGATGTCCGACACCTCCTCCGCGACGCCNAACATGCCCTTGACCCCGCCTCTCTCGGGCAGGGTGTAGTGGCAGGCGACGCCCTCCGCCACCGGATCGTCGATGCCGTAGACGGCGAGCTTGTCGTCCGGCGTCAGCATCTTCCACACGGTCGATTTCTTGAAGATGAGGTCGGGACCGTCCGCGCGCGCCGGCGCACCGGCCGCGACGATGATCGCCGCCGCACTGGCCGCGGCAGCCATGAGAAATCGACGAAACGCCATGCGTGCCCTCCTGCAGTGCTGCAGGATCATATGGGCAGCGCCGGCTGCCTGCACCAGCCCTCGCCGCCACGTCGGCACAACCACATCGGAAAATTATAAATTATTGATTTGTTGATTTAACCACGATCCACATTACATCCCGAGGGCGCGCGGGGCAGCATGGCATTCGACCAAC
>Ga0065720_1019046_pt1 | contig 42014 bp, 37 predicted proteins | sample Thericmetagenome_FD_59107 | JGI IMG/M metagenome (GOLD analysis project Ga0065720, IMG submission 59107) | Thermophilic microbial communities from the Joint Bioenergy Institute, California, USA of rice/straw/compost enrichment - eDNA_2 v2... | ecosystem: Engineered > Solid waste > Grass >... | reverse complement strand
ACCCTCTCTCCTTTCTGTTACTTGTGATGAGTGGACTCCGGTCTGCCGTACCACCGCTAGGCTCACCATCACCATCACACCGGTGTCGTCACTGACGTCTGGGCATTGGCTACTTGCGTGTACATTTGCATAGTTGCATTCTTTGCCGTGCAGGGTTAATTTAGGCCCATGGTAACACAACGCCCAAGGATATTGACATTTAATCCGGGTGTCGCAATCTTTGGCCCTTGTTATGATCCTATAGATGAGTTGGAGGATGACGACAATTAATCGAAGAAAAATATGGGCTATAGTCTTGCTGTGCCTTATAATGCTTACACCATGTAGTTGGACGACACCGTTTAACATGTAGACAAGGAAATGCTCAAAACAGAGGAGTAAGGAAACCAGATAGATGCCGTGGACTCCATCCAGTAGTCAACTCCAGAGCCAAACACAAAGCAAACGACCGCAGAAGCAAACCATCCAATACTAAAAGCACAACTCAGGGGAATCCCCTTTAATGTCATACAGAGCACAGATAGTCCAAATCCGAATCCAACACGAATAGACCTAAACCCAAACAGTCCCTCCAAGTCCTGATGCCATACATTCCGAAACCAAACAGCCATACAAGCCATATCACTTCAATCCCATCCATCCTACCCTTTCAACAAACATCTCACTCCGAATGCCTTCGATACCCATGCTGATGCTCATCCGGCGCCACATAATCAATACCACATTCCACAAGCCAGACCAGCGCCTGGTGCAGCTTGCCCAAGCCCCATTGCAGCACAACAGCCCCATTGACACCAGCCAAGACCAGCCGCACCAGGACGAGCACTACGGCCCCAAACACGCCGCCTTCTGGGGGTTGCGGTTGTCGTTGTTGCTGTTGCCGGTCACATTGCTGTACTTGAAGTTGCTGCGGAGGTTGTTGTATCTGTTGCGGTTGCTCCTGTTGCTGTGTGTGCTCCTGCTGCTGTCGTTGTTCTAGGCTATCCGGTAGTTGATCTGGCGGATGATCGTATGACGGAATTTCAGCCGCCGAGCCATCATAACCGGCTGGCGTGTAGCTCGCAGAGACAGATCTCACACTGCTTGGACCGGAAGCGTACTTCGGGCTCCCACTCTCCACAGCCGAGCTCCATCCCATAGCTGCGGCATTAGATGTCCCAAAAGAAGCACACCTAGAAGCAGAAGCAGACCTAGATCCAGAAGCAACCACCCCGGCAACGCCCCCAAAAGACGGCGCGCCCCGTCATCTGCCACTAACTTTCTTTTCCAGAGCCTTGGCCTTGTCCAGCCCATTTCCGAGCCTCGTGAGGCCCTGGTCGAGGGTGTCCAGATCGTCCTTGCTTTGCTCGATTGCGTTGTAGATCTCTGTCCCCAGGTGTCGAAGTCGACGAACGTGCACGCCGATGTCCTTGACATACTCTTCTTGCTCATCCAGCTTCTGCTGGTTGAGTTGCAGCACGCCGCGATTGTCCCGCTCGCGGGTCTCGTCGGTCTCCTGGCGCGGGGCACCGAGAACACGGCCCTGTTTGCGTGGAGCCGGCGCTGGGATGTTGTCGAAGATCGCTGTACGCTGCTTATCAGTCGGATGACCTGACCTGCCCGCGCGGGAGACAAGTTGATTGAGTTCATCACGCCGATGCTTGGCGTTGTTAAGCTCATCCAGCCGTGTCCTCCATTCACCAGGCCCAATCCTGCCCTCCTCCTTGAGAGTCTTCAAACCCTCCCCCAAAGCCTCAGCCAACTTCCCTGCCTTACTAAGCGCCTCAACAGCCTCATTCGTCGCCCGAATCCTCTCCGTATTATCCGTCAGATTGTCCCTCCTATCTACCGCAGCCCTAGCATCTCTCAACGCCTTCTTCATCCTCTCCATCACATCCTGCCAGGAACCCGGGTCCCTGGACGCCATCAGGAAGTCTTCTTCCCCGCTTATTCCCCTCATCGAACCAAACCCCCTAGCGCCCCCATCCAAACTCCTGACCGACATCGACGACGGCGCAGCAGGCAGATTCAGAAATGCCCTCCACACCGCCGTATCTCTCCACCGTCTATCCGGTGGCTCGGCAATCGCCCGAAGGTACTTCTCCAGTCCCTGTCGCCGCTGCTCGGTCAACTCGGGTGAGTTCACTGTCGACCGGAACCACGATTTCGCAGGCAACGGCGCCGGCGGAGGAGTACCAACCAGCGCGGTCAGCTGTTGATGCAGCGTTGCGAACTCGGAGTAGCGCTTCTGGATAACGTAAGTGCGCATCGGGAGAGCAAGGGTGATATTGTAGAGGGTGTAGGGCTTGCTTGGGTTCGCTGGGTCGGTGACGACTGACGTAGAAGGGATGGAGATCTCGGGCGGGGGCTCCTGCATCATGGTTGATGTTTAGGGGCAGTGGGCTCCGACAGGGTAGTTGGTCGGTTTCTAGTTGGGTCCTTGCGTAGTTTTGGATTTTGCGGAAAAGGGAAAAGGACTTGGATGTTATATGCGGGAGAAGACTCAATTACAGATGTCAGATGTCGCTGGGTTTGCCTAGGGCGCTGAAAGGAATCTCTTTGCAGGCAGGCCCAGCGCTTAGCACGAGGGTTTCATGTGACGGCCTTGAAGCGACCCGGTCGATTAAGGAAGTGGGCTATCGAATCTGCAGGTGAATGGGATTCGTCTGGTAGGGGGGGAAAAAATGAAAAGAAGACAAAATAACCCAAAAAAAAATCAATGCGACGACGGGTATCTCAAGGTCTACACAGGAAATGGGCAAGAGATGAGGGAGAGGGAAAGGGGAGAGTTTGGTGCCTGGGCTCCGGGAGCTGGTCACGATCAGTGTTGGTGTCATAGCAGCCCGGCTCGGATTGGTCGGAACCAGCCCTGGCCGTCATGGGCGAACAGCGTCACTGGTTAAGTCTTGGAAAGTGGGGCCAGCCGCCGCTGTGGAACGGTGGAGTGCAGCCGCTCGAGAGATAGCGGGTACCAAGACTCGTCCCGTCACGGCACGTTTGACAACGACACACAAATTAAGGGCCCTTTCGGTAGCAGAGCCCGTCACGGCGACAACATCCGCCTTCTATCACATGCCGTAGATTCAGTGCGGTTATGCAGCACGCTAAAACAGCCAAAGGAATGAACACCGGAGCAGCAAAGAACAGTGCAGGGGGGTATAGAGAACTCCTCCCTCCATACCAAGCAAGCACAAGCAGCTTTCCACCTTTCCCAACCGCGCTCCGTGTCATGTCGCGTCATACATCATCCGGTCAGCGCCGAAATTTTCTGTCTCCAGACGGACATCGTATTACCTCCCCTTACATCCACAGCCTCAATGCTCCAGGAACACATGTCATGCTGTCCCAGGAACCGCTGAGCCACGTCCCGAACCTCACACCTCCCCCACCCTTCCAACCCCTCCCAACAAACCATTCCGCGAACAGAGCCCCCATCCCCCTGTTTAGAACGTCTCCTGGTCGTCGAGCTGGTCCTGCTCGTTGGGGATCTCGAAGCCCTCCTCGGTGGAGTACAAGATCGTCTGGATCTGCTTGACCAGGCCATCCTCCTGCTTCTCGAGCTCTGGATCCTCCTCAATAGCCTGCTGGATCAGCAGCTCGATATCGCGGAGCTTGCTGAAGTAGAAATCACGCTCGCGCTCCAGGCCGACGACAGTCTCCTTGAGAGTAGCATTCTCCTGCTCCAGCTGAGCCTTGGCGGCCGCAACCGCCGACGCGCTCGCAGCCCCAGCGCCCGCAGACCTGTTAACGCCGAGACGAGGGCCGGTCGTAGGCGTCGAGCCACCCGCAGGACGACGGGACGCCGCACTACTGGACGACCGCGGCGCCGGACCCGTGCTGGGCGGCAGCGCAGCTCCTTTCCGCCGACCCACAGCGTCGTACTCTCCACCCGGGTAGTACTGGTCCCAGAAGCGCTTGGTCCACTGCAGGAATTCGAGGTTGTCCTGCATCTTGCACTTGACGAGCTGCTCAACGGGGATCTGGCGGTCGATGTTGTGCTTGGTGAAGGTGTCTGTCGGGGATATGTTATTAGCTTCCTAAGGCAACTATTGACTGAGGGGTTGGTTGAGCTGCGCGTACTCTGAAGGATCTTGAAGTTCTGGATGTACGCATACTCCGTGTTGACGTTAAATTTGACGCGGGACATGGGCACATCAAGGAAGATACTGTCATAGATCTGGCAGAAGGCGGCGCTGTTGTTGGGGTCGGACAGTCAGCACTTCGTCTCTGAAATGTTGGCATGGTCTATGATCATGTCAACTGCGGGGGAGGGGGCCGCGCAATCTTACCCAGTGCCGCACTGCTCAACCTTGGTGAGATTGAGCTGCAAAAGGTTGTTCACCCATGCTAGAAGCTCTTGCCTGGACGAGATGGTCTGTCAGCGCGCGTCTCAGGGGCATGGCCATCGCGACGAGCGCGCGATCTTGACAGGAGAGCCCGATCGCACGAACCGAGATTCGCCCATCTTGACGGACTGATTGATGACCAACGAACGGTCTGATTAGCCTGATTGCCTGGGTTGAGAAAAGGCGTATTTCGTCGCGAGGGTGTCGCTGCAAATCGGCCCAGCAACGGGGGGATGTAGACAAAAAGCAACACGTCCGAGGGAAAGGCAGCAACGCACGCGGCCAACAATGAAGGGACAAGAAAAGTCGGGAAGCTTTTCTTTTCCAGTTGCTGCCAGTTGATGATCTCGAAATCAATGCCCCCCAAATCAGGCGCCCGCCAACCAACCATGGTGGGGTCTTAGGCGTGTTTGCGCTTAGCAATTGGTCCGTGCGCACCGGGGGTTGCACAAGGGTTGCCGATCGGTGAGCCGCACCGTCGTAGGCAGCTCTTCACGGGTTAGGGTTGGCTCGAAGAAGGCCTCGAGACGCAGGCAGGCTGGCAGCCCCATCGAAGAAGCTTTTCAACCATTTGTTTCATAATTTGACGTCAAAGTCCGGTGAACGGGAGCTCAAAAAGTGGAATACCTAGCCCTCTTGTCTCTGCTCGAAAAACGATGAACTGATTGAAATGGAGCAACTCCAGGTTAACAGGAACTTGTTTTCCACTGCCAAAAGTCTGGTCTTCAATCCAGAATTTCAAGAGGCTAAACCGGGATCCAGGAACCCACGATAACCTTGAATACGATTGTGATATTGTCAAACGGTGGCAGATTGTTTTATGCCGAGCATCCGAAACTGTCTGGTATCGACTAACTGCTGCCAGGCTTAATTCCTCTCTTACGTCACTAAACCTCACGAGGGGTCGCACTTCATTTCTATCCCTGTTTCTATGGACGTTGGGAAACTGTTTCTGATTTGATTGAAGCTAATACCTCAAAGATGTTCCGGGAAATAATATGGCAAAAAAAGCTCACCGGCAAGCTCACCGCCACCGGGCGGCTGAGGCCGGCTAACGAAAGCCCCCGTGGAGGTTTACTTCGTCGCACGGCGGCGGCGGGTGAACCAACTTCTACCCATCTCGGCCCCCCCTTTTTGGGATGGGTAGACTTGTTGCCTCCTGGTCGAGTTGAACCCCCGACCTCGGGGCCGGGGATTTCAGACTGTCATTACAGGTGGCCGCGACCCTCTCACTTGACCATTTTGGGCGCCGCGGAAGTAATATGTATAGTTTAGGGAGGAACTGAGTTGAGAAGGAAGGCGCTGGGGGGCGGCAGGTGGTCAATACTTTGCGACAAGAGTTGTTCTCTACCTGCTCTCTGAATGAAGGTCACCCTGTGTTAAGGATTACAACTACAATAAGAATGGAGAGCATCGTCCGGCTTGTCTACCATCCGTAGACGACCTTTCTTGTGCTGCTAGCCAAGGCTGAAACGAGGTAAATCAAGACAAACTATCTGTTCTACGTTCAAGTCCCCTGGATCGTAGCTTTCGAACAGCAAAGCGGACGGTCCTTTAGCCTTTTATCTTTCACTCAATGACATTGTCCTGACCATCCAGTACAACAATCCCGGCAGCTAAACTGTCCACTTTTTGACCATGACGAACAAAGACAAGGTGGATGCTTTAAGCCCGGCATCCGTCCTCGAACCCTCTCCCTTAGTTCCCCATCCTCGCAGTCGAGCACGCCCACCCGACCTAGCCCAATGACCAACCCATCCCGATCACCAGCCTCGCCATCACAGCAGCTAAACCCTCATCCAAACTCAACCCCCAGCGATGTGCATCCGCCTACTCCACACCTTCATCTGCACCTGCCCCCATCGCAACGCCCCAACCTGCCCCCACCACATCTACGTCTGCTCTCGCCCTCAAGACTTGGTCATCACATCGACATATATCCATCCTGACGGCTGGATCCTGCGGCTGCCCGAATCCGGTCAAGAAAACATTGCCTGGCGACGATACAAAAGCATGTGGCAGCACTGCGCGGCGTACAAAGTCAAGTACGGGCGTCCTGGGACGGGCGGGAAAAAGGTGGTGGGAGGGTTTGAGCGGGAGTGTCCGTCGCTGAGGATGAAGAACGGGCTGTTAAAGGAGTGGGAGGAAAAGGAGGTTGTGGAGAAGTGGGAGTGTGTTGAGTGTGTTGCAGGGCATTAGGAGAAGAAGGTGGAGGGGAGTAAGGGGGTTCAGGAAGGGTAGGTCTGTAAGCCAGTTGCCCCCTTGTTCGTTGAGATAACCTTGTGTCTTTAGGCTACGACATCATCATAAGGTTGGCTGAGCTCAATTAGCCATAGGTGCTGGGCGCAGCGATTATCGTGGGCTACAGGTAAGTCATGTCTCTGTGGTATTAAGCTAACCTACAAGCACAGAAAATATCTATTTACAGAGGTTATGTCAGGACTTAAAGCAGTTATTCAAACTGAAGGTAAGTGAGTGAGCTATGTTCTTAAGCTGGATTCGAACCCTAGGTAAAGACATTTCCTATTTATGTACGAAGGGTAGGTCGAGTCAGTCTTTGGGTGGTTACTCGGGCTACCCTTGAAAAGGGCGTAAAACATCTTCAAACTGAAACTGCGGTTCATCCGATGGTTCAGTAAGCCCGCGTAAATGACCTTGAGCACACAGTGAAGAGTCCCATAAAGAAAGGAAATCTGTCACCTCTGTCACCTCTGTCACCTTAGTTTCTCCACGTTCTATTTCAAGAGTGAAGAATGGACACTGTTGATGTCATCGTCTCTTTTCTTTGTCTCCCCCTTCCCCCCACCCCCCCCATTGTCTGGGCATTTCTTGGTTTGCCTTTTCAGGGTTAGGGGTATCCACGATTATCTCGCTGCCCCACACCGAACATCTCGGGAAACTCGGGTCATGAAATGAAGTGAACATCAAACGAGCTGCCTCACTTTTTTCCCTTCATCATAAAAAGTTTCCGAAATGGCCGCGTCTCGTGGACAAGTGATCACGACAACAGCGGATGCCATTGGATGAAATGAGAAACGAATTCCTGTCAGAATGGTGGCCATGAACGATGCTCCTTCTGCTTTGCGGATTGGGCGCAAACCAGTTGGGAGTAGTAACACCAGCAACGCCAATAACTGGAATTGCCAACCATCAGGACAGAGCATCCCAACAGGTCACTATATTAGTTACGGCGTCTCAGAACCACCACCTCCATATGAGCAATTCCCGATCCAGAGCTATCAGAATGCTTCTCCGTCTTACCGACCGCAAACCTCCCACGGCGCCTACGGGCCCGATGAGAAGCCGCCCCCACTCCCGACCCGGCCCCGGGTTGCTGGAGATGGCCTCCGACCGGGCACCGCCCATAGCACGGCCAGTTCTTTAAGGCCGAGCATAGCTCAAGGCGCTGTACATGCAATGAGACCGGGAACTGCCCATAGCATGACGCCCTCGATGAGGCCCAGCTCTAGGGGCGAAGGCTATCTCCAGCAGCAGCAGTTTCATATCCCCCCGCCACCTCCAAGCCCAAACAATCAACTCCGACCACAGCAGAGCCTCCCTAACCTTAGCCAAGCAGCGAACTGCCCTCAAGGACAATTCCATCGACCGCCAGTAGCTTCAGCAGCTACCTTCGGACCAGGCGTCACTCCTGCGCCAAACAGCAACACCAACACTGGCAACGGGAAAGGCTTCCTCCAAAATGCCCTCTCCGAAGCAAAGCACTTCGCCGGCGGGCTCATCCCCCATCCCATGGAGTCAACCAAGCACTACACCATCCTACGACATTCTCCTCCCCTTATCATGTATCGCGGCCCGAAGACCTCCGTGGCGATCACTATCTTTAGCTCGCCGGACCATCCCCTTCCCGCAGACCGCAAGCTCTGGCTTCAGCAGAGGGGTTTCACGGGAGATAGCGGGATGAAGGTAAAATCGTGGTTCAACTTGACAGATGACTGGCTCCACGTTACACCTTCGACGCAGATCGCGGTAAACCAGGTCCCTGCGGAGACGGAGAGGGCATGGCATAGGGATATCGAGAAGGCAGCGCACAAGTTATTGAAGGAGAAAGGGAAGAAGAAGGCGCATGTGCCCAGGGAGACACACATGATCAGGATCCCAGAGGCCGCGGAGGATGGGTATTTCAGGGTTGTTCTCTGCACGAAGGGGGATAATCCTTATGATCCGGAGGGAGCGAAGAAGGGGAAGGTGTTGTGCACAAGTCCGGTGTTTCGCATTGCGAGTACGTCGATGGACTCGAGTGTTTTTCGTGGGGCGCCTTTGAAGGCTCTGCCGCTTGAAGTTGGCGTGTTTGCGGCGTCTATGGTCGCCAGCTCGACGATTGACAGGTTCACATCCCCTGTTAAAGAACCCGTGCAGGCAGTGATTGACCGAGTGAGGCCTGGGTTCGTGGCAGAAACTGTTGGAGGGCTGGTGCGCGATGAGCTGAGCGACATGAAAGAGGAGAAAGAAATAGAGGAGTACATGACCTGGCAGACGGCGCATCAAGAACACATCAACCGCTCACTCGAGCGCGATCCTAAATCTGTCGAGCCCATCGGCCCAGACACAGGACCGGAATACCCCTTCCCGATCAAGTTCCACGGTAAGGTCGTCCGGGGAACAGGACGGAGCACAGCCGAGCTGGGGATCCCGACCGCCAACCTGTCCAACATCCCCGAAGAAATCCAATACCGACTGAGGGGGATCTACTTTGGCTGGGTAAAGATCGAAGGCTACAGCAATCCTCAACATCAAGTCTGGCACGAAGCCATCATCGCCGTCACCCCTTGCCCACACGCTAAACCATCTGTCCTCCCCAAGCCCCTCGTCGCAGTGCACATCATCCAACCCCCAATTCCAAAAGGGGACAGCTTGGTCGGCACAACATTGACCACGATCCTAATGGGCGTCCTCCGCCCCGCCCCTTCACCAGCCGAAGCCCTTCACCAAACGCGCGAACAAAAGCTCGACCAGGCATCACAAGACGTCTGTCTAACGCTCATTAGCCTAGGCGGGCCAGGCCGACAACGGGGCTGGACAGCAGAGGCGGCGATGTGGCGGCTGCAAGAGCTGAAGAGGGAGATGGGGTACGTCGATCGAGCAGAGAGGAAGATGGATAAGATTGGCAGGAAGATACCCATTCCCACGGTGCCGCTGCATAAGGTAGGGGTTAGAGACGATGATGGGGCGGAAAGGGATCGGTTGTTGGGGACGGGGGGCTATTGGGTTAAGAGAGGTTGAGAAAATGGTGAGTATGATCCATTTTTATGCCCAGTCAGGGAAGAGGGTGTTTGTACGATTTGTGTAAATATTTGCGGTATGGATAACGTGTTATAATTGAGGACTAAGTCTGCGATAGAACAGAATAGAGAAAAGATGTCTCTAAGTTTTGTCCTCAATCTTCGCATCCGCCGCACAGAAGAAAGCCATGACGGCACTTCCACATGGTTTGTCCCCCACTCAAGGCGGTTCAAAACTCGAAATGATCGAGTTCCAGGTCTCTGTGGATCTCGCCCGTCAGTTGGGAGCCCAGGCAACCACCGTTTCACCCTTTCAGGAAGGAAGGAACGGACTTCCGGGCTCCGTTGTCTGAGCTCAACGCCACGAAGACCAATCACGACTTCGCGGGGCTTCACAGCATTCCACCACAAATTAACTTTGCTCTTCGAGTTGACTTCGAGCCAGGAAAAGTCCCTTTCCATCTCACTAGCATCGAACCGCTCCCGTCAACGTCCAGTCCTGTGCTCGATCGATGCCACGACAACGGACGTTAGCCCTGCAACCTCGATGTCCTCCGAATTTTTTTTTTTTTTGACTTGAGGGAGACGCGACCAAAATCCCCTTCCCTCTTCACATCTTAACAACCAGTGATCGTCCGCCAAGGACTTCATATTACCTCACAAACGCCCGCCAGTCACTTCCCTCAACCCGCGCCAATGACAGAGAGGATCGACAGCGGCTAGACGGGAGCTTGCAACTATCATCCGGGAGATCTTTGCGTAAATTCCAGATTCCCAGGAACACGCGAAGCAGTAAACCGGGTCAGTCATCATCCCATATAGTGTCTGCATAGTGCTTCGTGCAATCAGTGAGCAGGTTTACGGGCTCCTAGCCCCCCATCTTCATATATTGTGTAGGATGTCAGGCGCCCAACTGACGTACACGGGCTGCTCTGGAATGAGGGAGAGGCGTTCCCGGCTTTTTATGCTCTATATGAGCGACACAGCCAGAAATGAAATGGATATTCATCCGCCGATTCCATGTGGTTGGTTGAAGCCCCAGTTCTCGGTATCTGTGGCACACACGGAATAGGACTGCCGTGTTTGCCGCACCGATTGTTAATCAGCCAGGCGCTATATATTAACCGACGCGAGCACAATCCCTCCAATCGTTCCATACTGCTCTGCCCTGTTTCGGAAGGCCGTTGCATTACCCCGGATCACGCCCGGCGTAGTATTTATGCGGGGAACCTGTCCACGCGGTTACCGTTGGGTTTCTTGGGTATCGCCGAGCTTTTCGCCTAGTGCTGTCTGCCGGCGGGAATGGTACGGAGTGTGAACGCGGGGATGGGAATCCCGTTTGTCACGGACAAACTCAGGCTCATGGACTGCTTCAAGCAGGGCACGGAGTGGGTATTAGCATGGTATTACGTGGTCTTGCTCTAAGCAGTTTGGATTGGGAGCTCGGGTCGAGGAAGACGTGAGAGCCATGGCTCTGGGTCCGGATGCCGTTGGTATAAATCTATCCCATATGGCCGCATGCTAGTGCCGTGCTATAATAGCTCTGATCATCAGTATCTCATTCCCAAGACATCCCTATCTCTAAAGGCCGAGGTTACCAACCATGAAGACATTATCTCTTGCCGCCTTGGCAGCCCTCTGGGCTCAGAAGGCTGCCGCCCATGCTATGTTCCAACAACTATGGGTTGACGGCGTTGACTACGGCACACAATGTGCTCGTGTGCCAGGCTCGAACTCGCCCGTTACCAACGTAAACTCTCCTGAGATCCGCTGCAATGCTTACCCTTCACCAGCAAAGGGCAAGTGCCCTGTCAAGGCGGGCTCAATTGTCACGATCGAGATGCATGCGGTATGACCTTTCCCCCCCATCTCATCCACACTACAACCTCTAACAAACGCCCCAGCAACCCGGCGACCGCGACTGCAGCAAAGAAGCCATGGGCGGCGCGCACCACGGCCCCGTGCTCGTCTACATGACCAAGGTCAGCGACGCCGCCACCGCCGACGGCTCCACAGGCTGGTTCAAGATCTTCGAGGACGGCTGGGCCAAGAACCCCTCCGGCAAAGTCGGCGACGACGACTTCTGGGGCACCAAGGACCTCAACACCTGCTGCGGCAAGATGGACGTCAAGATCCCAGAAGACATCCCCTCTGGCGACTACCTCCTTCGCGCCGAGGCTATCGCCCTGCACGTCGGCGGCCAGCCTGGCGGTGCGCAGCTGTATATGACGTGTTATCAGCTTACTGTTGAGGGAGGGGGCAATGCCAATCCGGCGACTGTTAAGTTCCCTGGCGCGTACTCGGCTACGGATCCGGGTATCTTGGTTAACATCCACTCGGCGATGAACAACTATGTTGTGCCTGGCCCGCCGGTGTATTCGGGTGGGACGACGAAGCGTGCGGGGAGTGGGTGCACCGGTTGTGAGCAGACTTGCAAGGTTGGGTCAAGTCCCTCCGGGACGGTGTCGGCTATTCCTGTTGGGACGGGGGCTCCCAATGGTGGTGGCGGTTGCTATGCCCAGAAGTATCAGCAATGCGGCGGGCAAGGGTATACTGGTTGCACACAGTGCGTGGTAAGTATTGAGCGAGTTTGATGTTTGATTGTGAAATGGATGCTGACAAAGTGTACAATGCAGCCGGGCTCGACTTGCCAGGCGATCTCACCTCCTTATTACTCGCAGTGCGTCTAAAAGTCTGACTGGTTAGGAAGAAAGGTTTATGAACATTTTCCTGAGAGCGAATTATGGTGTTAGATCCAAGGGAGAAGGGGAATGAGGAATGGTGGAGGTATATGTATATAGTTGGCATTTGTCAAGTATTCATACCCGCAGTCTCCATATTCCTGGAACTCCAGCTGTTGGACATGTGAACCTAAGATAGCGGCCAAGGCAAGCCAAATCAACTAAGCAAACGAATGAGACGAAATATGGATATCCCCCTCAAAAGCCCCTAAACAACATTTATCGAGGACTGGAGCAACATGTGGCACATTAAGCACTCCTTCGGCTTTCTGCCAGGTGGGTTAAAATCGCCTGAACAAACTAGACTCCCGCCCTTACGCCTAATAACACAAATATGGTGAACAGAGCTGTAGTTCGCAGCAGTGAAATCGAAGTTCTCAGAAAGACAAGAGCGAGAAACGTATACCATCAAGAGAAATGAAGTGAAGTGAATTGAATTGACTTGACTTGAATTGAATTGCATTTGCGACCCGTATCACTCATGAGGATGCTCGGTCGTGCCCACGACGCCGGGCGAGTAAAAACATCAAGTGAAATGCATATACACGAAGACAGGGGAGCCCAGCTACTTGTAAAGCTGACAGCGCAAGTCATAGCGAATATTTGCGAATCCACTTGAAAACATAAATCCAGCGATAAAAATCCCCTCGTGTGACCAACGCTAGGCTGGTTCCCCGATATGACGTTGTGTTAATCCAGGCTCAATACATCCTGACATTTCGATTAGCACTACATTCCTCATAAAGAAGATCCTGCCCTTGACCATTCTGTCGTTCAATTCTACCGACTAACATAGGATGGCCATCAACCATGATCAAGAACTTCCCATCAGGTAGTAATCGCCATTTCTCCATAGTGCCCGTTGACATTCAAACTGGTCAAATCGATATCAACCTTTCATCCACTCAGCCGGGAGGAAGAACTGCCGCTGTATCTTTGCATCCTCCAGTGGCAGCTCCGTGCAGTCCAGGGGTATAGGTAGAAGAGGCACCGTATATACCCAGTATTCCGTACTTTCAGGACTCATTTCGAGGAATAAAAGACGTCCGTCTTGAAGAATCTCGAACAACCTCCTTCGTTCGGACTGGAACACGTGAGAGATCGCTATCGCTCGTGGATGATCTTGTATGGCACTCGGCCCAGTCTCTGAGAGATCGTAGATAGGGCGGAGAAGAAAGAACTGCTGCAATACGGACACGAAATGGATGAAAATTTTTAGCAAGGGAAATGTTGGGGCAGTAATTGTCACCATCCAAACTTGAACCGATTTTGTCGAACTCCTTCTCTTGAAACATCTCCAATCTTTCGCCAGTGAGAGAGCCGTGAAGGTAACAAGAAAATTGAGTCGGAGAGAGGAAATTTATTGGAGAGAGTCCCAAGACTTTTATAGACACTCCAGAGATGCGGATCAGATAAGATGGGTTCAACAGATGCTTCTCCCAGCATACAACAGGAACGGATTTCCCCTGGAAAATGAGGCTCTCCTCACCACCCACTTGAAAGAAAGCATTGATATTTCCATCTCCAACTGAGAATAGAACAGCATCAAGTTCTTGTTTGGTCAATGCCTTCTATCCTTTTGAGTCAACCAAATGCTCACGTCTGTTGAAGTTGGAAACTTGGCTAGAAAACATGTTAAAATAATCCTCACGCTGGCACGGGACCACATATTGTTGTGCGAGAAAATACGATTGAGAGGTGATACTAGGGGAAGGCTTATAAAGCATACGCGCCAGTGGATGATGCGACCCGGTTTGCTGGAGTCCGCTCGGGTCAGGGGTCTCCCATATATCGCGAGATGCTTCAACAGCGACTACGTAAATTCAGTTGCCATCCGGAGAGAAATACAGGCGGTCCATGAACTTCTTCAGCTCGATCCTGCGAAGGAACAGAAAAGCTGAGGTATCATAGATGTTGAGGGTGTCGCTCACTGTCCGAAGAAGACATGTTTGCCATTTGGGTTGCACCATATCCCAGGGTCTGCGAAGTAGCTAAGGTCCTCCTTAGCCAACCTAGCAGTTATTTGTGTATCGCGTTCAGGATCCCACTTGAATATCACAGACGGCGGCTTATTGCATGCAAAGATCGCACCGGAGCGATGCCAATCCAAGCTCCCAATCCCGAAATCTTGACAGACATCTAGCTCAAAGCTGTAGCGGCGCTCCAGCCTCGAAGGATTGTCGTATATGGCATATATCCGCAAGCTGCATGCGGCAATTTTGTCTGGATGAAGGAGCCATGGGTGTGACGGACTTGATGATTTGCGGACGTCATAAATAGTATAGATGATATGCCTACAATCAGGGTCTAACTTCAGTGTTGGGAAGGTGTGACCACGCGGATTCGCTTTCAAGACACTGTCATCATCCCGAAAGTGGATAAATTGCCATTCGCTGCTCTATCGGATGTCTGGTGCATGTTCAACTTGTAGAGCTGTATGTGGTAGCTCTCCAGTTTCTCGGGACAGGAGAAAAAACTGATCCTGAGAGTCATGCTTTATTGATAAGAAAAAAGAACATGAGAAGGAGAAGAAGGAGAAGAATTGCCTGGCTGGGGAAAGGCATATGTGGTCGGTTGATTCAGGCAAGAGTCCGAACCCGGCAGCATGCGAAATGTGGACAGAGGTGATGGGCGTCCGCAGATATTGCAGGGGCTTGAGAAGAATTTCGACACTTGATCGCTGAAAGCAGGTAAAGGTTTTTCGACTTGTCGAATTGAGTTGAGACTTGAAACTTATTGAACGTTTTTGGCATGGAATTCTCAGGCGTCGCTGTTGTAAGTTGTAGGGTGCAGTCCGCCACTTTCCAGACATAAGTTGTTGAGTCTGTAACGCATGAAAAGATCGACCCAGATTCGTTGAACGCAACGGCTAATGCTTTCCTAAACATGAAGTCATTCGCGCCCACGTCCAATACATGACGAGGCTGAAATGACTTTGTATCTTATATTACTATTTCCAACCTTGTGGTGGAGGGAGAAGCCGCGCTTTCCCACACCTTCACTTTCCGTACACTCCATTTCCTGACTTTCACCTTTCATCGAGTCGGACGGCCTGGACTCTGTCTTTGTCAATGCTGTTGCTAGGTAGCTCCATGACACAGCAAGCCCACGAAGTTTTTGTCCTAGATCCCAGTTGATTCGAGTCCTTCGAGGCATTATTTGCTACCCCCGTAGTCCTCACTGATAAGGCAGCAGCAAGGTTTCTAGCAAACAGGCGGTATATTGCTGATGAGATTGGGCATATAGCGGGAATGCACGTTTATATTCGGCCTGCACAATGAAGGAGATAGCGAGAAAACACTACTGGCAGCCTAGCCAAATCAACAGTTCACGGTTGTAATTTTAGAGACGATATCACGGTAACGATTGCTTCTCAGGCCTTGGGTGAATGTTCATTTGAAGACAAGACCGCCAATTAAATCTGCAATGATGATAATCGGAACTTCCCAAGACCGTCGCTAGCATACTTCATGTCATTGAGGAGACCTGTGGCAAAGTCGACGGTCTTGCATGTCACTAGACCTTCGTGTGAGGAAAAGCAGGCATTGTAGCCGAAGACTAAAATCCGAGCTCTAGGCACTTCACTAGGGGGCCAATACTTTGGCCAGAGGTTCTCCTGTTTTTCTCCGCATAACACCAAGTTTTCAGACTCGTGTCACCTAATCCGTGGATGAAGAGAATGTCAACGACGTAATCGCCTAGTTCAGGGGTATGCAGGACAGGTATCCTTAGTGGATCATCGACTTCTTCTTCCCAAACCTCTAACCCTAAGTGTAAAGTAGATGTAGTGACGTCGACGCCATCCTTGTGGTTAGACGAGCTTGCGGGTTCCTCAACGTCTTGTGGGGGCTTGAGAGGGCGGACCTGTTCCTTGGTCTTAGAGCTTTTTGTCGCCGTCGACCAAGTCTCTTCATGATTATACCGAATCACAGCGGCAAGGCGCGACTAGCTGCGCCAAAAATGGCGGAAAGATAGCCAGCTATGCAGGAAGTCCAAAACAACGGCTGGACGGGTCGGTAAAGTTAACAAAATAACCGGCAATGGAGTTTGGATGAGCTTGGATGGTAGGCTAGAAGGATAGTACACTCGATCAGAGTTTTTGTTTCGTATCCTCTTACTCCTAGGCAGGGATGGCGAATGCAGCCCAGCTGTACAGAAGCGGGAGCTTGGAGTTGAGCAGAGAAGGAGGGCTTGTTCGAGTCGCCGCCTGCCTGCCGTCTTACCAGGCTGTCACTACTTGTCACGGTTGTTATCCCTGGGTAGAAGGATCGCCGCTGCGCAAGCTGGCATGCTATTAGTCGGGAATCTGCACCAACCAATAACAATTTGGCGGCTCAATGGTCTAGTGGTATGATTCGCGCTTCGGGTTCTTACAGCCCTCAACTTGTTAACAAGTGATGTGCGAGGTCTCGGGTTCGATCCCCGATTGAGCCCCTTTAATTTTGCCATTTTGGCGGCACTGGCCACGTTCCGAATCCAGTTATTTTGATGCTCTTTTTGGCTGCATTCTGGTTTGTATCATCGAGGTAATCGGTTCAATGGCGCAATCGTCAAGCAGCAAGTTTCCATGGGTAGCTGTAGAATTTCCAAAGAGAACTTATACATAATCATCACTAATCGGATATTATATTGAGTCATCAAATGCATCGTGACAAAACATGCCCGGTCGCAGTCGGCTTTGTCATTCAGAGGCTGCTCCCACATTACTGTGGTTGGCCGTGAGCAAAAAGTCATTGCTTGCTTTAATCAACGCACGACATCAGCAAAGCATACATAGGCAAGCAGCAGACGCATCATGATGCAAGAGCAATGAGAATAGCCCACATACCGTCACTCGACGGGACATCAACATCACCCGAACAACTGGTTCTCTTACAAAAGCCGCTGATTGAAGCAGTCCGCTGTTAGAATCATCTTCAAAACAACCTCCCCATCCAGCTCCTAGGGAACCCATAACTGCTCACTTTCTTTTCTTCTCCTTTTTCTGAGCTTCCAGCTTATCCTTCTCAATACCCGCGAGGATCTCATCAAACGTCGTCGCTCTCGTCACAGTAGGACTTACGTTCCCTGTTCCCGTTTCAGGTCCAGGTCCCGGCCCAGGCCCAGGCCCAGTCTCCTTCAGCTGCAGCGGAACGCGCAGCGTCTGGCTCCTAGCCAAACCCTGCTTCGCATCAAAATATCCGTGCCCATACCCTTGCGCATGTCCATACCCATAGGCAGGCGTGTGCAGCTCCTGAGGAGGCTTCTCACTCACAGCAGCCGCTAAATTTGGAGTCGGAATCGGTGAAGTGGTTGCGTTCCCACTTCTCGAAATACACTTTTCCGCAACTGTTGCACGCCGACGTAGCGAGCCTGTCCTTGACCCAGGACTGGACGAGGCGTTAGAGGCAGTAGAAAGGAAGCGCGCCAGACGTGCCAGCGTGCTGCCCGTGCGCTTTATCGGCCGTGGGTGGTGTAACTCGGGGCTAGGCGCCTTAAATAGAGGTCGGTGGGTGGTCGGGGATGCAGGGAGCGGGTGATCGGCGCCGCTGTGGGGAGGAGGGGCCGGCGTTGCGGCGACGGTGGGGCTGAGGGTGCTGGGTGTTTGCGTCATTGTGGGGACTGGGGGGGAGTGGCTTGGTGAGACCGGGGATAGAGATTGGGTCCATTTCTCGGTGTAGACGTAGGTGTAATCGGTTGAGAGAGCATTCGTTGTGGCGATAGTAGAGTCTTTGTTGGTTGGGGACCTGTCATCGCGATCGCGAGCCGTGTCAACCCATATATTGGTGTTAGACACCGGGGAGGTTCTGTTGCTTTGGGAAGGCCGGGTCTTCCGCGAGGGGATACGATGTAGCTCGCCGTAGCGAGCACCGGGCGCACCTGTCCAGTAGGTACCGTTTAGGTCGCGGTAGGTGTAAGTTTGAGTGTCGGCGTCGTAGCCAACGCGCACCATACCGACCGGCAGGCGCTCTTCATCGGAGTCGAGATACGACCAGCGACCCATTTCTGCAGATCTTGGGGGGTGGTTGTTGTTGGGTTTGTTTTGGCGTTGAAAGGTAGAGGGTTCAGCGGTTGTTGTAAAAAGTGGCTGCGCTGGTGCGGGTGGGGTTCTAAAGGGATGAAGTCAGGTATAAATGTGTGAAAGTGCGAGGGGTTGAGACTGCTACAAGTTAGTGGTCAAGTCATAAGACAATCATTTGTTCTCTTGTTAGGTATGAATTGCAAAAACTGCTAGTTGGAACAATTCATTCAACTTCAAGGCCCCTTTTTGCTTTCAAGGTTTCCTAGCACTTTTGTGCTCTTATGCTCTTGTTGCAGTCACCTTCAGGTTTTGACAAAACCGACGAATGTGATGAAGCTGTTGGCCTGAGGAAGTGCCACGACTCCACTTGCAACTGTTGCAACTGTTGCTGTGTTCCCGGAGGCTGAAAGAACGAACACGCAACTGGCTCCAGGCCCAACTCTCATGAATGTGGTCTCTCATGATGACCCGGCCATGGCTGGCTCCGCCCTTTGAAATACGTTGCATTAGTAACGTTTGCTACCTACACCGGAAGCAGCAAACTGACCAACGTGCCGAAGTTGCGACGGCTAACACTCCGGGACTTTGGTCTCTGCCACGTAACTGGCATATCAAGCCTTATAAGAGTCAAAGTATTCCTTTCTCGTCTGGAGACCATGCGTTTTGCTTCTTGTAGCCGTAGAAATTAATGCTTCAAGTGGCTGGGAGAAAACGCAAGCAATCGGATCAGGGCTGTGGTACCCGAAGCCGTGCAGCGTGACATGGCTAAGAACCATGTCCCACAATTTTGTTTTGCCAAACGATTCGGAAGAAACGTAATCCTAGACACTAGTCGATGTGTACGGCCCTCTGGGACAGAGTAGCTGGCGAGTGATTCGAAGACATTGGCGAGGCAGCCAAAGGGACAGACGACCATGATAGCCCATTTATAGTAATGGTCATGGCTGACGGGTTTTATGGGCATGAACCTTAGATAGCCACTAGATGCTTATTGCAACGTCAAGCCGCAGAGATGGTAGGTGATGCTGCTTGTATTAAGTAGCTGAACAAAGAACGCCTCCCTTTTATATCCACGAGACCAGCCTCAGACAAAAAAAAAGGAACTCTAAGCCCCTTAGTGAAAAGGAACACGTACAGAAAATGTGACCCAAAAAGGAAGCTCCCAAGCCATCAGTCATCCCACTCCTCGTCAAGTTGGTCGATAAGCCGGTTCTCATCATCCCTGCTCCGCCGTCCGCTTGGAGAACCAGACAGGGTATGATAGCCTCTCTGCTGGGGAAACATCCTGGCACAAGACGACGTGAATATGATGAAAAAGTCCTAGAAGTAGAAAGGAGACAGAAGTTAGCAGGCGGGCAATCGATGTCAGAGCGCCGAATACACCGGGCTCTTCCGCTGCTCATCCCCCCTCCGTACCTTGACAAAACTCCAGATGCCCGCCCAGAGACTGTAGTTCGGCAGCTGTCGCCAGCCACGGGCATGCGCAACGGTACGCTGGTAGAAAACGCCTCCGATGACGTAGACCAAGACCGTGATGAAGAAAATGATGGCGAAGACGCCGCCAGGACCAACACTGCCGGGCTTGTGAGGCTCGGCGGCCGCGCAGGCGTGCTTTGAGCGCACTTCGAAAAAGTAAGCACACTCGTCAGGGTCTGTGCCGACGAAGGAGGCCGCGGTGGGCGTGTCGGGGTCGCGGTCACAGAGGAAGGAGATGAGGGCCGACTTGCGACGGGTGGTCGGAGGCTTGTCTTCCCTGTCCTCCTCGTGATTTTCCCTGGACCCTTCATTGTTCCGGTCGCGGTCCTCGTCGCTCCAGTTCTCGTTGCCCTCGTCGTATCGGCGCCATTCGTCGTCGTACCTGCTATGCCTTTCTTCCGGATCGTCCTCAAGATATTGGCGCTTACGTCTGCGCTTGTTCTCAGGAGCACCACATGGCGACCCGCCAGTGTACTGAAGTACAAGCTTGCGCCCGCGAGGGATCAAGTCTCCTGATTGTAGACTGCCGGGTTGTAAGCATCAACGATCGAGGGCTGATCGGGTTGAGGTCGTGCCAACATACCCCAGGGAGTAGATCTTCCCATCCTTTGTGTAATAGGCACTGACGTTGCGCCAATACTTTTCTTCAACGCCGACGACGTCGGTGACCTCACCAACAACGGCCCCGCAGATGTTCAGAGTGAAGTTGGTCCCATAGTCCCAACCTCTGGCAGTGTAGTCCTCGGTGGGTACGCCCTTCGGCGGCTTCTCCCCCTCAGCGACCACAATGGCCTGGTCGGGGCGGAGATCGAAGAAAGCTCCATTGGTCGACGTCGCAACGCAAGGAGTAACGACGGACGTGGTTGAAGTCGTGGTCTTTGTTGGATTATCAGCGAGCGCTAGGCTCAAGAGCGCCGCCAGTGCGAAGAGGAGAAGGCCTCGCGGCGACGTAGGTCGATACATAATTGTAGCGTAAACGCGGGGCTGTACTTTCGATTCAGGAGCTCGAAATGAGGGACGATATCCGTATAGAAACCTGTATGCCTCGGGGGGCGCGCAGCCTCGCGCTGAGCGATGCCTGGGACGCTGTGTGATCTCTCATTCAAAGCGATGGCGCAGAGAATAAGGGAGAAATCAAAACGATTGTCAATTTTACCAGAGAAACACGATGACGTTGGTGAAGGACGACGGCTGCAGGGTCTCGACACTGGAGGCCCTTTTGCGACCGCAACCATCGCCAACCTTGGCCCCGTTTCCAGAAAAGTACCTCCTGACCGTGTTTTGCGTGGCACGAAATGTTGCCTGTGATTGGCTAGAGGTTGGGCAAGCGCCAGGGACGGAGGGGTTTGTGGGGAAGGTAAATCTCTTGAATGCTAGGTGTTTCGATGTATTTGAGTCGATACGAAGCAGTAACAATAGTTAAACGAGTCTAAATGACTTATTGAAGAAGAGGACAAGCAATAAAATGGTATATTGTAGCCATTTCATATCTATTTATTAATGTGTTTATACATAATATTTTTTGACGAAGTCTACGACATTGGCCAGAAGCACTTCACTGTACTCATGAACAGGGCCTTTGTACTTTGGGGTACCGCGGCAATCCACGTCTCCAGCACAGGCCTGAATGCCAAGTTTCCTGCTCCACACAAGGTGACGCGTCAGCGGAGAGCTGCGAGCTTTGCCGTGTCGTCATTGGAGCTTTGGGCCATCAGACCATCCGGAAAGAAGCTTTCCGAACGGGGGCTGTCAGCATCGCGCTCTGAGCCGCACCGGAACGCGCGGGATACGGCGCAAGAGAATTGTCGGTTGTTAAGGCCATTGATGATATATAAGATCGAATTACTCTGGCCTTGCAAACAGCAGAGCTCCGGGCACGTTCACCGATAGCTCGTCGCGAAGCTGGGAAACATGGCGCCGAAGACGAAGAAGCAGGCTGTGTCTCGCACACAGCATTACGAGTTCTTTGGCCCGTAAGTAATCCCGCCAAGTAGAATTGGTATGTCGTCCGGGGTTTGCAAGTACATCTAACACAATCCAGACCTGGCGCTGCTGCCATTAGCTTTGGCCTGCCACTACTTGTCTACGCATTCGCGTTCGCCTGTAACGATATCACCGGATGCCCTGCGCCTAGCCTGCTCCATCCGAAGTCGCTGAAGCTCGATGTCCTAAAACAAGAGGTCGGTTGGCCGAAGAATGGCATCTGGGGTTTGGCTAGCTGGCGCGTAACCGGCTGGACACTGGCCTACTATCTCTGGCTGGCTCTCCTTTACAGGATTCTGCCTGGAGACGTAGTTGAGGGAACGCAGCTTCGCAATGGCGGACGGTTGAAGTACAAACTTAATGGTAAGACTGTTGCCCCATATCGGTAGCTTCTGGCACCTACGCTAATATCCTCTAGCCTTCGCCTCTAGCATGTTCACCCTCGTTATCTGCGCCGCCGGCACTATCGCCCAAGGCGCCGATTTCCCCTTGTGGACTTTCATTGCCGACAACTACGTCCAGATCCTGACCGCGAATGTCATCATCGCCTACACCCTTGCTACTTTCGTCTACATCCGCAGCTTCAGCGTTAAGCCGGGTAACCCGCAGCTGCGCGAGCTTGCGGTCGGCGGTGTGACTGGTAACATCCTGTATGACTGGTTCATTGGACGCGAGCTCAACCCACGCGTCACGCTCCCAATCATTGGCGAGATCGACATCAAGCAGTGGATGGAGCTTCGTCCGGGCCTGCTCGGCTGGACCCTGATGAACTGTGCCTTCGTCGCCAAGCAGTACCGCCTGTATGGCTATGTCACTGACAGCATTGTTTTCGTCACCGCAGTCCAGGCGCTTTATGTCCTTGATAGCCATTACTTCGAGCCTGCTGTCCTGACCACGATCGACATCACCACCGACGGCTTCGGCCTGATGCTCTCTTTTGGCGACATTGTTTGGGTGCCATTCATCTACACGCAGTCGACACGCTACCTTGCTGTTCATCCCCAGAAGCTTGGTTACCTTGGCTTGGTGGGCGTCACTGTGCTGCTCGTTGCCGGATTCGCTATCTTCCGTCTCTCAAACAGCCAGAAGAACGCGTTCCGTACCAACCCCAACGATCCCAGCGTCAAGCACCTCAAATACATCGAGACCAAAGCTGGCACGCGCCTGCTCATCTCTGGCTGGTGGGGCATTGCTCGCCACATTAACTACCTTGGTGATTGGCTTCAGGCTTGGCCATACTGCCTGCCGACTGGTCTGGCCGGGTATCAAATTCTTACCGCAGGCAGCGAGCTGGCCGAGGGCGCGGTTAAGATGCTGGATGGTCGCATCGTTGTTCCTGGCGAGGCTAGGGGCTGGGGGACCATCTTCACCTACTTCTACGTCGTGTACTTTGCTACGCTGCTGCTCCACCGCGATCGCAGGGATGATGAAAAGTGTTCGAAGAAGTATGGAGAGGACTGGGAAAAGTATAAGGAGATCGTGAGGTGGAGGATCATTCCGTATGTCTATTAAAGGCAGCACGTAAGGCTGTCCTCAAAGTTGTGGGGTGATGGGGTGGTTAATGCAGGGGTTATAGTAACATCTGGGGACGCTGTCCAGGAGGGTCGGCGTAGATAAAGAATTTTGTCTTTAAAGTAGTAATACAAACCAAATAGGGCTAATCTTGTTTCTTAACACATCTGTCACTTTTACCGAGTTATTTCTGGTCTGTAGTCCCATCCCCTGCTCTTTGGGTTTTGCATTCTGCCGGGCGGTGTGCCGCTATATCTGATCACGTGACTCCGTTCCTCGGTGTGGGTCGCGCGGTTCTTGCCTGGCGTCCTCATGTTCGTTCATCATTCAGCCATCGAAAGTCGGGACCGTGTCTTCAACTTTCTTCACCGATATCTCCCCTCACACCGTCTTGAAGCCATTTCAAAGAATCCGAAATGTCGTCAAACGTTGATATTCAGTAAGTTGTCCTTCTCATTTTGACCATTGGCCGTTCAGTTCGCTGACACGACACGCTTTTAGGGCGCTGCTGCAGAAGCCTCGCAGCGAGTGCACGTGAGTATTCCAGCTTCTGTCGGGGTACTCCGGCTCGGAAATGAGATTATCTGACTTTCTTGGCTTTTTGGTTGAAGGGAATGGGAAATTGCTCAAATTGTACGTTCTTCCCATCCGCTTTGAACCTTCAGTGATCATTGAGGGGTGAAGGCACCTGTGAAACCATCGGACGTTTTAGCTGACGTGCTTTTTACAGGAAGAATGGGAGATGGCCAATGGCCCTCTGTCTCTCCTGCAGACAGCTGTGAGGAGTCACACTCAGGTCCTCATTAGTGTTCGCTCCGGTCGCAAGCTGTGAGTTCAGTTTCGACGAAAACTATCCTGAGTTTTTAAAGGCTGACGGCCTGTCGTAGGCTTGCTCGTGTCAAGGCTTTCGATCGCCACTGCAACATGTGGGTCCAACCTTTTTTCCCTTATGCTTTGAGAGGGACACTGACCATGGCATAGGATCCTTGAGAACGTGGTGTGTACTTTATCCGCGTTTTGGCTTTCCTAGGCCTTGCAAGAGATCTGCGTAAATACTAATTCAGCCTTCCAATTCAACAGAAGGAAATGTGGACTGAAACTCCCGTGACCAACGGCAAGAAGGGCCGGCCAGTGAACAAGGACCGCTTCATCAGCAAGATGTTCGTTGGTCTCCGCACTCCATTCCGCTCAGCCAACTAACGTATCATTCTAGGTTCCTGCGTGGCGATAGTGTCGTCATTGTTCTCCTGAGCTGAACGCCCTTCTCTTCCTGCGTCTAAATGAGGAGGCGGTCAAATGGATGTGTCAGTGGCTTAAGAGAAGCAAAGCTCCTTACGGGGAGGAGCTATCGCGCCTTCTAAGTTCGACAATAATATGAGCACATGTCCCCATGGGATTCAGGGGATCGTTCTAAAGTGACAAGGACAACAAAAGAAGGTCAGGGATAATTTGCCGGGCGTTGAGGTTCAGCTAATCTGTGTTATCATCATCGGGTCACGAGAATATTGTTTTTGGGTACATAATCCATCTAAGAGTTTAGGCCTGCCTCTGCACAAAATATCGGTCTCATTCTCTCCATGGTCAAGAGAGAGCAACGCATTGGCAACGGGGACAGTCAGAAACTGTAACCCCGATCTCGTTCTTGGGACTCATGTTTGCAAAGAAACTGCTCCTCGGTCTTACGTTTGCTTACCTTCCTTTTAAGGTTGACTGTACTTTTCACTGTCCACAGTGATCTAGTGCCGGCAGAAACCGGGCTCACCCAGCGGTCGCCGTGCATATGCGCGCCGCACAGTGAGCTAGTTACCTGTCACAGTAGATGCTGTACAACGACCGCGAGGTTCGTGTTGGGACATGGAAAAAGGTCATGCCATCAAGTTGGCCATGGCATAAAGCTGAAATATCATGGTCGCCAAGGAAGGGGCAAGTGCTAGCTCGGGACAACAAAAATGGTACCGTACACGAGATCGCTTTGACGTTATTGTAGACTGGTGCGTACTTGGCCAAGGACAACTGGAGGCAACAAACCGACGATCACAATGTTTATTTTCGACGATCCAGCACTCCGATCTGGCTAATCCCTAACGTGACTTAACCATGGTGTCGACAGCTCACTACGTACGATGTTTTTGCTTGGGATTTCGGACTGTGCGCTCAGCAAGACGCGATGATGGGAGACCTCAAGTCAAAATGCCAAGATCGTTCGAATCTCCAGGGGCTTACCAGGACTTTCTGTCATAGCAATGGGCCGCTCTGAGGCCTTCCAGGAGAATATGGCCAACAAGATCGCAAATATTGCAACGAAAATTTCGAGATCCGTCATTATAAATGGTTACTGACAAGTTATGCGTTGTTAAAGCCGCAAACCAGTACAGATGATGATGCTGTCCACTGGTCCAATGCCCTTCCTTAACAGCGCCGCTCCGTACGGCGCACTGGGTTCAGCCCCTCCCAAGCGGGTTCAGACGATCTCGCCGTGACCGACGCCAGTGGATCAGCCCTGTTCCATCCTTGGCCATGTACATCGTTCGTTTTACACCCTCTCAACATCAGGATCTGATTTTGTGAGAACAAATCCGATGCCATGAGGCTGTGCATATATGCGGCAAGCTGCCTTTGCGCCGGGCAACAGGAGTCATGTTTGATCTGGAGTTAAATCAAGACGGAAGGACGGTTCATTGGGGGCAGCAGGAGCGTTGGACCAATAGACATTCATCCTCCCACAACCTCTGCTTACGAGTTTGGGCACGATTCCAGACCAAAGAAGCCCGAATTTTGGTCCAACGAGGCCATTTTGGATATATATTGGGCTGTGTTCCTGACTGGAATTTCCTATCCTCTTCCATGGGATCTCGCCATCTCAATTTTCAAATAGGTTGACATTTCTCCCATTTCTCAACCATTGCGAGACGTCTCGATTTACAGACCTGGCTTTCCGGTGATGTCTTACTCCAGATCACTTTTTAAGTGAAGGTACGCCTCATATAACGCGCTGTGTCACCGCTCTCGGATCTTCGCAGTCACCCAACTTAAGGCGAACGCGGCCAGACGGCCGTCTTGAGACGCGTCAGTATGAAACTCGCTGTTGGTCTCGCCTGTTTAGTTGGTAGCCATCTGGCTGCTACAGGCTCCCTGAAATCTAAGGCTAAGGTATGAAAATGGAGGTTTCGAAATTTCTCTCCAAAGCTTTCCCCCGAACTCTTCCCCTTTGCCTTTTGGTGTTCCTCTCTTCCGGGAAGGGCCAAGAACGTCCAGACGTTGCGCACAGCGGGGACTTGAATTTACTTGGTATCACTCAGGGACTTTTATCAAACATAATAAACCTTTCTCCTCATCCATCGTGCCAATAACCTCATGCTCGTTTTCTTCCCTGAAAACTGGACTTCCGTCACAGAGAATGCGCTTTGCTCATACAACACAACTGCTTCATTATCTGGGCATAGGCCACCCATCAGCTAACAACTTCCACAAGCTAGAAAAACGTGCCTGGGCAACCTCGGAGCCTTCCTACCCATCACCATGGATGAATCCGAACGCCGCTGGCTGGGAGCAGGCTTACCAATGGGCTAAGGACTTTGTCTCTCAAATGACCTTGCTGGAAAAGGTTAACCTCACGACAGGTGTTGGGTAAGTCTGAAAGAAAAGCATCGAGGACCCGATGCCCAAGCTTTTTATGTCTTTTTCAGGTTGGCTAACGTCGTAGACAGCTGGGAGGGAGAACAGTGTGTTGGCCAAACAGGGGCCATCCCTCGGCTGGGTCTCCGAAGCCTGTGTCTACACGACTCACCGCTTGGTATTCGTGGGACGGACTACAACTCGGCCTTCCCTTCAGGACAGACGACAGCTGCTACGTGGGACCGGACTCTTTTCTATAAGCGTGGATATGCAATGGGAAAGGAAGCCAGAGGGAAGGGTATTAACGTTCTCCTGGGCCCCGTAGCTGGCCCACTTGGCAGGATGCCTGCTGGTGGTCGGAATTGGGAAGGCTTCTCCCCCGATCCGGTTCTCACAGGTATTGCTATGGCTGAGACTGTCAAGGGGATTCAGGATGCCGGTGTTATTGCCTGTGCTAAGCATTTTATTGGCAACGAGCAAGGTCAGTTTATATCCATTCACTCGTGCTCCGAGCAGAGTACATACTGAACCATCCACAGAACACTTCAGACAGGTTGGCGATGGCTTCGACATCGATGAGAGTCTATCCTCAAACATCGATGACAGGACAATGCACGAGCTCTACCTCTGGCCATTTGCCGACGCAGTTCGTGCCGGAGTTGGTTCCGTCATGTGCGCCTACAACCAGGTCAACAACTCGTACTCCTGCCACAACTCCAAACTATTGAACGGCCTTCTCAAGAACGAACTTGGCTTCCAGGGTTTCGTTATGAGCGACTGGCAGGCGCAGCACACCGGTGTTGCAAGTGCTGTGGCAGGCTTGGACATGACCATGCCAGGAGATACTGTGTTCAATTCGGGTCTCAGTTTTTGGGGAGCAAACCTCACTGTTGCTGTCCTCAATGGTACGCTTCCTGCATATCGGCTGGATGATATGGCGATGCGAATTATGGCCGCCTTCTTCAAGGTTCGCGGGACCCAGGACGTTGACCTTGACCCTATCAACTTCTCGTTCTGGACCCTGGACACTTACGGGCCGATTCATTGGGGCGCGAAGGAAGGTCACCAACAGATCAACTTCCACGTTGATGTTCGGGAAGATCACAGTCGTCTGATCCGCGAGATTGCTGCGAAAGGAACGGTGCTGTTGAAGAACGAGGGTGCCTTGCCCCTGGACAAACCCAAGTTCTTGGCTGTCATTGGCGAGGATGCTGGTCCAAATCCTAATGGACCCAACTCCTGTGATGACCGTGGTTGTGTTGGGGGGACTCTTGCTATGGGATGGGGCTCTGGTACTGCCAATTTCCCATACCTGGTTACACCGGATGCAGCACTCCAAGCCCAGGCCATCGAGGATGGCTCCCGGTACGAAAGCGTGCTGTCGAACCATGCTATGGAGACGATCAGGAAGGTTGTCTCTCAGGACAATGTGACGGCAGTTGTGTTTGTCAATGCCAACTCAGGAGAAGGGTACATCACCGTTGATGGCAATAGGGGAGACCGCAACAACCTGACCTTGTGGAACGGTGGGGATGAACTAATCAAGAACGTGGCCAGCTGGTGCTCCAACACTATCGTTGTCATTCATTCAGTTGGTCCCGTTCTGCTTACTGACTGGTACGACCATCCGAACATCACTGCAATTCTATGGGCCGGTCTTCCTGGGCAGGAGTCTGGCAATGCCATCACTGATGTCCTGTACGGCAAAGTGAACCCTGCTGGCCGCTCGCCATTTACTTGGGGTGCTACACGTGAGGGTTATGGAGCTGATGTCCTGTACGATCCCGATGATGCAAGAGTGCCGCAGCAAAACTTCACGGAGGGTGTTTTCATCGACTATCGCTACTTTGACAAACACAATACTCGTGTCATCTACGAATTCGGCCACGGACTGAGTTACACAACCTTTGAGTATAGGAATCTGCAAATTCAGAAGCACAATGTGTCCGCATACATACCAACTACCGGGCTTACGGAACCAGCACCGACGTTCGGTGAACACTCGACGAATTACTCTGATTATCTCTACCCAGAAGGCTTCCACCGTGTCAATCGTTACATCTACCCCTACGTGAACAGCACCGATCTTGAGCTCTCCTCCGGAGACCCTTACTACGGCCAGACAGCAGACCAGTTCCTGCCCCCTAACGCGACCTCTTCCGACCCGCAGCCACTGTTGCGCTCTTCAGGAAAGAACTCGCCGGGTGGTAACCCTCAGCTGTATGATGTGCTCTACACAGTCACGGCAGATATTACCAACACAGGCGCCCTCGAGGGTGATGAAGTCGTGCAGCTGTACGTATCGCTCGGCGGGCCTGATGACCCAAAGCTTATGCTTAGGGACTTCGCCCGGTTGCACATCAAGCCTGGTGAGACAGTCAAGTTTGAAGGGAAGCTGACAAGGAGAGACTTAAGTACCTGGGATGTTATGCTGCAGGATTGGGTGATTAGGGACCATACAAAGATGGTGTTTCTTGGGAAGAGCAGTCGGAAGTTGGTGTTGGGGGCTTTGCTGAATTGAAGAGAATGGAAAAGAGTATTAGGGGGATGATCATGGGAACTGAAGGGCATAGCCGCTCATTAGAAGAATTTGATCTTCCTTATAACCGACGTACCTAACTTATGCCTGACAATGTTCGTCAAGTTAAGATCATAATGTGTGCTCGCCGGTTATGGGCGGGTAGCGATTGGAAAGTAGTCAGGTACAGAGTTCCTGCAGTTTGGAAGATGCGGTGTCTCACAAGCTCCAGACAAAGTATCTAGGGGAAACGGCTCTTTGGGTTGGTAAGGCTTTGCTCCTGCCATCCTGTGGTCATACCAACGAGGGAGAGTGATCTCGTGGACATGTCGTTTCTCTATCTATTCCAGACACTACAGCTACCTAAACAGTCCAAACCCTTGCCCTTCCTACGAAATCGACACTCTGATAACCAGGTTAAACGTCCAGAATAGTATTTTGTGTTTAATCTTATTGTTTTACCATTTTCTATAGGATTAAAGCTCTTCATGATGGGCTACTCGTCTGATATCGAGCCACACTCTCCGACCCCTGACGAGATCACTGACCCCTTGCGTGCCACCTCCCCTCCTGAAGCTACTAGCCCTACTCCGCGCTCCAACCCCCTACATCAACCATTACCAAGGCCTCTATTTCGCACGGCACTGCTGAGATTGGGATTGAGCTTTACCAATCATGCCTCTAACGAGGCCAACTATACTGTGGATGACTCAACTCTGTTGACAGAGTCAAATCTGCCAGAAATTGACGAGTGGAACACTTCCGGCGGAAACATCAACACAGATGGGCAAGGTAATGAGTCCGACTGGGAGACTACCACGACATCTTCACAAATATCCACGTCTACGGACGAGGCTGGGGACGCCCAGGAGTCGGTAACCGCGGTACCCGACCGAGGCTTTTGCACTTGCAGAGATAGCGATGATTCCTTGAGCAATGCGACGCCTCATGCCATGATTCCGAATCAAAACCACAGGGCCTTCTGCAAGGCCGTCGTGCACGGGATTTTCGCCACCTTGTTACAGGAGCGAGATCCAGAATCGACGGCACCAGCTGTTAGCACATTTGTAGAGACCAGAATCTGTTTCTACCAATACCTTCGCGGGCTTCAACAACGGCTGAACCAGGAAGGGCTGAGCGAGAAGCAGAAGGCATGCTTGGAATGGAATAAGCCGCTTTACAAAACTCAGTTTTGTCAAGACATGGCCGGCCCTACTACATGGGTGCTGCAAGCTCAGGTCGACGACACCTACTCTAAGAATACAGTGGGTATTTGCGATTACGACAATAAAGGGCATCCTTCTTCGATTCTTGCATCTTCAGACTCATCAACTAGCAACAATGAGGACCACATAGTTAACGTAGCAGTGGACGTTGATGATGTGTACCTATTAGTTATACACATTCTCATGCCCACTCTTGTACTCACCCTGGCATTTTACTACCTGTTCCAACCTTTGGAGAAAGACACTTACGGAGGATTGAAACTCACATGGACTGATGGCTTGATAACACGTCTTATGGCCTTCTTTTGTGCAGGGCTGAGGCATATGATTGCAGAAGGAGAAACAACAGTGAAGCAAATACTTGAGCACGGAAAATGGTCTAAACTTGAAGGTGAAGTGGAAGGGTGCAGGCCAGTTGCATACATCGCCTACAGGTTCGAGAGCCCCGAGCAAGCCATTGAAGATTTGGAAGATGCCGTCGGAGGTATAAGGGCCTTCAGACAAGGATTGTTTGACAATCCGGACGGCCTTAAAATCCCTCCAACTCTGAACCTAGAGTTGTGGTTACGGCTCCAACGCGCATTGAACAAGATCCGAATGAGGGTAATGTGCAAACTACCCCGGAATGTACAGGTCTGCCGTAAGTTTATCCTCATAACCCCATGAAAAAGAGTATGGACATTAACAGTAGCACTCACAGGCATCCATCAGCTCTTCGTCAATCCTGATCGCTGGGGCCACGGCGTTGGCTCACTAATGCTCAAGTTTACTTGCAATGAAATCGACAAAAAGGAGGCTTGGGGCTTTGCTGTGACCCTTAAAAGCGGGCTTCCTCTGTTCACCAAGTTTGGCTTCTGTGCAGTAGGCACTGTCGACCTGGCTGGGCAAAAGATTTACTGCATGCTGCGGCCCGCGAAGGGCCAGTCATTTCCCCGGGTACACAAGCGCAAGATCACGCTCTGGGTGCCGCTCGACTTCCGATTGCATTGGAGTGAGATGGGAAACCCCATGGCCCAGCTCGCCTGTGGGTTGGGGTATGCAGGGAATGGTTTAGATGGGAACTGGATGCGTAAACTGGCGATGAGTGAAGTTACCAGGCCGACACCGGCGGAGAAGAGAATGAGGAGAGAGCGTGATCTCCAGATGTTAAGGTCGCTGACCTGGCTAGAGTTGGAAAGGAGCAGGAGGTGCAAGCAATGCAAGTTGGACAGGGACAACCAAACACAATTTTGAAGGAGCGTGGGGAATGAGCGATGTTTTTGTACAATGTAAATGAAGAAAACAGGGCTACGACTGTAGCGGAATCATGATCAGCGAAAAAAAAAAAAAATTGACTTGGCTTTGCGAAACCCATGATGATGGGCAAGGGTTTGAAAGGGGTAATTTGCAAAAAATACGCGTCACCTGTAGGATTCGAACCTACGCTCCCGAAGGAACTGCCTATGCTATAGGATGGTCAATAGCAGGGCAGCGCGTTAACCACTCCGCCAAAGTGACCTGGCAGTGCTGCTTGCCTGGACCATCGTTTGGAGAATTCACGTGCCTTGGTAAGGATGTTGTGGGCGAGAGGGTACGATACAGTCAGCCAGCGGACTCAAAGATCATACTTATTGCCAAGCAAATCAACATATTTCGAATAATCGTATCGTGAATGATGCTTGTATAGTTTGGAAAGATACGTGAAAGGGTGCTTTGTTTCCAATACTGCAGTTGTTCTAAGGGAAGGCTGAACTGCCAAACCATGACGGAGGCAACTGTTGTTCTATAAGAGAGGGCTTGTGAAGTCAAATACAGTTGACGCCAAGGCACCGCCATCTTTCCACAGTATTAGCGTTCTCCACAGACCAGTCCCGTTGCCAGGGAGCCAGTGTTTTGATTCAGGGGGGAAAAGGGGTCAATGCTCCGAGGTCTCCATCAAGCCATCAAGCATTTTGATTTTCTACTGGTCTTCTACTATTCCTCAGTGCGCAAACCGGAAGTCTAACCGTTTGCACCCCTTGTCCGTGCTGCACCTGATATACTCGCTTTTCTCGTCTTCAGTCATGGAATCCCAGATTTTGTCTTTCTGCTTGTTACGCCAAATGTAATATGCCTTGGTTGCGAGGAAAAGAGCAATCGACAAGATGTTGACGGCCAGAAGTTTGGTGTTACCATGCCGGTAATATGGCTTGTCGTAGTCTTGGTAGGCGAAGCTGTAGCAAACGTGGCCCAATTGGACCGAGATCTGTGCGATAACGGAGGATTGTTAGCAGCAACACGGTGAGTTACGACGCAAGCAAGGGCAATTCACATTGTACAGAGCTGATGCAACCGTTCGGGTCCCGACATTGTTGGCGTTCTTGGACGTCCAAGCGGCTAGGATCGCATCTGTCCTTTAGTTAGGTGATGTCCACGCCGTACTCAGGAATCCTGGTTCTTACGGCAGTAGGGATACGACAGTAGCACCGTGATCAGCGCGTATGTGCCCCATGCATCGTCAATCAATCTAGGCCAAAACCGGAGAGCAATCATGCAAGGAAGAGTCCATAATGGCATCAGCATGGACACGAGCGTTCTCTCATCCAGGCGTTCCGAGAGGTGAGTGATGAAGATCAGGTTGAGGATGTGGAAGATGGTCTGGGAGATAGAGTCAGTTTCGAACTGGAATGTTGGATACCATCAGCAACACACCGAAGGAATGGTTAGTAGGTTGGTCACGAAAGGATTGAACCCCAGTGACCTTAACGTCAAGGTCCAGTATGCGCTGACTGGGCCCTGTGGAATAAACCCCACAATTCCCAAGATGTACATCGGCCAGAGATCATACTCCTTAAAAACTTCCCACAGTCGTTGGAGGGTGATCCCTTCCCGGTTGTTCATGTCACCCTTCGAAGGGTCATCTCTTAAGACACGATTAACGATAATGCCCACCTCCCTATCAGTGAACATTCCCTTAGGTCGGAACCATGTCTTGGTCTGCGTAGCGGAAGCGGGCATGTTGAAGAATGAGGCAAGGCCCACGCTCAGGGTAATAAGCCCTTCGACGAAGAAAAGCCATCTCCAGCCAGCCCAGTCATACACACCGCGTAGGTGAAGGAGAGCGAAAGCGAGAAGTGATGTTATGATGCTTGTGATGGACAAAGTGGTCCAAAAGTAGCTGTGGATGTCAACAACAGACAAAACTAGAGGGAACAAGACTATCAAGAGTTCGTACCTCAGCCGGATAGGAAGCTCATGGGAAGTGTAAAAGTAAGAGAGCCAAAGCACAATATCGGGGATGAAGCCTCCTTCAAGGAGCCCAAGTAGCGATCGAGTGAACAGAAAGCCAGCTCTCGTCGTTATGGCACACTGCGAGATAGCCACTAGCGACCAGAGAACGATTTGAATTGGGATCCATCGATCAGGCCCAAGTTTCTTAGACACCAGCTGAGATGGTAGCTCAGCTAAGAGGAAAGAGACGACAAAAACTACGGTCCCGAGGTTGTAGTCTGCCATGAGGAGAGGAACACGTCAGTGATAGTTCCTCAATGCAGTAGACAGAAGAGTGTTCTACTAACCATCTGTGTTCATCCCCAGGTCGTTCAACATATCGTCCGACAAGGCTTGAGAAAGGTTGCCTCTGTCCACTTGCAACGCGAAGAACATGATACACTGGCCCGGACGATGGAAGTCAGCATTCAAGCTGTCCCTGATAACTGACCATCGACTCTCACGTACCGCCCAAGTACATATCCTCCAGTCCAACTTCCTCACAATCGCCTTCTCCTCTTCCTTGGTCCATGTTAATGTCGGGTCAAAGGCATGTCTGCACTCATAATCGGCCTCTTCGTAGACTTTCCTCCAGTGTGCTGCGACATCCGGGTCCAGGAAAGGGTTTTTGGAGATATATTCGGACTGTTCTTCAAGCAGATCGATCTCTTCGCTTATTGACGTCGAGTCTGACGACCTCCTCGTCTTTGGTTGGATTGTAGCATACTGTTTGTCATCGTATGCTTGGAGAAGGTGCGTAGAACTTCCTCCTTCACGCTTCGCCATGAACACGCCGTCCTTTCAAGTTGATGCAAACGTTGAGAATGACGGGGGAACAGCTTTAATGATGTGACAATAGAAAGAGAGGACATCTTTGCATTCCTGTCAGGAGCCCAGTAGTTGTTAAGGGGTAGGTCAAAGCCAAACGGCCCAAGCCCGGCCTGATGCAGGAGGGCCATTCGGAAGATTTTGAGGTTATGGCGTCATAGGATGACCTGCTTCAGTCAGTTTGTCACAAGTGAAGCTTACAGTCGGGGAGTGGTCGTCTGAGAAACCTAAAGAATACCATGCTATGTCGCGAGATCGTATCACCAGGTAAAGTGACCGCTGCCAAGATGAAATAAAAAGCAGATAGATTCTCGCGAAATGTTGAATAGTACCTATAAACCATATCAGAAGTTCCATGTAAACGTTGAAGTTTAGAGATGTAATTGGAATTAGAAAGGCAAACGTGACAAGGGCGCTACTGACAGGAAACTCTGGGACGGGACCGAAATACGAGTTCCCTGTCGCAATTTCCAGGAAAATGAGGTGATTTGCTCGTACTACAAGAGAGGGCAGGGCACCGTTGAGGAGCTAAGTTACACACAGTTTTTCGTAGAAAGAATGGCACTCACGGTTAATTGATAAGGGCAACTTAAGACCAGTTGGGGACCCCATAGAACGACTATTGGTATGCCCGGCTAGTATCTGACGTTCAAGGCTAAAGCCATGGCGATTATGTATGTGGGAAGTTGTTGTAACAAATCACGGTGCTTTGTGGTGGCTTTTTCTGGTCTCGTCACTAGCTGTTGAAATTACACCATCAACACCCCACCATGCAAGGACTTCACTGGCTCACAAGAAGATAAAGTTTCAGGAGTTGGCTCAACAAAATAGCCTAATTCATCTACCAAAGAGCTAGGCATGCAGAAACTGAGGTTTGAATAAGTATTGTCTCATATGTATGTGTTAAGTTCGGGTGTCGGTTCAAGCCTAATCGGCAATCATCGATCACTCTTGAGAGAGCTTTCTTGTTGGTTTCACCATATTCTGATCTATTTTTGTCACAGCCGAGCAACATTGAGAAAACGATGTCAAAGTAATGATAAACCTCTTCCAAACTGCCGTAGAGACCGTTGTGTTGAAGCTTTCAGTGTCGCTACGACTTGATATCTCCAACATACTCCTAACACCAATGGCAGGATTGCTCTCAGCATGTTCTTCTTACTCTTCGTACACAGCCAATCCGGGGTAAAGAATGGTAAGCAAGATAAGGTTTGGTGTTGTTAGGGGGTTCGCGAAAAACAGAGAAGCGTCACTCAGGAGGATTTGGGCTGCGGATTCAAGATTATGCCGAATCAGGGCTAACTAACATGCCTCGAGAGAGTTCTTTGGTGAAGTAGGAGCTCTGCAAAGTAGCTGCAAGCATTCTGAACATCCTAGAGCACATGAAAATGAGTTGAGAAGTTGCTTCTGAAGTAGATTCTCGCTTGGAATCTTGGGCTTTACCCAGCCACTTCTCGACTCTTGGTGCAGAGAGTGCAAGAGTTGTAATATACAGAGGTGCTAACTCAATATCTGCTCGGATATGGTCGTGCAAGATGCTGTATAAACGTACCAACATCACTAGCATCAGAACTCAACAGGAATTCGAGTGTTGCAGAAAGATAACGAAGACACTCCGCTATGCAAGCCAACATAGCAGAACTCCTTTCTGTGCTAATAACTATGCCAGTATCTGAAATCATGGAGCGGAAAAAGCTGAGATGAAACTCAGCCGTAGCGTCTTTTCAGCGCCAGCTCTTTCGTAAAAACAACAAACTCCAGATCGGTAGTGGCTTTTGGAGACAAATAGTTAGCCTTCAATGAGATGCAACAAGTGGGTGTTATTGATGTTGTCGGGTGCGTCCGACTGAAGTAGCAAATCCAAACAAACAGACTTGTAACGAAGCTGTCCAACATCACAATAAACCATATCTGAAAAATTTCGAAGGGCTAAAGAATCCTCCAACTTATGATATCAAGTGCCGATAGAAGGAGAGATCAAAACAATGGCTTTGGTTCGCTGTAACCAGTGCAAGAGTGGTAACAAACAACTGTGGTCTCTTCTGTTGGTAACGTTAAATTGCCAACCAGAGTCGACTGTGGAAGGAGCAGCATTCCCAGGGTCAAGATATCTCTGAATGTCGGTAATCATTTACTCCATCGAAAGTGGCTGGCCGGGTCCTGTATCACTACAAGCAACAGAATTCCGACTTCTGAAATAGCAACGTAGACTCTGAAGATAACAGTCAACCAATTCGAGATGCTTCCGGATTGAAGTGAGGGCCATGTTCGTTTGTTGCAGGGACCAAGAAACGGATACAAGGTTGGATCTATGAACTTAGATCTCAGCATACAGAGAGATTGACGTGATCGCCAATCTTTACGTACTTGAGGTACTTGAGGGTTAGTTGCAGTTCGCAGCTCAAGTCCTGCCCTGAGTCTCTCCAAATGGTCGCATTTTTTTTGACAATAGCTGACTCGTTATTGACAGAGATCAGAGCCCTACACACTTTTTTCACGATTAAACGGTTCGCTGTTGGAAGAGAAGGCGCAAGAAGCTCCTCCAGCTCTGTGCAAACATCTCCAATGCTGTTGAGGATGCGTGTAATACGATCAAGCTGTGACTTCAGAAAGGTTCGGAGGGCTCGATCGATCTAGCTGTCATCGGGGCAAGATCTGCCATCAGCTCAACAAAAACGGCCGAGATCTTGCAAGATGAGGAGGGCACATCCTGGAGGTCCTTGATAAAACGGTATATGGAAAATTAGGCTCCTGCAGCCAAGTCCAGCGAGTTGAGCTGCTGCAGCGACAGAACCGAGAACCTCCATAGGAACTAATGAATGATCAGATGCAAGAAGACTGTCTTTCCTGATACACCGGTTATCGATCGGATATGACTTGTGGACGAAGGGAGGAGCCTTTGGTGATGGCTAACCTTGATCAAGGGTGAAAGACGTCGTTTCTCCAAACACTGCAGCTTTATCTGGGTCAGCGGGGTCAATACCACGAACTGCGCCATCATCGACACAGCTTTGGGGGCTTCGTCTTACCCAATGGTGAATGCAGTTGGCAACCTGCATAAAAAGCTCAATACGGGAGGTGCGTGGCGTAGACGTACAGTTCGCGACGGGGTTTGCGATAGATCGTTCCACCATCATTAGGAATCAATTATCCTGCTACCTAATCTCGACGATTGCTCTGCACATCTTTAAAAACCGCTCGCGATACTCGCTCGGGCTAGTAGTAATACTCATAGGCCCACTCCTTCTGATTAACAAGTTCCAAAGCTCGATCAAGAGCGTCATGGCTTGTGGCTGTAGTTTGTGCTTTGCCCAAAAGAAGTCCAGGATAGATGCGCGGAACATGTGCCTTCCATCCGCTGAGATGATACCTGTTCTCCATGTCGCTGGCACAGCGCTGGTGCCTTGGACTTGGGCGATGTCCTGCGAAGATTGTCTGAAAGCTTCCCTGCGAACCAAAAATAAGGAATAGTCGACAGCATTATGCTCAGCAAGAAACTGTGTGTCTTCCTCCAATATCCTGAAAAGGTCGTCTGCTTGCTCTTGACTGAGGATAATCTTGTCATGAAAATCATCGGCCAACTGGGCCTTTGTAGCTTCACTGGTTAATGCTCCTCCAGCAATGTCCCTCTCAGGGTAGAAGTACGATGTAGGCTTCAGATCCCAAGTTTCCCAGTCTGGATCTCTTCGTTCCCTGGCTTGACTTCGTCCATACAAGATGTTATCCATAACAATGTGATGAGATGGTGCACAACCAAACAAGCGACCTAAGGAAGGGCTCGATGCGGTGAGGAAATCGCATATACGAACAAGTAAGGAGCCGGGATGGCTAGACATGTACAGCACATAGGGAGTCAACAGATCTTGGGAAAAGAAGGAGTGCTCCGAGTAGCGTGGGACAGACTTGACGAGGTACTTTTCGTCAATCGTGGAGTAAAAGGTCTGGGATGTTCTTAGCGTCTACCACAAAGCAGCTGCCCATGTCGGAAAAGGGAGCTCACCGAACCAGAGAAACCCATGTCCCCAATGGGTTTCAGTGGAGTCGCAGCGTCTGCAGGCCGTTCAGCGGGATCAAATGAAGAAGCATAAGAATCATCGCTGATATCCCAGTAATTGCGACGCAGGTTTGCAAAGTCTGCAGGGCGAACTTTGCGCAGATGCAGCTGGAAGAGAGCAAAGAGGGATGAGAAAAGGGCCAAGATAAGCCCCACCACACTTTTCCCTCGTCGCTCGACCCCGCATCCGTCGAGGACTGCTCGAACAATGGAACGGGCGATTCTCCGTTGGCGACTCATCGAATGACTGTCATTAACAATGGCTTTACCATCTCAGTACTCTATTCTCTGATAAATATTTCATGCCGGAAGATTGGTAGGCAATGGTTTGCGGTGAGAAGGTGAATAGCGAGAGGAGCTGGACTTGTGGGGAGGGAGCACAAATGGAGGGGCAGTGACGTCATCCTCTTGGCACCATGAGTGGGCATTATCTCAAAGGACAACCTTACCTATTGACATCCTCGATCAAAAACATCTTAACACATCAAGGGTTACACTTAGCAACAAAAAACATAAATGATCATGAAATGCACGCATATATGGGAAATGATTTGATGAGATAACAAGAATGATGTATTGAAATGTTTGATACATAAACAACACCACCCCTGACGCAAATCCTCTTCCTCTATGCCATGTCCATACCAATAATAAGACATCATAAAGCTATGCAAGGTGCAGACACAAGGGGAATGAATGACATACAATTTTTATCATGAAGGCGAGATGTGTTGTCGACATGGAGTCCAACATCTCACACTTCTCACACAGAGCAACTAAGACAAAGTGGAAAGGAATTTATCCTGCCCAATCCACCCTAGTGTGTGTATCCAGGCTAGCCCTCCCCACTAACCCAATCCACTACGAGTGCCACATCAGGAGGCCAGTCGAGCCGTCATTGTATGTAGATTGTCGAGCCGTCGTTCGTTGTCCCTAACTTTCTCCTACTCTCAGTCCAGCACAGTCCTCCCATACCTCTCTTTGTTATCAGCCCAATTTCTCTTCCAAATACTCGTCATATGCAGTCGTCGTCATCGTCGTCGCGTCGTGTCGTTTCAGTTCGTTCGGCGGTTTGGATCTGTCATCAGGTCGTTGGCGTCGGGGTCGGTGTGAGTGTCTTCCCCCAGGCCCAGGTGCAGTTATCAAAAAATAATAGGCCTGAGAGAGACGGTTGAAACGCGTAGTGGATGCAATCTGGCTCAGAACGCCTGTCAAAGATTAGTATATATGTTGCTGAAGAGAGAATCTATCATTGATATTGCTCCTGATATGGTGAGGTGAGAGAGAGTTGGAGTCAGTCGAGTTGGTAGTTGGTAACTGGTGAGAAGTTGAGGACTCAAGCCATTTGTATCGAGTTAATTGATGAACAGAGATTGAGGATTCTATCAAAAATGTTGAGGTCGGAGGAAGAGTGGTGAGGACTTTTCTGTTGTGGTGCTGACTGTAGGATGTAGGGCGAAAAGTTGGCTGAACGTGGAAGACTGAAGGTATGTATAATTTTGGAAGAGAGGAGGGAGCACCTGCGGTCATCAGGAATTAATGTGCAATATGCAGACGTACACAGGCCACATCGTGAGGAGTTATTGCTATTGTACGGTCCGACCTCGCGTTGTCAATAGAACCTAAGGGCGGGGAATTTTTTTTCTTGATGATGTGGGGCCCATTTGTTCACTCTTTCCCGTCAATTGATCTTCATTTGCGTGCCATCCTGCCCTACCCGTCGCCCGCAGGATGGGGGGAGCAAAATGAAGGCATCACTAAGTGCGACTGTCAGAAGGAATACTGCTATCACTCCGACACCAGAACACCACATCAATCAGGCATTGCTGAGTGACTAGCACCGAGCAAGACATATCAAACTTAATGGTCTTCTAGGGTAGCGAACATTTCAGGTTAGTTTGTCATTCCAGCCGGAGCCAATGACCCCCAAGCGTAGAACTGAACTGCCATATCACTCGACCGGTGCGCACCCCAAAGGACAGTAAATCTGGACATTGATATCTGAACATAATCACCATTGATGTGGGTCTCTCAATTCATGATTTGGCATCCAATCGAGAACTCTCTGCATCTTACCGGGTACTTTTATTTCGTCGAGACCCTGAGTGTAGCTTGTTTACTTTTGCCCCCGAATGGAAGGTCAAGTAAACGGGATGCCATAACAAGTTTTTGAAGACGTTAGTCCTTAAATGTTATTTAGATAAATTGGCAATAGTTAACTTTATATCAAGAACTTGTTGTCTGTTCTCTACGGCTCGCAGGATCAGGGGCCCGGATCATGGCTTTGGGGTCAATACAAGTAAACAAAGTTTCCACGACAACCACACTTCATACACATGCACAGGAACCTTACCGCAGTAGTGCATGATGACTGCGAGTCAGAGCATACAGTCCCTCATGGGAATAGGTGATGGGTAGTGTGCGTGATCTCTCCCGTATGTGTGTTTACAAGGCTGAAAAACTGATCTGTGTGGTGTTAGCGCTGGGTGGAGTGGTCATGGCAAGGGCTGCGCTCTGGGAATGCGGGAGTTTAAATCCTGCTGCCCAATGGGAGAGGCTCTTCAGTTTTTGTTTCTCAACATGGCCGCACGTGGCCGATGGGGGATGTGCAACATCGTGGGGTGGTGGCGCAACCTCGTGCCGCCGAGCAAAATAGAGACACCTGGAGTGGGCGAGGCATCAGAAATTTGGGAAGAACGCTGATCTGACATGTATACGCGGGGTTGATGTTGGATCTGGGTTACAGAGTTGATTCGACTTATGAATGCGATCGTGTATATCGTGAATCGATAACGCATTCTTTTTCCCAATCAGAAAAGTACGATTTGGTAGAGACGCAAATAATGGTCGAGGACTACAAATCCCACCGCCAACACTTCCTGGCCGGACCCCGTGAAAAACGGTCGGATCCGGCGTCCCGGGCCTGATGGTGGGGCCAGGCGCATACCGTCGGCTTGTGGGGCGCATCATCCGAGCGTTGGCGTTGGCGTCGATCTCGCTCCATCCCACGCCGCTTTCGTCTCCACCAATCTGTCACACCTTGTGAGCGATTCCGCCATCTGGCTCGGCAGACACGCCATTGGGGCATATACAGACCGAGGAGGCCCTCGGGAGCCAGTTTTGAACTTTGTCCCCATCCCTTTCCCGGTGACCGTTGCGCTCAATTATCACCGACCTCCTTGTCCACTGCCCAGGCCCCGCTATTGACCCCTCCCGCGCCATTGGCAAACAAAGGCACTAGGAAAAAAAAAATATTACAAATCTCCC
>Ga0065720_1019045_pt1 | contig 42063 bp, 19 predicted proteins | sample Thericmetagenome_FD_59107 | JGI IMG/M metagenome (GOLD analysis project Ga0065720, IMG submission 59107) | Thermophilic microbial communities from the Joint Bioenergy Institute, California, USA of rice/straw/compost enrichment - eDNA_2 v2... | ecosystem: Engineered > Solid waste > Grass >... | reverse complement strand
GGGGGGGGGGGGGAAGAACCTAGCGAGGACACGGTCGTCGGGCCGGGAATCACGAATGCTCGGTCGCTACCGTCGCTTCGCAGTGTCTCCGGCTCCGTGGGCGCGGCGCTCTTCACTTCAACTTCGGCCGCATGGGAAATCGGTCCATGGCCGAAAGACGGATGGCCGGACTTAGCACAAACGCCGTGGCCGACGGTTGCGAAGATACCGAGATAAAGACCCGACACAAAACTCGGACCGGACCCAAGCTGCTGGGCACTTGGGAGAAGGTGAGAAGGCGACAGGGGCCAAAAACAGTGATCCAGGCGACGTGGAAACGCTAGCGTAGGTCGGGCGTTGGGCGCAGGACGGAGCGTCAGCGAGAGTGCTGAATGGCTAACGACCGACGACTGAGATTGATGGTTGATCGCGCAAGAAGACCCCTGGATGTCGTCATGCCCTAGAGGCGGGCGAACACGACGCTTTTTGAATTTTCCGAGCTGCGACCATGGTTCGGCCTGCCCCCCACGCCGGGATCAATCTATGACAAAGATGAAGAGCTGGACTCGAGGAAGCTCTCATCCTGTTGGCCAGATATGTGCATTTTGTCGTACGAAAAGAATGCGACAGAAGAACTCTTTGTGAGTGATGTCGGGCTGAAGCTTTCAAAAAGGAAGCTGCCCAGAAAACTGGAATCTGGACGCCAAGGCTTTGGAGATGGGGGGGGTTCCGGAGGAGAGACGGTGGCAGCCACTGAGCCCGCTCAAAGCATGGGTAAGTGGGACTGAAGAGAATCGTACTTTGGTATTTATTTCACCGCCTTCCAGGAACGGAATGGTCCTTGTCTCGACTGCCGAGCCTGGCCGTGCTTTCTCGCGGTCTTGTCGACGATGTTGTGCTCGCGCTTTGCCATGAACTTGCTGCGAGAAGGTCGCACTTGACACGCCCTGCTCTCCCACTCGGCTTTTGCGTCTACACACCTGTACACACCTGTGCACACCTGTACACACCTGGCCATCGAAGTTGACGTGATGCAGTAGTGTCCGTCCCGTCTCATACTCGGCCAGTCCTCCCCCGTCCTGCCCAGCAGCTCATCTCAGCCCTGTGTGCCCCTTCCCCAGATGTCGCAATCGCTGCCGAGCCAGAAGCTCTGGTCTGATTCGCAGCACAACGCTTCTCCATGAACTAAGCATTCCCGGCATTTCGGAAGCCAAGTTAGAAGTACGGAAAGCTGTGAAATGTGCGGCCTGCCCAGAGATCTGGCATCTCGATTGACGTGTGCCGAGCCTTGAGCCTCATTCCGAAGTCATCAACACCAAAAATTATCACCAAAGTCAATATCAAGTCCTCAAATGGTAGCTAGGCCTCTCTCTAGCCACTAGAGCGCACCCCGCGATTCGATCAAGCAGGCGGCTCACGCTAACGGCGGAGATACAGCATACAGTACAGGGTTTACCGTGTCCCTCGGTTGCAGTCTACCAACGCCAGTCAACAGCTGTGAGATAGCGCAGCCCAGCTGCGGATCAAGGTCCGGATCCTCCCTCCCCCCCCCCTTCCCCGCCGCACACTGTCGTTTTTGCATGGTTCACAGCGGGGAAAACGTGCTCTGGGACGGGCAGAATTTACGCACCTCCACCTCGTTTCACCCATGGCGTGCAGATCATAGTGTTTCCTTTTCCATTTTGTTGCGTCGTCCCGCCCTTCTGGAGGCTCTATGCAACGGGAACATCCCAGCAGGCAAACATTTTCATCCCACACAAGCTGCACAGACTCGTCAGCGCTTGGCCCGTCGTACATGCACCTGGTACACGTTGTCCGTGGCCCTGGTTTCGCCACCCTTGTCTCCTCTTATTGTAATCACAGCATGCGGTGGCAGAGCACACGAGATCTCCAGCTGATAGCCAAGATCCGAATACCACCTTGAGCGGGAGCCTCATCGGTCCCAAAGACCCTTCAGCACTTTGGCTCCTATAAATATAAGACCCGAGTTTTCGTCCCCCGTCATGTCGCGCCCTCCCGCAGCCCTTGTCTTGACTCTACTAGAGCTGTACTAGTAGTCATCTATAGACGGGCAGCTGACATGGCTTCACCCAAGTTTGCCGACCGTGTCAAAAGATTCCTGGGCATTGACCCCGAGGACACCTTTGACGACTCTTCCTTCTATGATGATGGCTCGTACATCGAGTCCGAACCCTCTACCAAGGACTTTGTTCGGGGACTTCTCCCCACAAGCACCGGTGTTATCAATTATCTCAAGGAACTTTTCCCATTCGTGAATTGGATCTTCCACTACAACCTTACGTGGCTTCTGGGCGACATCATTGCTGGTTAGTAGAAGCTCGATCAAAATAACGGAGAGAAAAAAAAAAAACTAATGCGTGAGACAAGGTGTCACCGTCGGCTTCGTTGTTGTGCCGCAGGGTATGGCTTATGCGCTGCTGGCCAACCTCACTCCTGAATATGGCCTTTACACTTCTTTTGTTGGCTTCTTCCTCTACTGGGCCTTTGCCACATCCAAGGACATCACAATTGGCGTACGTAGCTGTGATCATTTGAGTATGTTGGATATTCACTGACTAATGACCATGACAGACGGTGGCTGTCATGTCCACAATTGTTGGCAACATCGTGGAGAGGGTACAAAAGGAGCATCCTGACATGAGCGCAGATGTCATTGCCCGCAGCCTGGCATTGATCTCTGGAGCAGTGCTCTTGTTTTTGGGCTTGATCCGAGCTGGTTTCATTGTTGAGTTCATCCCCCTTGTGTCCATCGGCGCCTTCATGACTGGCTCCGCTATCAGCATCGCAGCTGGCCAAGTTCCTGGCCTACTGGGCATCAAAGGGGTCAACACTCGGGAGGCTACTTACAAGGTCATCATCAACACACTCAAGAGTCTGCCGAAGACCAGGCTCGATGCAGCAATGGGCTTGACCGCTCTGTTCGGCTTATACTTCTACCGCTGGTTCTGCAACTATATGGGCAGGAGGTATCCCAGCCGGGCAAAGACATGGTTCTTCATCTCTACGCTGCGCATGGCCTTTATTGTGATCCTGTACATCTTTGTGAGCTGGCTTGTCAACCGCAAGGTTGAAAATGCCTCGGATGCCAAATTCAAGATTCTTGGCACCGTTCCGAGTGGTGAGCATGCCTTCCCCCTCCCCCTATGTCCCTCGATCAAAGTGGTTTGAGTACTAATAATCTATTTTTCATTCAGGCTTCCAACACACTGGCGCCCCTGGGATCAACAAGGAGGTCCTCTCTGCCCTCGGACCGGATATCCCTACGACAATCCTGGTCCTTGTTATTGAGCATATCGCCATCTCCAAGTCGTTCGGCCGCGTCAACAACTACATCATCAACCCTTCTCAGGAACTCGTCGCTATCGGCTTCACCAATCTCTTCGGTCCCTTCCTAGGTGGCTACCCCGCCACGGGGTCGTTCTCCCGCACAGCCATCAAATCCAAGGCCGGTGTTCGAACCCCACTAGCTGGTGTTTTCACTGCCGTCATTGTGCTTCTCGCCCTCTATGCTTTGACATCCGTCTTCTTCTTTATCCCTAGCAGCGGGCTATGTGCTCTCATTATTCACGCTGTCGGCGACCTTATCACCCCTCCACGGGAGGTGTACAAGTATTGGAAGACGTCACCTATTGAATGCGTTATCTTCTTCGCAGGCGTCTTCGTCTCGATCTTCACCAACATTGAGAATGGCATCTACGTGACGGTGGCTGCCTCGGGTGCGGTCCTTCTCTTCCGTATGGCCAAGAGCCCCGGCAGATTCTTGGGCCGTGTGGAGGTTCACTATGCTACAAGAGAGAGTATCCGTGGCACTGGGCCCTCGTCCGACGCTGCTGAGAGCGAAAAAGCACATTTGACTTTTATCCCTCTCGATCGTAGCGATCTGTCCAATCCTCAGGTCGACATCAAGACCCCTTATCCGGGCGTCTTCATCTACCGCTTTGGCGAAGGTCTCAACTACGTCAACTGCGCACGCCACCTCGACAACCTGACCATCTACGTCTTCAAACACACGCGTCGCACCCAGCTCAACAAGTACGAGAAGGTCGGCGACCGCCCCTGGAACGACCCTGGACCGCGTCGCGGTAAGGTCATCAACAACGAGGAGATTGCTGCACGCCCAACCCTGCGTGCTATCATCCTTGACTTCTCAGCTGTAAACTTCCTGGACGTGACTGCCGCCCAAGCACTGATAGATCTGCGCGACCAATTCAACCGCTACACAGCCCCTGACCGTGTTGAATGGCACTTTGCGGGAGTGCAAAACCGTTGGACTAAGCGGGCGCTTGTCGCGTCTGGGTTCGGGTATGAGGCACGGGGTGCCTCAAGTGAGGAGCGCGATGCGGCTGGTCCGCTCGTTGCTGTTGCTGAGGCGGTCGCCACGCCATCGACAGCTGAGGATGAGAAGGCTCAGAGCCAGGAGAAGACGGAGGTCGATATTGAGGCTGCGGCTGCCTCGAGATCAGCATCTTCAGGTGGCAGCAGCCGCGAGGCGAGGTACGTGCCGCTGTATGGCATTAATAGGCCGTACTTCCATGTGGATGTGGAGACTGCGCTGGCAAGCGTGGTCAGGAACTTGGAAAGGAAGGGGACTGCTTCGGCGGGTGAGGACTCGTGAGGATTTAGAAGCACACATGGTTTCGTACATATCCTCTTTTGGGGTTATTAGGGTTCCTTTTGGGATAGGTCTAGGTTTGTTACTGGGATTTTGGGTTATCACTACTTGACGGCATGGACATTCAGAATCAGTCAGATCTCTAATTTGTTTATGTGTGGCCGGTTTGCTTCATGAATGATACCACTTTTTGGATAACAGGTCGAGTCACGCTTTGTGTGATCTAGTCGTTGATGTCAATCCGTCAACCCACTGACGAGACCAGGAGCTCATCACCCTAAGCTTCTAACTTGTTGACATTCCAGGCTCCTGCTAACTCTTTAAAACCCTACCCATCTAGTTTTCAGGAAACGATTTGCGCCAAAGCCCGATGCCAAGACTCGTTCCGGGCTGGTACTCTGAGCTTCCGTGTCGCACCTCTTTTCATAGTGTTCAAGAGGAGGGCTCAGCGAGATGCTGATTATGGCTAAATGGTTCCCTATGAGCAGTGGACTTAAGTCACTGATGGCATTGTCCCAACAAGGACTCAGTGAGGCCTTCTGCGGCGAGACAAAACAAGGTATATCGTCCATTGGCTCGTCTATCATCCTTATTACCGTGTCAAACACTATCATAAGCCCCTTAAGAACAACAGGATTATAGCTCAACCAACACCCAGCACCGGTCACAGATGCTATCGGTAAGGTTTAGAAGCCCCTCAAGAACTCCTCCAACGAAATCGGCTTCCGCACGGCATTATTGATACCTTCGTGATATGTCACCCACACCTTAATACCTGATCCCGACCCTGACCCCTCTTCTCCTTCTGAGCTCATGGCCCTCTTGCGTTTCTTATTCGAACCACCATCATCCGTGCCCTCGCCCTTAGCAGGTCTTGCTGTGAGTACCGGACGGCCGAAGAAGTCACGCTTGACAGGCAGTGAGGAGGTGTTCTCTTTATTTTGGCCAAGTGGACGGTTCTCTTTGTCATCGTTCCCGCCTTGCTCGTTATGGTCATGATCAGAGGTACGAGAAGGACCACCCGCTTTGAGACGGGCCTGTCGGGCAGCGTTCTCCCGCTGCGCGATGACCTTTTGGAGTTCTTGGTCGAGTACTTGACGCACAGCGTAGCGAGTTGGTGCCTGCGCGGCAAGGACATGGGCGCCGGCTGATTCAAAGGTTGCTAGGGTTTCGAGGTCTCTGTTCACGGCTGTTAGTATCACGGTTCGTTCACTTTTACACCAAAATGGGGAATAGTGATGCATACGGTTCCATCCGATAAACCCACTGCGTCCGTCCTCCAAGTCCATCCCCTTCCAGCCGTCCCTTCAACAGTTGCACGCCAATCTCGGCCAGCACCTGCGCTGCCCTTCTGACCATGGCCTTCTCGCCCTCCCGGCGCACGCTCGCCACGGGCCCGCTACCCCCTCCGTCCTTGCTGCTCCCGCCAACCACGACAGGCTTCACATCCGGCGACACCATCCTCAACAGATAGGGTAAGAAATCCGTCGCAATATGTTCCGGCGAACGGAACGCGCGGGCCAAACTGGGCGATAACTGCGCCTGAATACCTTGCAGCGCAGCACGGTTAGCCTTCTCGGCCTCGTGTGCTGCAAAATCCGCTCTGGGACCAGTGAATGGCAGCGGCTGGACATTCTCCTGCTGGTCATCGCCCAAGTCGGCGCCGCCGGCGCCCCAGCGCTGATTCGTGCCGTAAGCCAGCTGGGACTGATACCGACGCGGCGTGGCGAAGAGGTAATGGCAGGCAAGGATGGGTTGGGCGATGTACTGTGTGAGTTCCCATTCTTGAGAGCCAAACACGCGCGAGGAGCAGGCGTCATGGAAGTACAACCATTCGTAGGCGGCGTCTGGCTTGGAGAGGAAGGAATCGTCGTTGAAATCGTGGTTGGGGTAGTCGAGAAAGACCTCGGTCATGATGCGATCTGCTTCGCCGCTTGTGTCGATCATCTCGCGTAGACGCTCCATGGCGTACTTGCGAGTTTGCTCGAGCACTCCCAGCTGTTGTTGGGGTTGTTCGTGACGCGTGGTCTTGTCGGGCTGTTGCCGGGATGGGCCGGAGGAGAGGGGCTTGGGGAAGCCAGCGCCCTCTTGGAAGATGCGTGCCACGATCTCGCGGACGTTACCTCGGCCTAGGCCACGAGCACCTCCGCCGCCGTGGGCAAGCTCGTGTAAGACATGCTTGTCGATCCATTCTCTGGTGAGATGAGGGACTGGATCCTTGGATGTCGCTTTCAGCCGGCCAGCTACCCATTCGCCAACGACCATGACACCGCGCAGGTCGCCTTCGGCGTTGCTTTCGGAACCTCGCTTGGCATCAATGGCGTTAGTTATGCCCCATGTAGCCTCGCAGAGCTTCCGAGCAGCATCCTTGTCACAGCGAATTCCCTCCTTCTCAAAGATCGACTTCAGCCGGTTAACGACAGCCTCGACAGATGGCTTTCCAACATGAATGATCTCAGCCAGCCCTGACTGACGGAGCGGTCTGAGAGAGGGATGATAAACATCATTACAGATGAGTATCAGCGGTCTCATTTGCCGAAAATCGTCTGCTTTTTTCTTCTTCCTCTTCCCTTGACCAGACGTCGTGCTGCCAGCCCCTGAACTGTTCTTCTGGTCCAACAGGATCAAGTCAATCAACGCCTTCACGAAGCCGCCCTCGCCTGACCCTCCAGACCCGCCAACCACACCATCGACTTCATCCACAACCACACAAACAGGCCGAGCTATCTTTTGCTTCTTGCCCGGCTCAGCTTTCCTATTTTCAACTGTCTTAACTGTCTCGGTCCCCAATGCTGTCCTAATCCGTCCCTTGACCACATCCTTGCTACGTTCATCGCTCGCATTGATCTCCAACACTTCGTACCCAGCTTGCCGAGCACACACATGGGCTAGAGTAGTCTTGCCCAACCCAGGAGGACCATGCAGCATCAGAATCTTGCGATGCAGCTTCTCCTCTTCTGTCTGCTGCTGCTGACCCCCCTGAGCATTTGCCCCAGCAGCACCGGCCCTCTTGGCCCCAGCCACGGCCTTTGGCTTCGCTGAATGGGGGAACACAATCGGATCCCAGCGCTTCAGCCAGCGCAAGACCTGGCGGTTAGTCAGGTCGTCGCCGACCAGGTCCATGAATGTCCGGGCGCGGTATTTCTCGGTCCAGAGCATCGCGCGCTTGGGCTTCTTCAGGCTTGTGTGGCCGTCTTCAACCGAACGGACCGGTTGATCGCAGGATGTTGCGGTAGTCGACTCCTTGCAGGCTTGGGCCAACTCCTTGTTGGCATTGTCTATCAGTTCGTGGATCGGAATGCCGTAGTAGCTCTTGTGTGCGCGGCCTTCCTTGTGGCGGGAGCGAGCAGCTACCATAGCTGAGTATGGGACTGCTTCGGCGGGTTTGCGTTCCCAGATGGGGATTGTTTTACCGGAGCATGTTGTGATGCGGTATGTTGATGAGCCGAGCTCGCTGCCGAGGAAGGGGTTCTTTTGGAGAGAAGTTTGCGTGCCGAAGAGACGCTCGTAACGTTCTGCTTCTTCTGCATCTTCCACAACTGGCTGGCTATCTGGAGGGGTGGTGACAGAGTTTTGAGTTGGCTGCAGGAAAGGGTTCACGGGGTCTTTTTCAAGCTGGCTGTCGATCATTGCATCGTCGTCGGGGGAGCACTGGCTCTCTTGCTGCAGCATTCGCCGCTTGGGCGACGGCTGCTCGGCGACGTTGTCATCATCGGAATCGTCGGCGAGGAAACCACCAAACACTCGTGGTTTTGCAGGTTTGGGGGCATCTGACTGTTGTGGACGCGGCCGTTTGGCGCTGTTGAAGGGAGATGGGCTCTTAGGAAAAGCAATTGGCGACGATGACACCGTCATTTTATAAGCTTTCTGGGAGTTTGGTGCGCAATTCTGTCAGTCTCTGGTTAAGGGACCAAAGATATCGAGATAAGAAGGCAGGTTGGCGCTTGTTGCGCTGAGCCTGTTGTTGACAGTGTCGTCACGCAAATGCAAATGAAACGCGTCCAAGACGCGGTTGCATCGCGTCCTGAGTCGCGTTGAGCGGTCGAGTGGGGCACCACTCAGCCCAGGGGTTAGCGTTAGGGTTAGGGTTTAGAGGTCCAATCACGCCCCTGTCAGGGGTTCATCAGACCTTGGGGAGCCGGGACTCACCGGCATACATATAAGACAGGCGTCTAACGGCCGTGGCTGCCAACGGTGTGCATCTTTCGTCAAGAGATGGTGCTGAATAATTCAGTAAAGTGTGGATGAACGCGAAAAAGTATACTTTGGAGCAAACCGAAATCCAACCCAAGCGCCCACTGCCAGGTGGGAAGATCAACCCCAGCCTCCCAAAGGTTATGCCCGTACATGTATGTCCCAGGAACCCACCCTCTACCACCAGGATTGGTGATGATCACAGTTGGAAAGTTGCCTTATATACTACCCTCCGTACGATAACACCACAAGGCTACCCCGAAAGAGTTCGAAAACCAGTTGGAACAAGGCCAACGCTGATCAAAGTTGTTGAGCCTCCGTGACGTCATCTGCGCTGATCATGAGCAAACAAGCGTATTGAATTGGCCTTCCTTTATATCTGCCTTATCCCTAGATGTTGAGCTTCCACAAGTCTCGTTGTCCACCATGCAAAGTTGTGGGCCATCAGTTCCAACTTCCAACTGTCTGGATTAGGCGAGACATGGTTAGTATTCATCGTTTGGCTTGACTGGGCCGCATACGGAGTTAACTATTGTCGGTTCCGAGAGTGTGGTACAGATTCTATATAACTACCCGATCTTCCAGAACCACCAATCGCATTTGGTAAACTTCCGCCACGAAGCTCTTGTCAATCCCCCTTATGATCAATAAGCCCCAAAGTCTGATTGGATTGAAAAAGCCATCAGGTTTCTAGAGTTCATTCCCCTCGAAGAATCCATCCAACATCTGTTATCGAGCTACAGCAATATCTGACTTTCACAGCCGTCGTTTGAGCCCTTGACTGTAATCCCGTAACTTGGAAGTCCCACTATGTATCTCCTTTTGTTTCTTCTCGCTGCTCGATGGCTTGGCATTGCCTTGCCCATATTCTACGCCGGTAGGCTTTCTTTTTCATTTCCCGTCAACCCATCTCAGTTGTTGTAGCCAACACTTTACTAGGAATAACCTTCCAATACACCCTAACAACCCACCTCCTCTCTCATATCCGCACTGGTCCAGCCCCTCCAAAAGTTCTCGCCAAACAGTGGCTCGCCCTGTACCAACTCGGTCCCTACTTCGTCCCGCCGCTCATCCTGCCCGGCACACTATCCAATGCGTACCTCGCCTATGTATCCTCTTACTACTCTAAGTCACAGTTCTTTCTCTACTCCCTAGCGGCAGTTTTGACGATATCCATTATGCCTATGACGTTCTTATACTTCGAGCCCGGGATCAACGGTGCATGTAAATGGAAGGTTGCAATGCTACTTGAGTCGGAAGAAACAAAACCCAAGCTTAGCAGTGGGGGGAAGACTGAAGGCAAGGTGGGCTGGTCGACGCAGCGGCACTCGGCGAATGCGGAAGCAAAGGTGTGGGCGGAGCGGGCAGAGATGGTCGATCTGGTCGCGGCGTGGGCTAGCAGGAATCAAATTCGCTGGGTGGTTGCTGCCACCGCCGGGGCTGTAAGCGGGTTGGCGACTTTGGGGGCTTGGTAGCAAAGAGCTGAAGGTCTTTTCGAGGATCAAATCGTGAAGCAAACTCGCGTCGAAGCCTTCAAGTTTGGGATGCCCTTTTTTAACGCTCTTCGGATCCGGCCTGTAGATAATGCTGTTAGCCTAAAGCCCAACGGGAACAATGACCCATCCCCGTTAGCATCGTGAAATCAAACTTCGCAGCATGCATGTTTTTAACGGCAAGTTAAAGATGGAAACCTCCTAGCATATTGAAAAATCTCTCTGGGGTATATATATCAATCGCAGCCCTTCAAAGGACCACCCATCTTCTAGCTTACAAGGCATGCTGTTTCTCCGACATTAATAGAACTGGTGATATGCAACTATCAAATCCAAAAGGAAACAGCCGTATCCCCAAATCCCGTTCATCACTCGTAAAATCAAGTCAACTGAGATGTTATTACCCCTGAACACGGGTTCCCTCGACGCTGTCCAAGACAAGTACCTTAAGTCTCGAATCGTGTCCTCAGACTTCTGCTCGGAGTCCATTACTGGCTGTAAGGCTGTTGTGCAGGATAAGGCTGCTAGGGATACTACTGAGAATTGTATGACTGCTGAGGATAGGGCTGCTGAGAGGTGGTAGAAGCCTCAGGCTTGACTTGACCGAGCTCAGCCTGGCCAGAAGTGTTGGGGTCGAGGATGCTACCGCGGATGAAGAAGACCAGGTGGACGATGACGAGGACCCTATGGGCAAATCTGTCAGTTATGACATTTCAGGAGGAAGTAATAAGTGTGTTTTAGGTGTACTGGCTGCTTACCAGTTGATAGCGCCAGTGGCAGCAGCACCAGCCATTGCACCTCCGAGATTATGTGCATCTGTACCCTTCCAGCCCAAGTCGAGCCACAGAGCGGCGACGTTGGCCGACCAAGCCCAGGCCGAAAGCCAGAAGATGGTGGCCAGGATGTACCCAGTTAGGGCGACAATGCGGTAGAACATGTCGGGCCTATAGTGCTCAACGGCGAGAGTGCCACCGTAGACAATGTATGTCCATATGGCCTTGGAACATGTGTCAGTCACTCCAAAGGGTGTGAACTCGTCCAGGGAAGCAAGGAACATACAATGAAGATGTCCATGCCGGCAACACCACCACTAGCCAGGTATCCAAGAGAGCAACCATAGGCACCAAGAGCAAAGACAATGGTTGCCAACAAGATAATGGCGGCCTTGACGTAGAGTATCCATTGAGGTTGGGGCGGAACACCCGTCTCAATCAGGCCGCGAGCACCCATGGTGGTTTTGATTTGAGGGTTATGTTTTCTGTCGTATGTAGACTGTCGATTGGATGGCTGAGTGCTCTCAGAGAGACAGAGGAATCGAGAAATTGTCGACGTGCGGGACTGATGAGAAACTAAGATTTACTGGATCGACTGACTGATGAAACATCGAACGAGCGACAAGCAGGAGGGGATGAGCCCATCTTTATCTTCGACTCCCATCTGGCTCTGAGTTTGCACCATCATTCAAGGCCTGCCGTTTCTGTTCGTGCAGCACTTCATTTCGCACTCAACGCCCAATGGGCGACGTGGAGCCTCAGACGGCGGCCTCCCGAAGGGAACAGGGCTACAGCAAGTCCCAGTCTCTGATGATACCACTTCGACCCGCTGCCTGGGCGGTGTCATCACACACCGTTTCGTTTTTTAACACTCCACAGAGCCCTAGCTACATACCATTAGTTCCAAGAAAGGACCTCTTAGAGCTACCGGTTGCATCGCAGTAGCGGCGTGGCTTGCGGCAAACGGTGCTTGTCTTCGGAGAAGAGATGGAGCATCTGGGCAACCAGAGCGCCGATTGAGCTTAGCCGTTCGCAAGCGCGCGTCTTCCATGCATTTTCCGTGAAGCCAAGGAAATCAGCCTCTGATCTTGTGCAAGACTGGCCCCAACGGCCTGCGTCCAGCCATCTGGTGATTCGCCGCTGCCGTCGTGCCCCGAAGGCTGAAGAGAAAGGTTAACATCGCGACGCCCCGTGGGGCTTCAGAACAAATCCCACAAGCCAAGACAGGAAACAAGTTCGAACTGCCAGCATGACTCCACCAATACCGCAAGCGTTGCAGTTGCGCTTATCCGTTCAGCGAGAAAAAAAGCGAACGCTAATACTCAGAAGAGTCAAGACTGGCGAGAGATGCCCGATTCGTGCATCTGGGCTTTTTTGATTGGCCTCACAATTACCGGGGTTTTGGAGATCAGTGTGGCTTTGCTGGTGGAGATACTAAGCCTGCACCGCCCCCTCAAATGTTGTTTTGCTCCCGTAAGGGCTGGACTCTTGGGCATCAGCATTCCTTGCGACTCACGGGACACACATGCATAAGGCTGAAGGCCTTGGTTGGGCTGCAGGTGGCTTGCATCAAGATCAACTCTGTGGAAAAATAACGAAACAAATTGCATAACGTGTTCCCACATACCTTAGTGTACACCGTTCTTCACATGTAGCATCACAATCATCCGGCCTGCTCTGGCAGTCTGCAAGTCGCGGATGCCTGGATGATCTCAGGTTTGCTCGTACACCTTCAACCTGCCATACAAGTGAGTCCATATCTTGCTGAGCTATGATCTTGAGTCCAGGGCAAGGCTAGCTGCCTGTGGTGCAACCAACTTCCGGAAACGGCTCCCTCAGATCATCAATCGTTGCACTGAGCCAAAAAGATAAGCTCATCCGGCTCTCAGCCGGATCAAAACCACGAGTCAGTGAATGCACAGCCTTTGTCACAAAGATCAGCTTGTGCGGCTGAACTCTTTGCCCCTGATTATGCCGCTAAAATCTGATCTCAAGTGCCAGGAGGTGTGATCGATCAGGACTCAAAGAGAAGGCCCCAAGAATTAGTTTGTGGCGGTGTGGCTGTGGTGGCTGGTCTTAACCCGAATGGTTGGAACTACTTTAGTCCAACGGAATGCCGAACTACCAATTGCACCCATGGATAAAAAGTACAGTATCTGATTTTATGGTCAAAATATCTTATCCAATCACATTGTTAACAAGGGCTGGATGGAAATTCAATGGTAACACAACATGAATAATTATAGGGAAAAAAAATACAGCGCTTACATTGATGATTGGCTCCGGGAAAAATTGTCTCGGAAGTACATTGTAGCTTCCGATGACTTAATTCTAAGAATAACACCGGTATTGAGCCTAGCAGAGAGAGTAGCACAGCTGATTTGACTTATCTCAGATTACACTTCCGGTTATTTGTTTGTCTGTTTGTTTGGGTAGGTAAGGTTTCTCCCACTGACGGCCGGCTGCAGTGAAAGGAGTTTCAGTTTCATAATCACTTAACATGAAGAAGCACCATCATGACTACCAGTCGATATCCCTGGGTTTGACTAGGACATGATGAGGATATAACTCACCAACTGGTGTGCGGACTTAGATATCAGATTACTTCAAAACCAGAGCAGCATTTTGATGTTGGGCCCCTCAAAACCAAGCGGCTACCCCGACAGTTATCCCCAAGACCTACGAATTAGAATCATATAGATATCAACATTTGCGTCTGGCGCAGATAGGCCAAGATTTTCTGATGTTGCAATAATTATTCTAGTTTCTGATTTTGCACATGTTTATATTTAGAGTTAAACTAGTTTGATCTGATTGGTCCCTTGCTGTCAAATCACTACATAGCATGAAAGTTCGCAGTCTATCTTTGGTCTATGAATGGTCAAAATTGTAGCTTTCGGCTCCAGGCCTGCGGCCAGACAGATCCAGAGGCCGCATTAGGCAGCCACAAGACTCTTAAGCTCATGATCGTCTCAAGCAAAATCTCACCTGAATATTAACTTCCACAACTTTAGGACCACAGCGCCATCGTACCTTATTTGCTTGATGATGTCTACCACGGCATATCCAACAATGACCATCATCCAGATCATTATGATACTACTTCAGCTCCCTATAGCTGCTGAATCCTGGGCTGCGACAGATTAGACGGACCTTGCAGTTAATTTTGCTACCAGCCTGGCCCCCTTCCTAGCACTCCTCGGTGAGCGAGTGACCGCGCCGTTCAGTTCTTGACTGGGAGCACATTGTTCCTCGACAATATCATATTCGAAATGGCTCCAGTTGGGTTCCTGACAGCGCATGTTGCTGTGATATGGAAATCCGTTACACAGGACTTTCATCAGTCGGGCCAGAAAGCACATGGCCTCGCTGAACTTTGGATTATGCACCTTATTGAGCGACGAGGTTTGTGAGCTTTGGTCAAAACATGGTGTCATCTGTCATTTACTAGGCAGGCCTGGAATTCTACGGACAGTGTTCATAAAGAACGATAAACAAACTTATACCAGATAATTTACTAGATAAAACACTTGAACTACTGCATTGTCAATCGCCCTGCGGTCTCTATGTTAACTCAATTGACATACTTTGGAACGATGGAGGGAGGTATTCATTAGAACGGTAGGTTCGCATGGCTATCAGCACAACTTCTTCCTGGACTTTAAACTGCTAAACTTTACCAAAGTTTTTGGAGATGGAAAACAAAATACCGATGTATGAACAGCGATAGATTCAGGGAACGTTTGAATCCGGAATTTTCTCAGGATATGGAAGTATACGGATCGAAAACACTTCTACTCTGCTCAGTAATCACTGGCATTTCAATCCAGCTAAGCTTCCTCACCTACGCGCCATGGGCAACTTTCTACAACCGCAAGTTTTACGCAGATACTAATGGAACTACACTATGGTCTTTTGTCTTTGAAACAATGGGCATGTTTCTTCTTACCCGTGACCATGACAACTCGTCTGACATTTGTCGAACGCTACTCAAGGGAGAACCATTGAAGCAATTGGCGTCCCTTGATCACGGATATTTCCTCTTTCTCGCTTATTGACCCCAAGGTGGAAATCAAGTAGTTTATGATCAATATTTTGAGTCTTTATGCGCACTAGAAACAAACTGCGGAGTTTATTACGTCTCACTTGCAGCCAAAAATAACAAAAGCTACAAACTTTACGCTAGATTTACTATCTGGCTTGCGCTTTCATTTTCTGTGATCGGCTTTGTATTTCAGCGTGTGGGGTCTCCGTGGTCTTCATGGATTCATCACGCTCTATGTAACAGGGACTTGGTCTGGTGCAGGCAGCGATCAAAAATGGGTCGAATGTGTTAGATGATAGCCACTGATGATGTAGGGTGCACAATAAAGTCAACTGATACGTGTAATAAGCTTACTTGGTTCTCAGCGTCCTTGTGTTCGGGAGAGGAAAAACCAAGAGAAGTCCTTCAACGTGTCTGAGCAGCTTCCTTTATGGAATCTTCCTGCCCTTGTGAGTCCCTCGGCCTTCCAGGCTTCTCAAGGGTCTCGTCCTCCTGCCTCGACCATCTGGCTCATTCGGTCGTGTGGCTCCGTATATCTTCCAGGATCAACCACGTATTTTTGTCGTTCACAATTATTCTATTTCTGGTGTCCGTTGTTTTGGCAGTCGGGGATACCCCTTTCCTTGGACTGCCGTGTCTGTATGACAATGGCATATCGATGAGCAAAAACTTGCCACCCTCCTCTATTTTGGCGACATGATTCTAACCGTTGAGATGCTTAGCTGCATTTGCTAATGCAGGAAGCGCCTTCTAGGGTGATGCAGGTGACAGATTCGAAGAGCAGCGCCATGGAAATCATTCGCTTTTGGGTTGGAAGTGATTGCAAGGCCTACTACGAAACTTGCAAACTAAGGAAAATTGAAGCAGCATACTATCCGGCTCTCGAGCGAGAGGGCTTTGAGTGAGTACATCACCTGGTTGGAAGAGTGGAACAAAAATCCCTGAACACTTAGCGGTATTACCGTGTGCAGAAGCAATGGAACCTTTGGGGCTCTCAACTGCCGCAACATATCGTTTCAGAGAATATCAGATACGGCTGATACCGGAGTAATTGAGCTGTTAGCCATGAAAACTTCAGCTATTTTGCATGAAAACATGGCCCAAGATATCTACACTATCTTCATGTATGAGATGGCATCAAGTAACGATGAACTGCGCGACGTCAAGCCTCACCGATCTCCAGTCTTTTCCTCCATTTAATCTTATCGAAACAATAGCTCCAGTCTGGTCTACAACCAATACCTCGATACCATGGCCAGGATTCCTTGCGAGCCAAGCTGGCTACAGAGTCAGATGCTTTATTTAGTGTGGTTCCTGCGTTCTGTCACCAAAATGAACATCTCAGCATCGAAGCAGCGGAAAGCTGCGCTGCAGGACGATAGATCTTAGGAGTTAGCAGGCCTTCTGATTGATGGGACTTCGTCTACTTTGTTGAGGACTTTAACATGATGAGAGGGGAGATCGGACTTCGGGCTGCTCAAACACTCGGCGGTGATTCAGTTGGTGATATCAGGAAGCCTGATGCAATTTAGGTCTTTAGAGTCGACAATATAACAAGAACGGAAGGATGATCCGGATCATATAATCATTTTGGTCTGGAGAAGGCTGCTTTCCAGGATAATTAACGTCATTTCTCATTCCTTGTGGGCTTCATTACTACCGAGTAGACTTGAATTTCAGACTGTTAGTACGAACTCGTAAATAGGGCCAGATGCCGAGATTATCATCAACAATTATTAATCACCTATCTGTGATATCTACAATACCCAGTAAGGCGTTCTCCGAACCCGTTAATCTCTTGTTGCACGTATATAAAGGAGTATTACCGGCAGCACTAGTGGCACGTGTCACTTTGCAACGTTTCTCATGTACTTTATGAGCAGCACGGATTTAGCTTTGTGGGACGAATATTGTGACGTATAGAATTAAGAGGACTCTGATGACGGGGATATTAGTATACCCGAATAGATAGTTTGGATGAGGATGCGGAATGCAGTAACTTGTCGCAGATGACTGCATACGGTGAATGGGCTAGCGGTAACCTTCCTAAGCCTTTGTCCTCTTTCTGAAAGTCTAGTGACAAGAAAACATGTTTCTCTGAGGGCCACAAAGGCGCCCTTGGGACTCCTTTTGTCATAGCATACCATGGTAATACAATTCTCGGTTGGCAGAAAGGTTTCGTACGGGACTACACCCTGATAATGTTTTATCCTCCTCGTCATGGAAGCTGACGAGTGTCTTCGGCATCCTCCAACAATACAACACATCCATTGCATACCGCATATGGCTAAGGAGTCGGGGCTCATAAGCCAGATGCTGTGGACGACCTGTGGCGGTGCTGTAGGACCGAGCGTTGGGGCAAATTATATAAGGACTGGATTATAGCCAATGGCGAGACGCCGGGGATGAGCTTTAACGGCATGACTCTCGGTGAAGATGTATTTGCGGGAACACCAGGCGGAAGCGGCACCGACCAGGCACGCAGGTAGGGTTGTCTTCTGTCCACTTCGATTCCAACAATGCAGCAGAGGCATATCGAAGGCTGCTTTGAGGCCCCGGATCAAGTCCTGCGACCGGCGAACAGATCGGCGAGACCATTAGGAGCAGCATCCTGTCATACATAATGCTTGAACCAATGACAGAGATTTCACTTGCTTCCTCTTAAGAGCACGGAAGGCATCCCAAAAAGAAACACCTATTGTGGGAATAGACAAAAAAAAGCTCGGATACGGGGAGTCGAACCCCGGGCTAGCGAGCACTCATGTTTGAGAGTCGCTGATGTTACCGCTACACCATACCCGACTAAATCGCGTATGTTTCCCGATTTGGCAAGAGCGTAGCGATTGAGGCTCTCTTTTATTTAATAGAATTGCTGAAGATCAAGTGAGGTTGGGCTGAGTCGCACATATATGGCGTTTAAGAATCTCTCAAGTCAGCAGATTCGAGAGCAATTAGGACGTGTTATGATCATCGTTGTCCTTAATTGCAGAAAAGGGTAATAAAAAATTATCTCGCTACGAGCAGACAACTGATATCACACACACACACCAAAAAAGAGGTTCATCGTATCTTGAACCGACCCTTCAAAATACTCTCTTCAACCGCTCCTCTCCGGTCCTAGCTCCAACTTCACCTCCTCTGATGCACTAACCGCCCCCTCACCCATACCATCTTTGTATTTCGATCATCCCCGCAATACACCCACTTCGCAATCCGATCCGGCCAGCTCTCCCACCCAAACACATCCACATTCCCCCTCTCTCCCTCAACCTCATCCTCCATGCCCCCATCCCCCTCCTCCCCTACGACCCTCCCAAGCGACACCAACTGCGCATCCCACTCCATCCCCTCTTCAAACGCGCCCACTTTCCCCTCCAACCCCACGACCCTCGCCCCTCCTCTTGTCGCAAGCCACAGAACCTCCTCCACGCTCAACTTATCTCTCTCCCCATCTCTCGGAGCATTAAAACACACGTGTCGACTCACTAGGACCGCCTCCCGCGCCGCCTCCAAGATGCTGGCGCTGTACCCACCGCTGACGTCGGTTCCCAGGCCAACAGGGATGCCATAATCAAGGAGTCGGCGGATAGGTGCAGCGCCGCTGGCTAGGGAGCTGTTGCTGCAGGGGCAGTGGGAGATTGTAGCGCCACGATCGGCGATGAGTTTGAGCTCGGAGGGAGTTAGGTGCACGCCGTGGGCGAGGATGGTGCGGGACGTAAGCAGGCCGAAAGCGTCGTAGACGCCGGCGTAGGTCGATTCGTGTTGTTTGGCGAGGGATTCGTCGCCTGTGGCGCGAGCCAAGACGGCTGGGGGGAAGAGCTCCTTCACGAGGGCGATCTCGTTCTTGTTCTCGGAGATGTGCGTCTGGATGGGGAGGTTCTCCTCCTCTGCCAGCTTGCCCAGGCGCTTCATCAGCTCGGCTGAGCAAGCAGGCGCAAAGCGGGGAGTGATGATCGGTCGGACGAGGTCCATGTTCGGGTTGACCTGCTTGATATAGGCAATGCACTTCCGCGTGGCTTCCTCTCCGGCTTCAGGTGAGGCATCTTTGTAGAAGTCAGGAGATAGCGCCGAATCCATGCATACGCGGCCGACGAGTGCGCGCTGGCCGGCTGTCAGACACAGGTCAGCCAACAGGTTGGTTGTCTCGACGTTGATAGTGGCATAGTATGCCGCGCAGGTGGTGCCGTGGGCGAGAGTCTTGCGAATAACGCGGGCATAGACGCGACGGGCCTTAACCGGGTCGGCAAGCGACGACTCGAGAGGAAAAGTGTAGGTGTTGAGCCAGTCGAGGAGGGTGGAGCTGCCGAAGATGCCCGCATTGGGGTACTGAGAAGCATGAATGTGAGTGTCTGATGGTGTGTGACGATAAATCAGCCCCTGATCCCTGTACTCTTGTGGTGGATGATGTGCTGCAACAACGGGCGTAACTCACCAATAAATCCCGGAAAGAAGAATTCTCCGTCCTTAGACTGGACAAACTCAACGTCTGCTTCGTTCCACCCGAGCCGCGGAAGTAATGTCTCGCGGGCCTTGGCAAGGTCACCGCAGTCCTTGTCAACAGCAACAATCTTGCCAGTCTCGTCCACGGCGATTGCTGAGTCGTGGAGATACTCGAGCTCGCTGAGAGCCTTCGAGTGAACAAATGTGCCGAGGAACAGCTTCCTCTTTGCAGTCGATGCTGTCATGATGTTGCTGAGTTATATGGCCTGCTGACTTCAGGACAAGGAAGTTCTCTTCTGAGCGGAGAAATCTGACGGTTATGATTTGCGAGCGGGGTGGGGATTCAGAACGGCGCTGGGGAAATTGACAATTAAGTCGGGCAATACGGTCGACGACCTAATTAAATAGAAGATCAGCAACTTCTTTCGAGAATAGTCTTCAATTGAGGGGAAGCGAACGTTGTTCCACCCGATCGACTCTTAAAATGCCCAAAATGTTCCGGGTTGAACAGCCAAACGCACCTTGTGACTGGGCAAAATCACTATAGATGATAGAACAAACAATGGATGCTATGAAACCCGCAGCTTTGTCACTTCGGACTTTTTGATCAAACAAATGACTGGTACTGCCTTTGAAGTCGCACCCGAGAACTGAACACCAAGCCCGAACCAAGAGACCAGACCAAAGCCCACGACTCCGACACAACGGCGGAGTCTGGCCTCTTTATCTCCAAAAGTCAACACCCACAGTCTCTAGTCTCCAGTCGGCAGTCCCCACGCCGCCTTGCGATACTTATCGCAGACCCCTGCAGATCTCAATCGCCGGGCGGATCCCGTCTTGGCAGCCGAGCCCTGGTCTGCTCGGCCAGCGCCGCCGCCCGGAGATCGCCAAGCCCCCATGAAACACGGGGAAGCAGCCGCGCCGTGGATGGGATTCCATGCCATTTCCCATCTTCTCCATCCAAGCTTTCCATGTTTCCGCGTCCGACCCACCTGCCTGTCAACTGCATCACGCCGACGACCTGCAACATCTGCGACGGCGTCCTGCGCTAGAACAGCACGGGCAGCTCCTAACGGCCTCTACAAATCTGTCACCTGTCTAAAAATCACGCTTGTCACCTTTGTCGATTCCGGCACTCTGGGAACGCGGCACGTCGCTCTGCCGCCCGCATGAAACCATGACACCCCATTCTAAATTAGTCACATCGGCCATAGCCTTATCTGATATCTATCTCCGTCTACCTAACACCGGCAAAGTTATGACCATTCCCTGCGATAAGCCCTCTAATAGAATGCAAAGCCCAAGAATAAAGCACATCAGCCCTTTCCATCAGCAAATCACAGCTGCGCTGTCGCAATCGCTGCAGCTTGGCTGTCCGTGTAAGAGATAGACACGCTCACGCTCTTGATGCCCGCCTTCTTGGCCGCCTCTGCCGCAGCACCATGCAGCTGTTCAAATGTCAGCAACCAATCATTGCCCGTTCGCACGTTAGTGAGTCAACTTACTGATACAGTGGGGGCGCCGTTTTCGTCTACTAGGATCTCGATGTCCTTGAGTGCAGCGCCCGCACCCTTGCTAGACACACCAAGAGCCTTGAACACGGCTTCCTTTGCAGTCCAGCGGCCGGCAAACGCCTTCTGCGGCGACCGACCACTCTTGGATGCTAGGCAGTACTTTTGCTCAGCCTCCGTGAAGTTGCGGTCGAGGAAAGTGTCGTTATCCGTGTTAATAGCAGAGATGTCCTCCACATCGACACCGACCCGCGTGTTTACGCTCTCGAGGCGCCTAGCCTCGCGGCTGAGCACCGATTCCAGAGACACCTTGGGCTGTGCCGCAGCCTGCGTTTTCTCCGACAACTTCATGAAGTTGGGAGGAAAGATGAGCTGGCCCGTCTTCTTGTCCTCAACAACACGAGCATCAGGGTTCAGGAGAACAGCGCTAAGCTGCTCATCGGTGTACGGCGCCTTCTCCTTGGCCTGGAACAGCGTGTTGTTGATGAGGCCGTTGTGGAAATAGCGGTACGCCTTCTTCTGGCGGGCCTGGACCTTGGTGCAGTACTCGTTGTACGTCTGTTCATCCAACGTGGCGTACAGATACTTGGGGTGCACACCAATGCACTGGGCACCCTTCTGGCCGAAACCGAACGAGGTGACCGAGAAAGCCTTGATACCATCGGTCTGGATGCTGCGGTTCGGGTACACGATGTAGTCGAACTGCTCCATGACCTTGTCCACATTGTCGGCGTTGCGATTGCCAGGCACGAGACCTGTGTTGAGCACCTGCAGGCAACCGTTAAGCATCCAGGCACCAGCGGCACCCTTGGGATGGCCGGTGAGGTACTTCTGGAAGATACCTAGGACAGCATTGCCCTTCTTGCGGCCAAGGTGAGCAAGCTGCTGGCAAATGACCGACGACTCGTTCTTGTCGTTGGCTTTAGTCGATGTGCCGTGGAACGAAGCAACATCGAGGTCATCGATCGTAAGACCCCATACGGCGAGTGCACCGCGAAGAGGAGCGATCGTCGGATCATTCTTCCAGAAGAAGTTGCCAAAGCTGCGGAGAATCTCCTTAGCTTGCTTCTCGGCCGTCTTCTCGATGTGAGCAGCCCTGTGCGCGGCATACTCCTCGATCTCGCTCTGAGGACGACCTTCGGCCTTGAGAGCCTCGATCTCAGCAGCCAGGTACTCGAACTCAGCCTCCTTCTCCTCCATGACCTGCTTAGTGCGGCGTTCGATCTGGCGGCGACGGTAGTTGATGTCAAGCAAGGGCGACGGGAACTTGCCGCGATGCTCGCGGGCCGTCGTGAGAACACCCTGGCCGGGAGCCGGGACGGAACGGCCGATCTTGTCCGACGCAGTGGTCGTGAGCGCCAGAATACCGTAGATGGGGACGCCCATCTCGAGCGCAAGCTTGGCAGTCATGATGACCTGGACACCAGAACCTTGAGACTCCATGAAACCATTGCGGGTAGTGGTTGTCGGGCGAGACATCTCCTGAGGGGTGCGGCCGTGGGCAAACTCGTCGACAGCGTTGCTGGTCGCCTTCATGTTGGCGAACTCGTAAGAGCCCTCCTCACCAAAGTCATCAAAACCGCCGACCAGGCAGATGCGGGCCTTGCCCTCCAATATGGTCTCGACACCAACGTCGACGGACTCGACGGCCGTGGCGCAGGCAGCAACAGGTGTCTTGATCGGACCAGACGAAGAAAGCAAAAGCATGTTCACCCAAGCCGACATGGTGTTGATGAAAGACTCCTGGAGGATGTCATTCTGAAGCGGCTTGTCGAGGAAGCGGTCGCGATGCATGCCACGAAGAGCTGTCGCGCCACCCATACCAGACCCGATGCAGTTGCCTAGCTCCGAGACGTGGACATACTTGTAGAACTCGTACGGGTCGGTGATACCCGAGGACAAGAGAGCCTCAACGGTGGAGACGAGCACGAACAGGCAGACAGGGTCGACCTGCTGGATGATGTCGTCTGGGATACCATAGCGCTTGGCGTCCCAACCGGTCGGGATTTGGCCGGCGACGAGACGGTCGAAGCGCAGCGCCTTGGGGATCCAAAGAGTCGCACCCTTCTTGAAGCGGACTGTGTACTCGCCCGATTCAGGAATCTCGAAGATCTCGACCTTATCCCCGTGCTCGCGCTTGAACTGCTCGGCCGTCTCAGCGGAGCACTGGAAGGGATCCAGATCCTCCTGGATGACGACCTCGTGCAGCAGCTGCTTCTTGTTAGGATCGTAGCCACCGAACAACTCAGGCTCGATGAGACGAATGCCAGAGTGCTCCAGGATGTACTTCTCGTACTTGGGCTTGACGTCCTTGTCATCTACAGGCTCGCCAGTCTTGGCATCAACCCAGCCCGAGTACGGCTTGCCCTTGATGAGACCATTGTAGTTCTTGATGAGGCCCATGATCCACGCCATCTCGATGCAGCCCTCTAACGAGAACTCTCCATAGGCTTCCATCTCCCAGCGAGTACGGGAATTACCCCACGGGCCGACCTCGGCGAACCCGGTGACAACGATAACTTTTTCGAGATCGACCATGCCTTTAAGCTTGTCATTGAGGGGCTGGATGTCCTTCTTCCAATCGGGAAGGGGAGGGAAGTCGAACTTGATGTTGGCCCGACGCTCAATGATCTTCTTCCTGTAAAGAGCCTCAGAGGCCTCGCCGTTGACGACCTTATTCTCGGCAGCCGTCTCCTTTGTGACAGCCTGGCGGATCTCGCTGGTCTCGGTGAGGTTCTTGCGCTCTCTGGTCATCAGCTCATTCAGGTTCGGAATGAACTGTAGACCGCCATTCAAATCGGCGCAGACGGGCTCGTTCTGGCAGAGGTCGACGATGGTTGGCGCCATCAAACCCAGCAGGTTGAACGCCATTTCCTGTTGCGAGAACGTGCGAACGCCAAACTTCTCGACAGCCTCCGCAACAATGTTGTTGCCAGACATGAGACCTGTCCCACGAGTCCAGCCGATGATGGCCCCGCAGATGGTGAGGTAGTTGCTCCAGTTCTCAGATTCCCAGCGGTTGAAGAGAGTCTCAAGACCAAGCTTTGACTCGGAGTACAGACCGTCGCTGCCGAAAGTACCATGGTTGGGCGAGAGAGGCAGGATGACCTGCGCGGGACGAGTCTCGTAACCGCGGCTGGCCTTCTGTGTCTTGACAGCACCAAGCAGACGAATAAGGTTGGTCAGCATGATACGATGGGCCAGCTCGGATTTGGAGTCAATGCCATCGATCTGGCGACCCTGCTCGGAAATGGCGGCGAACGGCACGATGTAGTCAAGATCCCAGCCGAGACCGTTTTTGGTGTCGTAGATGTACTCAACGAGGGCGTTGACGTCCTGCACGCTACCCTGGTTGAAAGGCACGACGACGAGCTGGGAGCCGCGAGCACCATAGCGGGAGTACATGGACTGGTAGTACTCGGTGACCTCGCGGGAGTAGCGGCTGGTCGTAACAATGACATGGGCGCCGCCGCTGATGAGACCCTGGAGCACCTCGGCACCGATGGAACCGGCACCGGCACCCGTCATGAGGGCGTACTTCCCGGCAAAGGTGAGACCATCACGAGCAGCTTTCTCCAGGCAGTCAAGGTACAGGCTGGTAAGCTTCTTGTTGTACTCCCAGCCCATGACACTCTTCTTACGCAGGTGAAGGAACGGGATAGTCTCGGTTTTGGCCTTGGGCTTGCCCTTTTTGGGCAGGCCAAGGCTCTTGCCGTTCGTCTGACCGAGAATCTGGTTCTCGTTCATTTGCAGGGCACGGATGATGTCGCTGTACAGGGCCTTGATCTCCAGCTGCGACGTTTTGGGGAGCTTGTGCTGCTGCTTAATCAACTTGTAAATCTTAGCGAGGTCGTTCTGGACCTTGATCCGGTTACCATATTCCGAGATCTTGCCTCCAGCCGCCATCTGTTGCACATAATGCTCCAGCTTGCGGCAGCTGGGCCGAGGGACTTCCTCGTACTTCAGGTTGCCGCGGGCATCAATGGTGGTCTTCGGGCCGGTAGGAATGGCGACATCCTTGTACACGGGGTTGGCATTGAGAACCTCCTTGCAGTTCTCAATGAGTTGAGCACCGAGTTCCTTGGCAAGCTGGTACGTCTCGCCACGATCCGTGGGGCAGTTGTCGATGTGGTACTGCATGAACTCCAGGAGCGTCGGATTAGCGCGATTCATGATCCGAATGCACTGACTGACGATCTCGCGGTCGACCGTCTTGAGCCTGCCAAAGATAATATCATAGTACATGCTCAAGGCATCCTGGCGCGCCCAGTTCCATGAGGAGTCGTAGACACGGGCCTTCAGCGGGCTGAAAACCGGTTCAATACCCGATGCGTAGAAGTCTCCGTGTTCAGCAAGCCACAGGTCAAGCTGGGACTGCAGGACCTTGGCCGACTCCTGAGAGGCCTGGTAGGCCTTGTCTCCTGCACGAATATCAAGCTTAAGGTATCTGGCAATGAGCTCCAGCTGCTGCTTGAACAGAGCCTTTTGGTCGCTCGTGAGGGCTTCCAGAGCGGCAGGATCCATCAGCATGCCGCCACCAGCGCCGGCAGCCGGGCCAGCAGCCGCAGCCGTAGACAGGCTGATGCCGGCGTTGGCGGCATACTTCTGGGAGACATCGTCCAGGAAGGCCTTGGCATCCGCCTCTGATCCGAGGCGCGATGGGGGCTCCATGGTGATAGCCAACAGGAGCACACCATCTTGGCGACCCGGACCCAAGCCCCACCTCGTCTCTAGGTACTTGCGTGCTGTTGTAATGTTGAAGCCACCAGGCATCTTGGACGAGATAAGACGGGCGATAAGGCCCTGAGAGGTCTTGCCCAGGTTGCCGTCAAAGGTGGCCTGCATGGCGGCGCCGAGCTCATCGAGCGGGGTGTCTTCCGGCTTCTCGGGCGTCGAACCGAACTCCTTACCGAGATCTCCAAGAATTTCATTCTGGAGCGTTGACTTGCCTGAAGAGACAGATTGATCAGCAGAGCAACAAACACGTGGGGCCACTCAAACTTACCGCCAACTAGGTCTTTGATAGCCTTACTAAGAGGCACTTCTTGGTATGGCTTCTTGAGCTTCTGAGCGATCAAGGCGCGCACGATCTCAAGGGCCGTAACAGGGGCATCGGGAACCTGGGCGGCGGGACCGACACCAGGCGGTGGCGGGGCAGCGACCGGGGCCGGCGCCGCAGCAGGGGTGGCAGCCGGAGCCGCGGGGGCAGTCGGAGTAGCAGCCTGAGCCGGAGCGGGCTCGGGCTCCTCCTCAATCGGATCGACATCATAGTAGATCTCTTTCGCGTCCTTGCTGTAGCACAGAATCTGGCGCTGAGCAGACTTGGCAGCGTCGTAGGCTTCGTACTTGGAGGCGAGAGTCCTCTTGGCCATCACACTGAGGGTGTCCGCGGGGCCAATTTCGACAATGCGCTCGGCCATCTGCTCGGCCAGGAAAACATCTTGAGTCTCAATCCACCTCACCGGCGAGGCGAATTGGTAGGCAAGAAGCTCCACAAGGAGCGTGTGGGCAAGCTCCTGCTCGACTTCAGGACGCATCTTCGCGTTCTCTATCCCTCGACTGAATGGGAGCAACTTTCAGTTCGGAGACGTTGCCAGCAGTCAAAAGAATGCCCAATTACGCGTTTGGGGGCAGAAGGGCGAAGTCAGCGAATTACGGGGTATCTCGATGAAGAACTGACTATCACCGATCCTTCCCAGACGTGAGAAAATAGAGGGAGAATTAGGTGTCGTCTTGTAGCGGCGAGGGACTGGATGTGTCTGGGAGAAGGAAAACGTGATTTCTTCGATGCGACGTAGGCAACTGCCAGCGATTTCAAATGATAGGTGAAAAAGAAAGGTGCCCCTCCAGTCAAGGGCCTCCGTGTCCCAAATTCAGGTCTAACGGCAGCAGGGCAGCTGGAGTAAAAAGATTGACGGATTGGAGGGGAAAGATCGGAATGCCAGAGGCGGAGATCTACTTCCTTAACCACAGACAAGCCACGGGGCGGTCCGGCTGTTCCTTGGTACGAGGGCAAAAAAATGGCAGCAGCCGCAACGACACGCCGCATCTGTTGAATGAATTTTGGGTTCAACACCCCTGCCGGCGATAGCTGCCATGCACGCTGCTTCTCAACCAAACAACCCCAACTAAACCTAAATTGGAATAGCGTCCCGCCCGCTTGTTACCCCAAGGGGTTTTTGGGGGGTGGATCGTACGGCCTTTTGGCATGTACTGTACCCGACCCCACGGTTGTTTCGTCTCAAATTACGCCTGATACGCACGTAATAATCATGGGGCGTCTTCCAGCCCGACTCCATGGAGTCCACCTCACCGTCCATCCGAAGAACCAGGACCGCTCAAACACAGCGAAACGAGAGTTTTGGCCGAACGCAACCGAGGACATCAGATCTGCTTCCGAAAACCATACCTGCAAGGTGTAATCATCTCTGATTTGACTGGTCGCTCAACACATTCTGACCGAAGGCACGATGGTTTTTGGGTTGGGATGCAGACAGAACGCCCCGGCTGATAGTGATGAACCCTTTCCCAGTGACGCAGAGGTGGTTACCCAACGTAAAAATCCAGATCAGATCGTCTTCAGGCTTCGAGACAATGAAGAAGCCCAATACAAGCGCAAGGCATTCTTTTAGGTGCAGCTCAACCCCTCTTCCTGATTTCTCCACGCTGTCCTCGAGACTGCCATCTATAAAAAGAGGGGTTGTAACCTGATGGATGAGGGGCAATGCTTTACTCGCAGCCCAGAGAGTTTGCCCTCGCTTTTTCTATGGGCTCGGCCTAGATGCGATCGAGATGCCCTGATGATGAGACCCCCTCAGATGGACGTGCCATCCGTTGCATCCCCTCGAGCCACCTAACCGTTGCGTTGTGGGAGCTTCTCCGGGTTTCCCGGCTTCCACGTCAGCCTCTTGCAACCCTACCTTCGGGATTTGCGGGCTTCGATTGTGCTGGGTGTCCACGTCGCTGCATACCCCGCATCCTGAAGAAGGAACACTGCAGCGGCCAAAGAGACTTCCTGAATGCTTCATGGTTGACTTTGAGCCCTGCTCTGCCCTTCGTCGCCATCGCCGTTATCACTATCATCGCTTTGATATCTTGCCACTCCATCAGCCCGACTCGGCCCCGGCAGTCGCGGTGTGTGAACCTTAAGGGCTCGGGCTGATAAGATTCCCGATACGCAGGCACCCCACCACCTTACGTACCAGAGGCTGTCAGATGTATCGGTACCTCAACGGGGGGGCAAGTGGGTGTCAGACGTGACAGGTGGGGTTGCCGCTGTGGGCTCGGCTATCCGGGTTGGATGGAAATAGGGTGTCCTTGCGACTACCGGGCAATGAACCGCAGCGCAGGCGTCACCGACTGGAAGATCGGGCGACAGGGGTTGGGGGGCTGCATCACAGTGCCGCGCCTCCCCAACAAGATCCAAAAATTTTGGCGTTCCGCAACAAGAGCAGTCACGATTTCGCGGGCGGCTTCTGATTCGGTTAATTTTGTGTTGAGTGAGAGGCCAATATCTCGTTCCCGTCCGTCTTTTGCCGTCTTTTGCTCCCCGGTTTCCTTCCCAAAGAGGGTCGCTACTCCAGAAAAGGTGCAGAGCCCATCATTCTCATCAGTGTCGATTGAAAGCCAGGAGCCACACCTAGGGCCCGACTTCACCCATCTCTGCCCCATACCCCTCGCCCTGGCCATCTCTGATATACGTGCTGCTCCCTGGACAGCCGTCAGGCAGGGCTTCTTCCAGAAAACACACACCCACTTCTAGACGCCAGCCAGTTTCAATTCTGCTCTTATTACCGTCCCCATCGTCTCGAGGACTCTCAAAGCTGCGGGGCAGTCATTCATTGCACGCTTCTAGACACGCTCAGCCAATCTAAGGTTGGGTACTTCCGAGATCTCTCGTGGTGGCCGTCTTTTGCAGTCCGGTTTGGTATGTTTGAACCCCTCTTCACCGCCTGCTGCAGCCCCGCGTTCCTGAATTGGACTCTGCTGTTGCTGCCCGTCTGTCGTACCCCGCATTGGGAGACGAAAACATAGAGAAACATCGAAGAATGAAAGCTAACCGGTCTCGAAAAGCAACGAGCATATTAGATACCCCTCAATCATCATAATGTACGGCACTGGAACCGGCCCTCAGACGGGCGCCGTGACACCCCGCTCTTCGGCCTCTTTGCGGCCACTCACTCTTTCTCATGGTTCCCTCGAGACCTCATTCTTAATACCAACCGGTTTGCACTTCCATGCCTCCCGGTTGAAGGACGAGTTCATCGCAAGCCTGCCCCCGCCGACAGATGAACTGGCACAAGATGATGAGCCCTCATCGGTCCCCGAGCTGGTGGCAAGATATATGGGGTACATTGCCAACCAGGTCGCCGAGGGTGAGGATGACGCGCAAGGGTCTTACGAGGAGGTGTTGAAGCTCATTCTCAATGAATTTGAGAGGGCTTTCCTCCAAGGCAACGATGTCCATGCCCTGGTTGCCACTCTCCCTGGCATTGACGCCAAGAAGCTGGAGGTGATCCGCAGCTATTTTGCTGCCCGCGCGGCCACAAACAGGGCCATGAGAGCCCATCAGTCGGCTCTGCTGCGGGCTGCGGAAGAGGGAGAAGCCCGCATCTACAGCATCTTCGGCGGTCAGGGTAACATTGAGGAGTACTTCGAAGAGCTCAGGGAGCTGTACAAAACGTATCCGTCTTTCGTGGGCCATCTCATCGTCTCTTCTGCAGAGCTCCTCCAGATCCTGGCCAGCCATCCCAGCGCCGAGAAGCTCTACTCCAAGGGTTTGGATATCATGCACTGGCTGCACAATCCAGACGCCACTCCTGATACCGACTACCTAATCTCTGCGCCCGTCAGCTTCCCCCTCATTGGCCTTGTGCAGCTCGCTCACTACCAGGTCACCTGCAAGGTCCAGGGCCTGCACCCCGGTATTCTCCGTGACAGGATTAGCGGGACGACAGGTCACTCCCAGGGCATTGTCCTTGCTGCCGTGACGGCCGCCGCGGATTCATGGGAGTCTTTCGAGGACTTGGCCAAATCTGCACTAACCATCCTCTTCTGGATCGGTGCGCGTAGTCAGCAGACGTTCCCCAGGACGTCGATGAGCCCTTCCCTGCTCCAGGAGGCGATTGACAATGGCGAGGGCACTCCTACCCCAATGCTCAGCATTCGGGACCTTCCCCAGGCGGAGGTTCAAAAGCACATCGACCAAACAAACCAATACCTGCCTGAGGATCAGCACATCTCGATCTCCCTCATCAACAGCCCCCGCAACCTTGTTGTGTCGGGTCCCCCGAGGTCGCTGTGTGGTCTCAATGCCCAGCTCCGTAAGGTCAAGGCTCCCACAGGTCTTGACCAGGCCAGGATCCCCTATTCCGAGCGCAAGATCCGTTTTGTGAACCGCTTCCTGCCTATCACTGCGCCCTTCCATAGCAAGTACCTGGCCGGTGCTGCTGAGCTGATTGCTGAGGACCTCAAGGACATCTCAATTGAGGTTGAACGTCTCGGCATCCCTGTCTACGACACTAACACTGGCGAAGACATTCGGCAGACGGTCACTGGCAACGTGGTTCCTGCTCTGATTCGCATGATCACGAATGACCCGGTCCACTGGGAGAAGGCTACTGTTTTCCCGGAGGCGACCCACATCCTGGACTTCGGCCCAGGCGGCATCTCGGGTCTGGGCGTCCTGACCAGCCGCAACAAGGACGGCACTGGTGTCCGTGTGATCCTCGCAGGTACCGTTAACGGTACCGTCGCGGAGGTCGGGTACAAGTCGGAGTTGTTTGACCGTGACGAAGAGCATGCCGTCAAGTATGCCGTCGATTGGGTCAAGGAGTACGGTCCGAGACTCATCAAGACGTCATCTGGTCGCATTTACGTCGACACCAAGATGAGCCGTCTGCTCGGCCTGCCCCCGCTCATGGTGGCCGGCATGACCCCTACCACCGTCCCCTGGGACTTCGTCGCCGCGACCATGAACGCCGGCTACCAGATCGAGCTGGCTGGTGGTGGTTACTTCAATGCTAAAATGATGACCGAAGCCATCTCCAAGATCGAGAGGGCGATCCCTCCTGGCCGTGGTATCACGGTTAATCTGATCTACGTCAACCCTCACGCCATGGCCTGGCAGATTCCGCTGCTTGGTAGACTCCGTGCCGAGGGTGTACCTATTGAGGGTCTCACCATCGGTGCCGGTGTTCCCTCGATCGAGGTCGCCAACGAGTACATTCAGACTCTTGGCCTCAAGCACATCTCTTTCAAGCCTGGCTCGGTCGACGCCATCCAGGCTGTCATCAACATTGCCAAGGCCAACCCCACGTTTCCCGTCATCCTCCAGTGGACTGGTGGCAGAGGTGGTGGTCACCACTCGTATGAGGACTTCCACGCTCCCATTCTCGCCATGTACAGTCGCATCCGCCGCCAGGAGAACATCATCCTCGTCGCTGGTAGCGGTTTTGGTGGCGCTGAGGACACCTACCCGTACCTCACTGGCGCATGGTCGACCAAGTACGGCTATCCTCCCATGCCCTTCGACGGCTGCCTGTTTGGTAGCCGCATGATGGTTGCCAAGGAGGCCCACACCAGCCCTGAGGCCAAGCAGGCCATCGTCGATGCTCCTGGTCTGGATGACAGCGAGTGGGAGAAGACGTACAAAGGCCCCGCTGGCGGAGTTATCACTGTGCGCTCCGAGATGGGTGAGCCAATCCACAAGCTCGCCACTCGTGGTGTCTTGTTCTGGGCCGAGATGGACCAGAAGATCTTCAGCCTGCCCAAGGAGAAGCGGGTTGCCGAGCTCAAGAAGAACCGCGACTACATCATTCGGAAGCTTAATGCCGACTTCCAAAAAGTTTGGTTTGGCAAGAACAAGAAGGGAGAGGTTGTCGATCTGGAGGACATGACATATGGCGAGGTTGTGCGCCGCATGGTCGAACTGCTTTATGTCAAGGATGAGAAGCGCTGGATCGATCACTCGTTCGCCAAGCTCACTGCCGACTTTATTCACCGTGTTGAAGAGCGTTTCACTACTGCTGCTAGCCAGCCTTCTCTCATCCAGAGCTACTCGGATCTCGACGAGCCATACTCCGCTGTCGAGCGTGTCCTTGCCCACTACCCCGAGGCTGAGACTCAGCTCATCAGTGCCCAGGATGTGCAGCACTTTCTTCTGCTCTGCAAGCGTCGTGGCCAGAAGCCCGTCACCTTTGTGCCCGCTCTCGACGAGGATTTCGAGTTCTACTTCAAGAAGGACTCCCTCTGGCAGTCCGAAGACCTCGCTGCTGTCATCGACCGTGATGTCGGCAGAACCTGCATCTTGCAGGGTCCCATGGCAGCCAAACACTCGACCAAGGTCGATGAGCCGATCAAGGAGATTCTTGACGGCATCCACAACGGCCACATCGCGGCTCTCAAGCGCGACCTATACGATAATGATGAGTCTAAGATCCCGACCATCGAGTACTTCGGTGGCAAGCTCAAGGATCCCGAGGTGCAGCTCGACTTCGAAGGCGTCACCATCTCTTATGACGTCCACAAGAACACCTATCGTGTGTCAAACAACCCCTCCGTCCCGCTTCCTCCTTTGGATGCATGGCTCTCTGCTCTGGCTGGCCCCAACAGGACCTGGCGCTACGCCTTGCTGCAGTCTGAGGTGATCGTTCAGGGCCATAAGTACCAGACCAACCCTATGAAGAAGATCTTCGCTCCGGCCCGCGGTCTCTTCGTTGAGATCCAGTACCCCAACGATCCTGCCAAGACCGTTATCACCGTCAAGGAGCAGCCGCGTCCCAACCGTTACATTGACGTGATCGAGGCCAAGCTGGTGGGTGACAAGGAGATCGTTGTCAACCTGATCAAGGATACCAACGCCCTTGGAGAGCCTGTTGCCCTCCCTCTGCGCTTCACCTACCGCCCCGAGGCCGGTTATGCGCCCATCCATGAGATCATGGAGGGCCGCAACGATCGTATCAAGGAGTTCTACTGGCGGTGCTGGTTTGGGCAGGACCCGCTGGATCTGGATGCCCCTGTTACCAGCAAGTTCGATGGTGGCGAGGCAGTCATCACCAGCGAGGCCATCAACGAGTTTGTCCATGCGGTTGGCAACACCGGTGAGGCGTTCGTCGACCGCCCCGGCAAGACCATGTATGCGCCCATGGACTTCGCCATCGTAGTTGGCTGGAAGGCTATCACGAAGCCTATCTTCCCTCGCACGATCGATGGTGACCTTCTCAAGCTCGTGCACTTGTCGAACCAGTTCCGCATGTTTCCTGGCGCTGAGCCGCTGAAGAAGGGTGACAAAGTCTACACGACGGCCCAGGTCAACGCTGTCATTAACCAGGAGTCCGGCAAGATGGTCGAGGTCTGTGGCACCATCACTCGCGACGGCAAACCGGTCATGGAGGTCATCTCGCAGTTCCTGTACCGCGGTGTCTACACCGACTACGAGAATACCTTCCAGCGCAAGGTCGAGACGCCCATGCAGGTTCACCTTGCAACCACCAAGGACATTGCCATCCTGCGGTCCAAGCAGTGGTTTGTCCTTGACGACGTCGCGACTCCCGAGGAGTTCCTGCTTGGCAAGACCCTGACCTTCCGTCTCCACACTCTGGTTCACTTTAAGAACCGGAATGTGTACAGCCACGTCGAAACACGTGGTCAGGTTCTCGTCGAGTTGCCGACCAAGGAGATCATTCAGGTGGCTACTGTCGAATACGTTGCTGGAGAGTCTCACGGCAACCCGGTCATCGACTACCTGCAGCGCCATGGCCAGTCCATCGAGCAGCCTGTCAACTTCGAGAACCCTATCCCACTTGGTGGCAAGGCTCCTCTACAGCTCCGTGCACCAGCATCGAACGAGACCTACGCGCGCGTGTCGGGCGACTACAACCCCATCCATGTTTCGCGCGTCTTTGCTGCTTATGCCAATCTCCCCGGCACTATCACGCACGGCATGTACTCGAGCGCTGCGGTCCGCAGCCTGGTTGAGACTTGGGCCGCCGAGAACAAGATTGGCCGCGTCCGCAGCTTCCACGCTTCCCTCACCGGCATGGTGCTTCCTAACGACGATATTAACGTCAAGCTCCAGCATGTCGGCATGGTTGGCGGTCGCAAGATTATCAAGGTCGAGGCCACCAACAAGGAGACCGAAGAGAAAGTTCTGCTTGGCGAGGCCGAAATTGAGCAGCCCGTCACTGCCTATGTTTTTACTGGTCAGGGCTCTCAGGAGCAAGGCATGGGCATGGACCTGTATGCCAACAGCCCCGTCGCCCGCGAAGTCTGGGATCGCGCCGACAAGTACCTCAGAGACACTTATGGTAAGAAGTTCTCTTTTCATTGCAACAGACTTTTAGTTGTATGCTAACAGTCTCCTCAGGCTTCGCCATCACCGACATCGTGCGCAACAACCCCAAGGAGCTCACGATTCACTTCGGTGGCCCTCTCGGCAAGAAGATCCGTGCCAACTACATGGCCATGACCTTCGAGACCGTAGCTGCCGATGGCAGCATCAAGTCGGAGCGCATTTTCAAGGATATCGATGAGAACACTACGTCCTACACTTTCCGCTCCCCCAATGGTCTCCTGTCGGCTACTCAGTTCACCCAGCCTGCCCTAACCCTCATGGAGAAGGCCAGTTTCGAGGACATGAAGGCCAAGGGTCTGGTCCCGCGCGATAGCACCTTTGCCGGACACTCGCTTGGTGAATACTCTGCGCTTGCTGCGCTTGCCGACGTCATGCCCATCGAGTCCCTGGTCTCGGTAGTCTTCTACCGTGGTCTGACGATGCAAGTGGCCGTCGAGCGCGACGCCACGGGCCGCTCCAACTATGGCATGTGCGCCGTCAACCCCAGCCGCATCAGCAAGACCTTCAACGAAGAGGCTTTGCGCTTCGTTGTTGGCGCTGTTGCCGAAACGACTGGATGGCTGCTCGAGATTGTCAACTACAACATTGCCAACATGCAATACGTCTGCGCCGGTGATCTCCGGGCTCTCGATACTTTGACCAGCGTCACCAACTTCATCAAGGCCATGAAGATCGATATCGAGCAGATGCGTAGGGAGTATTCGCCCGACAAGGTCAAGGAAGAGCTGGTCGAGATCATCAAGAAGTGCGCTGCCGAGACCGAGGCGAAGCCCAAGCCTTTGGAGCTGCAGCGTGGCTTTGCCACCATTCCTCTGCGTGGCATTGACGTGCCTTTCCACTCAACCTTCTTGCGCTCTGGTGTCAAACCCTTCCGTAACTTCTTACTCAAGAAGATCAACAAGACGTCTATCGATCCTGCCAAGCTTATTGGAAAGTACATCCCCAACGTGACGGCTAAACCGTTCGCTTTGACCAAGGAGTACTTCGAGGATGTCTACCGCCTGACCAACTCTCCCCGTATTGCCCACGTCCTGGCCAACTGGGAGAAGTATCAAGATGACAACAGCACTCTGAGCGCTTCGGTTGCCAACACTTCCAGTGAGACCAATGGAGTCAACGGCGTCAATGGTGCAGTTGATGTGAATGGGCAGAATGGCATCAATGGAGTGAATGGTCATTAAAGGATTGGAGGATGTTGATCGCGATGGTTTTTACTATGGTGGCATTAAGAGTTGCTTTTGCAATGATTTCGCATAAATATGGTTTTGCTGACGGTAGAGTTTTGTAATTTTAAGGCACCTCAAGGCGTATGGGTTAATGATAGAAAATAGATCTGGACTGGCGTCTTAAACCCCGAGTCCCTAGCGTTATGTAGCACGAAAGGTGTTGCTCATTTCCCAAGACTACCCTCGCCGTCTCTTGACAGTTCGCGTGGGAAAGATGGTAGCCAAGTGTACTGCAATGATTGAAGACCTCGACGTACATACAAGAAGTGGATAAAGCGCTCGACTGTTGGGTTGATGCAGGGAACATAAACAACCCTAGCCTTGGTTAACCCTAGACTCCAGCACACTGTATCAACGCGAGATTTCAGGCGCGAAACAGAGGTCAAGAGAGATGAGATCGTCGTAGTGCATTCAACAAAGGAAATGTATTGTCGTCTGACTGTTTTTCACCCATCGTAAAGCACGAGGGTGAGTTGGATGCTATAGCGGCATGGTCAGCCACTCATCTTTTTGCTCTGTAACTACATTACCCATGAGAGCCCAAGGTATCCTTCCCAAACAAAAAATTTCGTTTCCACGCCATGCGTCCATTTCATGCTAACATATATTCATATCCCTTTCCCTTTGGTTCCGTTTCCCTTCCTACCTGATCATGTACGATTCCAATCTTTCCTGCAAAACACCCGAAAATGACGATGAACAGACTCTCGTGAGAAAACCGACCGGGGTAACACGACAAGGAAAAGCATGAAGAGAAAGCGCCACTCCCCACCAAACCGACTCCGACATGCACCAGCCACCGATGCTCATTTCCTTCCGTTCCGTTTATGTATGCATATTTGCGTGTGTATATATGTATGTTGCCTGAGGTATATATGAGAAGTCATCCCATCCAACCAGTGAGCTCCTTTTTTTTTCGTATGCGTGAGAGCATGAATGATAGTATAACAATCTTCGTTTCATGCTGTCCATCCATCCACGGCTACATTCATAACATTGCACTCAGCGCCGTTGCTTGCGTTTCGTGATAGGTGAAATGAGATGTGAGAGAAGGAAAGGGTGTATGTCGTGAGGGAGTGATGAGGATGAGGGGTATCGATGAGTATGGAGTGAGTATGGGGTGAGTATGGGATGAGTATGGGATGAGTAAGGTAATGTGAAGTCCGCCTGTCGACCTCGATGTCAATATCACTTGTTATCAGCACCTAACCCATTGAATTGATCGATCCATGAGTCCCCCTCAAGTCCGATAACGGATGGGGTCTCACTCTCCTTGACGTTGGGCACCAACCACCAACACGTGGCACGGCTTAGGGACATAGCGCAGTACGCGCTCCCGAGATAGCCGGGCACAGATCGCGAACAATTCCGTCATCTGTTGCAAAATGACAAACTTCCCCGCAAAGTGTCTCCATTCAGGCCCGATCCAATCCAGTCAGGTCGGCTCAGATCGGCTCGGGAAAGGGAGCCAACGCTCGAAAGGGGGGTGGTCCATCTTTCGAAGGAAAGAAAAAAAAAACCTTCTGGGGACCAACTCGCCACCTAAACTACCAACGGAAAACCGTCGCCGGCGGGCAGCGGGTCGCTCAAACCCAGTGGTTTCCTCCAAGACGAGCCACAAGCCCTCAAGGCTCGGCCCTAACTCTCTCCCGGACCGAACCAGTACCTAACCAGAAACCACACAGTCACTCACGCCCGGCTAGAACCTCAAACCACCCCTAAAGCAAGAAAGGGAGGGACATTCAGCAGGCGGCAACGGCGTGGGTAAAGCGGAGGTGACTTGACGGAGCGGCGGAGGAGGCGACAGGGACACGATGATGGTGAGTAAGTTGTGGAGTATTGTTCGCAGCGGCGGCACAGCGACGGGGACTAAGCATGCTGGCGCCGCCAAAAACGTGCTGGATGACAGCCTCGAGGGAGATGGGCTTTTTTGGGATCAACGATGACACCGACAGGCGGCGAGAGTTCTTAGGCTTCTTATCAGATTGCCAGCGAGTGATGATGCAGTCGTCGACGAGGGCGATGAGGCCGGTGGCCATGATGACGCTGGATGACAGTTAGCTTGGATTTTAATTTTTTTTTTTTTTTGTGTGTGTGTAGAGGAAGGGGAAGAAGGGAGAAAACTTACTCAGCAACGTCAGTGATGGCCGTCACAACCGACTCGTCAGCAATCCACATGGCGCACGGCGGGATCCAACCGCCGGCATGCTCATCGGCAAGAACCTGGCTTGGTGATCTTGTCTCAGGAACGATGTGAGCGATGGGGACACTGCTGTGACCATCCCGGACAAGATGGAAGGAAACGAGGCCAAGCTCCTTGTCGACAGTACGCTTCCAGTAGTAGCGATGTCCCCACCACTCGAAGACGTAGCGAATGTTACCCCTGACACGACGGCGAGTAACATCGACGCGAGCGTAGTTGCTAAACTCAAGCTTGATGGTGTTGGTCGGCCGGGGCTTCTGGGACTTCGCCTTGCCATGGCGGCTGTCGAGCGAAAGACGAGACAGCGAGAGGTTGTTCTTGGAGTGTACCGTCTCGTTGTCGGCAGCTGTCGAGTAACTTGTGCCGGGCCGGCCGGTTGTCGTCGAGCTGGCTGACCCACGACGAAGCATGGTTGACCTGACGCCGGCACCGCTCAGTGTCTTGAGGGCGGCCGACATGGACTGCTTCAACGTGGGCTTCTCGTTAGGAGAGGGGGCGAGCTGAGGCTTGGGCTCGCGGTACTTGCGCTTCGAGTTGCAGACCTCACGGCCGGAGTCACGGGAGTAGCGTCGCAGGGAGAACTCGCGGTTCACAAGGTCGTACATGCGCAGATGGAAGAGCTGGATGGCAGTCCTCCTCCGGCCGGTCACCACCGTCTCGATCCTCAGATTCATGTTCCCATCGGCGGTGAACTCGTCATGGCGGACGTTGAGACGGTTCAATGAGGGAAAGTATTTGGAGAAATCGTGAGGGGTTGAGACGCGGACATTGGGCTCGACGACACCGGGCTGGTATACTGGAAGGGGCGGGATCGGGTTGTCCTCAATTGCGGAGGACTCATCGATGTCCATGCTGTCCAGGTCCTCACATGACAACGTTGTCGATGCTAAGCTGTCGAGGGATGAGCTATAGAGCGAAGTTGTTGGGCTGACATCGTTGTGGTAGTCGTAGACCTGGCGGGCCTTGTACGATGAGACCGAGGAGGCTTCACTGTCGGTCGACCTCAGGGAGCGCTTGTAGTCTGAGGGAATGGAGGAATAGTACGAGGTCGGTGCCGTTGACTGTGAGCCGTACGAGTCATTACTCCTCCTGCTCCGCGAGTCGTGAGTGGAGGAGGACTGACATGAGGCTTTCCTCCTCTGTGGGATCTGAGAAGGCATCTTGAAGGTCTGAAAAGGAAATTCCGACTGCCTTGAAGGAGGAAAACGAGAGACGGCGTGAGAATAAGCAAATTGAGCGTGAGTGAAGGGTGTGGATGTGGGTGTGGGTGTGGGGGAGGAGCAGGAGCCCGATCCGCCGAGGAGATTGATGGGAGGGCTGGAACGGGGGGCTTATAAATAGGCGAGGTAGGCAGGCGTGGTCGTGGATGCTGTGCTGCAACGAGCCGAGCCGAAGATGGCGAGAGAAACACGCTCGACAGATGGCCACATAGATGGCCAGAGCAGGGCGCAAGCAGTAGGTAGGGTAGTGTATGCAAACAATTGGAGATTGAAGGTAGACCGGGTCCGGGATACGGTGCCGAGCGAATGTCGAACGGGACTCGGGGAGACAAGGGAGACAGGGAGACAGGGGTGTGTGTGTGTGTGTGTGTGTGTGTGTTGTCTCGGTCGTAGCAGTCAGGTTAATCAGGTTAGATCGGGCATTAAACGCGGGGATCTCTGGTCCTCTTTGGTTGTCTCTGGTCCTCGATGGACCTTGCTAGTGCTTGCTGGCAGCTGACATCCGGCGTCAACATCAATGAAGAGCAACAACAACAACAATGATGAACAGGGAACAAGTCCCAACCTAGCAGCCAGCAGTTGTCAAAGCAGCGTGACAGAGTGGGATTGGGATGCAGTCGCTGACGCAGTGCTTGTCCGGTGGCTGTCCAGCGGCAGGGCAGGACTAGGGTGATGCGCCGTTGCTGTCGATTTACATCGAACTTCTATCTTAGTGGGGCCCAACCTCCGAGCCTGGTTCCCTGGACTTTTTGAACTTCGGGGCCCTGGCACCAGTCTCTTGGGCCGCGTGGAGGTCTCCAAACTGCCGGCTGTCGTGGTCGTCTGCGCTTGGCAATCTTGACTGTCGATGGTCGAGTATCGTCGACTCAGAGAGATATCAAGTTGTCGAACGACGGGCAGGCAGAGCCATCAGCCATCCGAGCAATTGCATAGAGCTAACTGTGTAGCTCGCTGCAAGGACCGAGGGGACAGCTGTGACCTGTGCTGTGTGGACAGCCTCTGCTATGAAAACGTTCCTTCGTGATGCACTGCGAGGCAAGCTTGCTGTCGGCCAATGGCCAATGAGCAGAAGGACCGAAGCAATAGTCGTCCAGCTCAGGTCAAGATCAAGCAGATCTAATGAGAGGAAAGTTGGGACATCGGGATGTTGGCAAACGAGTAATATTGTTAGAGGGGCACAGAGCACACTAAGTAGGCAGGTAATACGAATGGAAGAGGCGGCGCAGGTGAGGATGCCCTGGCACCAGCAGTACAATCCCATAATTCTGCACTGATTGCATTTACGGATCTGGCCTTCTTCCCGCGGCCACATGGCCATATGGGCTATTATGAACTATGGGTTCATGGCCACCCATCATTAAGTGCTGCCTCGAACTGGCACTCGCCCGTTGAAGGCCTATGTTGCGACTCCTGTGTGGGGCAGCGAGCAGTGTGAGCAGATGAATGGCGGTTGCAATTGAAGAACGCCATGGACGACTCATCATGGAGGGGCTGGGCGAATGGCGGGGTGGGACCCTGGGCTGGCCGGCGGGGCTGGGAGCTTCGCGGTTTTCAGGGCTTTGCGAGAGAGACCAGAAATTTCATTGGCTGAAAGATCGGACAGATGGAGCAGACCTCTGATTGGCCCAACAGCCCACAGCCTCGACCGATTGGGAAGTCGCTCTCTTTTGGCCCTTTGGCACTGCTGCCACTCGCGCAACTTTTCCCACTGGGCGGCAAAACTCGCACAGAGAGCGCCTACAGGGACAGGTGAGCGTTTGCCTGTGACCGTGGTACTGTAGGTGACCGTTACAGCGTTAATGGCTCCAGCTCTGCCACATCCTATGTACAATAACGCTGTTGCGACGCTCGCCAGCGGATGAGCCCACCACTAGAAGCTAACGTCCCACAATATTCGCATTTGCTGCGCCGTCAGAAGGTTGTCAGAAACTTTATTCCCCCGAGCATCTGACACCAACAACACAGCATGACTTCGAACGTCATCGATCCGGACGGAAGGCTTATCGAAAATTGCTGACTCAAATTCAATGCCGAATCCGCCAGAACGGAACATTTCGATTGCTCACACGAATTTACCATCCATCCGCAGGACGCAATTCCGGATGGCGACAGCATGGGCGGTACTTTGAGCTCTTCCACATTGCCGGCCGATCCCGGGGGACGATGTCAGTTCGTTCACATGTTCTTGGCCTTGGACAGCTGCTCTGCTCAGCATCAGCACTTTTGCAGCCATAGCTCGCGCAGAATGGAATGATCTGGATGACATGGCAGGTTTTTCCCAGCCGCCCTCCATTCTTGACACGGCTTGGGCTGACACTCTGGCAGTTCACCCCGGATGAAAGAGGGGATGTACTTCGTAAAATCACGGTTGTACTCTGTACTTTGGCGTTGAGATTACCTTACCAGCCATCCCCCATCCTCGGACCTCAATTGGCATTTGGCCTTGTGAAAACTTTTTCATCAACAGCAGTGTTGGCGTCGAGGTGCTACCATTGTCGGGTTCCTGGGGCTTGCGTGCTTCGCGCTGCACTGCTGCACGTAGGTACGTGGCCTTCTCAACGCATGCATCACTCATCACTCCCAAAAAAAAAAGGTCGGTTGCGTCGCTGCCCGGGTGCCCAACTGCCACCTTTCTGGGTCCCCGCGATGGCTTCAGCCACACAAACCCATCGAGCGTTGAGGCTGCACACGAGGAGCCCCGCGATTGGCTGCAAAAGTCTGGGGATTCCCTAGCACGAACACACGCTGTCAGCCGTCCACTCACGACACTCGGTGAAGTGATCGACAAACTTGCATGTCTGCCCATCACGCTGCTCTCAGGAAGGCTTCCGTCGGAACGCCGACCGCCGGCCCCGGCGACGGTCGGGAGAGGACCACAGAGTATTTACTAGGAAACCATCGGCGCCGGTGACCTCCCCTCTAAAATGTCGGTGACGGCCGCTGACCGAGCCTCGCACACGACAGCAGCGCGCCCCTTCCTCCCCCCCCCCCC